>Ga0114997_10004500_pt1 | contig 10767 bp, 10 predicted proteins | sample ArcticOcean_MG_C_2_FD_87045 | JGI IMG/M metagenome (GOLD analysis project Ga0114997, IMG submission 87045) | Marine microbial communities from western Arctic Ocean - ArcticOcean_MG_CB4_136 | ecosystem: Environmental > Aquatic > Marine > Oceanic | place: Arctic Ocean: Canada Basin | collected... | reverse complement strand
TGGAATTTGGCTTATTTTAGAAGAAAGGATCACTTAGGAAATAAAAAAGTGCCGTTAGAAACTTCGGTGAGAGATTTAGTTGAAAAAAAAATTGGGAGTAGACCTCTAGGTCCTATTCGTTTAATTACTCATTTTTGTTATTTTGGATACCGCATCAATCCAGTAAGTTTTTATTTCTGCTTTGATAAAAACCAAAATACATTACATTCAATTATTGCGGAAATAAATAATACACCATGGGGAGAACAACATTGTTACGTCTTTAACTGTAATCCTAGTATTCAAAAAACAAAAGGTAAGTTTACTTTCGATAAAGCGTTTCATATCTCTCCTTTTATGAGTATGAAGCTAAAATATATCTGGTCACTTACCGAACCATCTAATAAGTTTTCTGTAGAAATGGAAACATGGGAAAACAATAAAAAAATACTCCAGGTAAATTTCTATACAGTACGCACTAATATATCGCACGCTTCCTTAAGGAGAGTTCTGATTCAATACCCATTAATCACTTTTAAGGTACTTTGGGGTATCTATTTTCAGGCATTTCGACTTTGGTTAAAAAAAGTTCCATTTCATACTCACCCCAAGCATCAAAAAAATAATTTGCACGACTTGAAATTTCCAGGAGCTAAATAATGCATTCTAATCAAAATGTATCCTCCAAAAATTTATCCTTTATTCAAAAGCCTAACAAGACATTTACCCAAAGACTAGCCAAAGCAATGGTTCTTAAGCAATTCTCAAAATTGACACAAGGCCAATTACTAGTGAATGAAAATGGTAATAATTATATTTTTGGCAGTAAAAATAATGATTTTCCAGTTTCAGCAACAATTAACGTTTTAAGTAATGAAATGTACTCCGAAATTGCCGCAAAAGGACTAAATGGAGCTGCAGAGGCTTTTGTAAAAGGATTATGGTCAAGCGACGACTTAACAAGGTTAATTCGTATCTTTGTTAGAAATCGAGAGGCAGCTAATCAAATAGAAGGAGGTCTTGCTAAATTAGCAACTGGATTATTCTATCTTCAACATTCTTTAAAACGAAACAACCATAAAGGTAGCCTTCGTAATATTTCAGCCCACTATGACCTTGGTAATGACCTTTTTGAAACTTTTCTAGACAATACAAAAATGTATTCATGCGCAATCTTCGAGAACGAAAATAGCTCTTTAGAACAAGCATCCATTAATAAAATTGAAAGAATTTGTAAAAAACTAGAGCTATCTTCGAATGACCACGTTCTAGAAATTGGTACGGGATGGGGTGGGTTTGCTATTTTTGCGGCTAAAAACTTTGGATGCAAGATCACCACTACGACGATCTCACAAAAACAATATGAATACACTCTTGAAAAAGTTAAGGCTTTAGGCCTTCAGGATAAAATCAGTGTTCTTAAAAAGGATTACCGAGATTTAACAGGGAAGTATAACAAACTAGTATCGATAGAAATGATTGAAGCCGTAGGCCACCATTACTATCACGATTTTTTTAGAAAATGTAACCAACTTTTGACTCCTGATGGAAGAATGTTACTTCAATCAATCATCATTACTGACTATCTATATGAAGAAGCTAAACAGTTCTCCGATTTCATCAAAACCTATATTTTCCCTGGAAGTTGTATTCCTTCTATTAGCAAGCTGTGTGAATCATCAGCAAAGACAACTGATATGAGATTGTTCCACCTAGAGGATATAACGCCACATTATGCAAAAACATTGAATCATTGGCGTTCTTATTTCATGAACAATGTACAGAAAATTCGTGACCTCGGTTTTTCAGAAGAGTTTATACGTCTATGGAATTTTTATTTTTGTTATTGCGAGGGCGGTTTTATAGAAAGACAGATTGGAGCAGTCCAAATGCTTTTCACAAAACCACTATGCCGAATGGATCCTATTCTTCCAGAAATTAAGTTAAATTTATAATTAATATGAGCACTTTGTTATATCCAATTTACTGGTGGTTGATCATGACTATTATTATGTCTGGGTTATGGTTATATCAACAAAGGTCTAATGATGCTGGTATTGCTGATGTTGGTTGGTCCTATGGGCTAGCTGGAGCTGCTATCTATTATTCCATTATGGAGACCGGGAACACATCTAGACAAATACTGCTCAGCCTGTTGGTAAGTATTTGGGGAATACGTCTTGGGACTTACCTATTAATTGATCGAGTCATCAAAGCAAAAGAAGAAGACGGAAGATACCAAAACCTAAGACGTCACTTTGGGAAAAACTCTGGCAAATCTTTTTTTATGTTTTTCCAAGGACAAGCTTTTTTTGTTTTAATTTTTTCAATCCCATTTTTTATCGCAACAACAAACCCATCTCCTGGCTTAGCAATGTGGGATTTTTTAGCTATAGCGATTTGGTTCATATCAATAATTGGTGAGTGTATAGCTGACAAGCAATTGGCTAATTTCAGGTCAAAGGAATTATCAAAAAGTACAGTTTGTAAAAAAGGATTATGGAAATATTCTCGACATCCTAATTATTTTTTTGAATGGTTGCACTGGTGGAGTTATGTAGCTCTATCAGTAGGGACATCTCTGTGGTGGGTAGCCCTAACCGGTCCGATATTCATGTGGTATTGCCTTTGGAAAGTAACTGGAATCCCATATACAGAAGCACAAGCTTTGAAAAGCCGTGGTGAGGCTTATCGAAGTTATCAAAAAACAACGAGCCCATTTTTTCCTTGGTTCCCAAAAGAAAGCACACAATGAATATAATAATGTTTCTAATAGAAAAGGGGTTGATCCCTGATATATTAATTCGCTTTGGTATCCGTTATTTGGTGGCTCAAAGGTTACAAGAAGAAACAAATACATTTTCAAAAAATGAAAACCATCAAAAGGACCGTTTTATTTCTGAAATGGTAGATAGCCCCATCGCCATAAATACAGTAGATGCTAATTCACAACATTATGAACTCCCAGCTGAATTCTTCAATCTTGTCCTTGGTGGATACAATAAATATAGTGGGTGCGTTTGGGAGAAAGGAATTAAAACGCTAACCGAAGCAGAGGCCGAATCATTAAATATTTACTGTGAAAGGGCTGAAATTCTTGATGGTATGAAGATACTGGAGCTAGGTTGCGGGTGGGGATCTCTTTCTCTTTGGATTGCGACCCATTACCCAAACACGCAGGTGACAGCTGTTTCCAACTCAAAAATTCAACGACAATTTATTTTAAATCTACGAGATAAACGTGGGCTGAATAATTTAGATGTCATTACTGCTGATATGAACACTTTTAAACCTGACAAAAAGTTTGACCGAGTTATGTCGATAGAAATGTTTGAGCATATGAGAAACTATAAAATTTTATTGAATCGAATTAAATCTTGGTTAAATCCTGAAGGAAAACTATTTATTCATATTTTTTGTCATCAAAAATACCCATATTTTTTTGAAAAGGAAGGTCACCACAATTGGATGGGTCGTTATTTTTTCACTGGAGGAGTTATGCCCTCATCCGATTTATTTACTTATTTTAAAAATGACCTAAGCATAGAAAAGCAGTGGTGGTGGGACGGAAAACATTATCAGAAAACAGCTGAAGCGTGGCTTAATCAAATGGATCAAAAAAGAGATGCAATTTATCCCCTATTAAAAACAGTTTATGGCGAAAAGAATGCTGACTGTTGGTTCCAAAGATGGAGAATTTTCTTTATGTCCTGTTCCGAATTATTTGGTTATAAAAAAGGAAATGAATGGGGAGTATCTCACTACCTATTTAGTCAAAAATAATTTAAAAGGTATACGAATGACTTATTACAAAAGTATAACGATTGCATCTTTATCAATACTTTTTACTATCTTAGCTGGTTTTATTTTTTGGGCTAGCGTTGAGTCTAATGTCATCGTTGGATTTAGTGAAGTATTATCCAGTCGCTGGGGAATGGCAACTCTGGTAGATATTTATATCTCATTAACTTTTATTGGAGTCTGGATAGGAGTTATGGAAAAAAGCTTTAAGAAAGGTGTCATTTGGACTTTATCTCTATATTTTTGGGGGAATATCGCCACTCTTATTTATATTATCCTTAGAGTGTTAAAAAGCACTAAGCCAACCGATATCTTTTTACCATCTAGATGAATATTTTCGTTTTAGACAATGACATTGAAAGTTGTGCACAGTATCACTGTGACAAACATGTTATAAAAATGATTTTGGAATCAGCTCAAATGTTGTCTGCTGCATTAAGGTTAAATGGTATAAACCAGGGATACAAAGTTACCCATAAGAATCATCCTTGCACTAAATGGACTAGAGAATCTCTTTCAAATTGGAAATGGCTTCAAAAATTAGCAACTGCATTGAACCAAGAGTATAAGTTTCGCTTTGAGCACCAAATTAATCATAAATCTTATGACCTAATTAAAATTTTACCTACTCCTAAAATCAAGGATTATGGTTTAACCCCATTCGCTCAGGCAATGCCGAATCAATATAAAAATAAAAATCCAATAAAAGCTTATAGGGATTTTTATTGTAGTGAGAAAAAAAACATATTGTTCTGGACTAAGCGAATAGAACCTAAGTGGATTAAGATAAACTGAATTATCGCTAAAGTACCACTAGCTTTTAACTACCTTGAATAACTCTATTGCTCTCAGCCTTTGGATAGAATGAGTTACAACCGGATGTGGGTATTCCTTCCCTAGCAAACATTTAGCTTCTGTTTGCTCTTCTATCCCTACGTCATGAGGCCAGTGAATTCTGCGGTCTGAGAAACCTGAAAGTTCTGGAATGTGTTGCCTTATAAAACTACCATTAGGATCAAAATTTTTAGATTGCGTGATCGGATTAAAAATTCGAAAGTATGGCTGCGCATCACAGCCAGTAGATGCAGACCATTGCCACCCACCATTATTTGCTGCCAAATCAAAATCGAGAAGTTTTCTTGCAAACCAACTTTCTCCTTTTCTCCAATCAATAAGAAGGTCTTTTGTCAAAAATGAAGCCACTACCATTCTGAGTCTATTATGCATCCAGCCTGTATTATTGAAATGTCGCATTGCTGCATCTATAAGAGGATAACCTGTCATCCCCTTACACCACAAACCAAAGTGTCTACTTTTACCAGGCCATTGAATTTTATCACATTCCGTTTGGAAGCAATTTTTAGCAACATGAGGGAATTGATCAAGAATAGTCTGATAAAAATCTCTCCATATAAGTTCCGACAACCAGGTTTTAACCCCTATGTTATTTTTTTTTTGTGTACTTCTTACAAGTTGTCTGATGGAAATAGTTCCAAACCTTAAATGAACAGAGAGACCGGATGTTCCATCTTGGATATATGGGAAATTGCGGTTATCAAAGTAGTTATTTTCCAATTTTTTGAATTGGTTAAGACGTTTTTGTGCTGCTGTTTCGCCTGCTTCCAACCATAGGGAGTTTTCTTTAAATCCTAAATTCGAAAAACTCCATTTATTAGTACGCTTATCAATATCTATTAAAGGAGCAAGAGCTTTGAAGTTCACAACTTGATTAGCTATATGCCCGGATCCTAGGTTCTTTAACCAGTTATTTTTATAAGGGGTAAAAACACGGTAGGGTCTACCTTGACCCGAAATAATTTCAGGGTATTCAAAGATAACCTGATCTTTGTAAGACTTAAAATCAATACCACTAACTAAAAGGTTTTTTAAAACGTTCAAGTCTCTTATTTTTGCATAAGGCTCGTAATCTTTATTTGCAAAAACCGCATTAACTTGAAGTTGGTTAGCAAGCTTTGTAATTTCTTCGATCGGGTTTCCTACGCGAACTAATAAATCAGATTTTTTTGCTTGAAGTTTAGATGATAGCTCTCTCAAAGAATGCACAATAAAAGTAACCCTTCGATCGTCTTTATCTTTTAGTTTTTGGAGTATACAAACATCAAAAATAAAAACTACAAATACTTTTTTTGAATTATTAGTGGCGGCAGACAAAGCCGTATTATCCTGCAAGCGCAGGTCTCTCCTAAGCCAACAAAGTGATCGATCATAAAGCATTAAAGAATACTAGACATGATTCCTAAGCATTAGCTCTTTAGGATGTGGGTTTAAATATACTTGATCAAGTAAATATTCAATATGATATTTTTTTACCTGATGGCGTATCAAGGTCACAGGAACAATAAGTGGGAGCAACCCTATGCGATAGTCTTCAATCGTGCTTAGAATATCTTCCTTTTCCTCGCGGGTTAGAACTTTCTTCAAAAAACCCATCATATGCAGTAGCACATCTGTGTTTTTCTTCGGAGTCGATTTATAAGTCAATGCTTCCATAAACAAACTACAATAACTAGCTTTAAGCTCCGTTCGGTTCAATGATTTACCAGTAGCAACTAGTTTACCCATAGCATCATATTGTTTTTTACTATGAGATAAAATTAAAAACTTATGCTTAGTATGAAAACTCACCAACTTTCCCATAGAAAAAGACTCTCTTAGGAGAGTTTGAAGTCTATTGAAACAAAATACTCGAACAATAAAATTTTCCCTAATCACAGGGTCATGCAGTCTTCCTTCATCTTCAACCGGAATCAACGGCAAGGCCTTAATAAATGAATTGGCAAACATACCAGGGCCATGCCTAACTTTATTACTCCCAAACTCAGAATAAACAGGAACTCGGCCAATACCGCATGAAGGCGACTTACTTTTAAAAATATAGCCACATAGACTAGATTTACCCAATTCGCTGATACGATCTTTCATGTAATCGTTCATCTTTTTTGTCCAATCCGTTTGGCTTTTCTTACTTATCATTTTCGGGTTTTCAAGAGTTCCATAAAGTGCAACTGTTTCCCGAGGAATGCCCATTCCCACATCAACTTCTGGACAAGTAGGTACATAGTGAAAATATTTATCTAAAATTCCCTGAACATAACGATCTTGTTTATGACCTCCGTTCCAACGGACTTCTTCACCTAGCAAACAGCTACTTACTCCGATTTTTATTTTATCTTTCATATCACTGTAGACGTTATAAGTTTATTTAAATTGTTAAAGTGATTTTTAAACAGACTCAACATATAAGCAACAAAAAAATACCCCGGCATTAAGCTTAAAGAAGCTTAATGCCGGGGTAAGTTTGAAAATTACAATTTACTTAATTCAGTAATGTTAATAGTGCAGTGTATTCCATTGTGTAACAGCCTTCTGTCCATTTCTTTCTTTATTACCACCATTCCAGATAGCAATTGCCATAGGCGTCTTACTGCCTTTGAACTGAGTATCATTTTCGTCACTTGTAGTTAAGGCACGTTTATATACAACTGACCATCGGTTGTTTCTCCAGTTACCTTCACCTTGGACATCCTGATGAGCTTGGGTCGTTAATGTACTAAAACCTTCAGCGTTCAAATCTTCTACTGCTGACACTCGTAAACTTGCATCAGAAAGAATATTACCGGTAGCGCGACCATCATTAAAAACACCTTCGCTCTTACCCATTCCAAAGTCGATATTAGTAGACCGTTTACTGATATCACCCGCTCCACGCTCTTTATAAGAACCTGTTTTAGTACCAGGCTTTCCGTGAACCGTATCAATACCGGATAATTTCCCATCTGGCTCATACATATAGAAAGAACCTGATCCCATTGCCATATACTTATACTGATCCTCTACATCTTGCATAGCGTTATTGCCACCTTTTCCTGCACCTTCTTTATTCCAGGTAGCTTTCCACTGCCATATGTTAACGCGCTCTCCGTCACCACCCATAGTAAAAGGAGGCTCGTCACCAGTCTGATTAACCGGAAACATAATTGCTGCTTGATCTTTATATTGCTGAGACTGAACCATAATATCATTTCGACTAGGATCGTTGTACTCTAAATGAACCGCTATTTCCTTGCCATTGCTCGCAGCCTTAACAAACACATATTTAGTTGATGGATTTGGCCACATTGGATTTGTTATCATTTGAGGATCCATATCAATGATGACGTGCTTCAATGCTGTTGGACCATAACGCTCTGACCAAAAGGGATCATCAGGTTGTGTTGGGATATCACCATTTACTTTCACTGCTTTTATATCAGCAGCATTAGCGTTTGAGATTAATAAAAAAGCAATCAGCAACATTATTAACGAAACTATTTTTCTATTCACAATATCTCCTTGGTGTCGGTAAAGGGTAACTCCAGTTAATAAAATTAATTTATTTCATGCCATGGATAATCTAAAAAAACCCATGAATTGTTATTAAACCATTATGAAACCCCTGAATTAAATTTGTATTAACCCACCATTAATTTTTTTTTATTAACTAAATATATCTAGTAGATATATCTTCTTAATTTCAAACATCAAAGTACTTTTAGAGTTTTTAAATCTATTTTTTTAACATAAAGCAAAAGTAAGCAAAGTTAGGAATTTCAAGAAAGTACTCCCTCTATGCTACCCTTCCTACATCCATAAAAAATTAACTTCTTATTTCTAAGGCCTTGGCTTTCTGTTTTTTATTATTCATTTTTTATTTAGCCTTAATCACAGGCCAAATGTTTAAAAATGAGGCGTAAAAGTATCCCAGCGTTCAATATAAAAGCAAAAAGCCTTTATCCAAAATTACTATACAATTCGAATAAATTAAATAACTAATTTAAATACAAATACTTATAAATACTTTTCTACGGTTTTAGCTTGGCATGGTTCTTGGATTGTTTTGGTTAATTAGTAATCCATTTGTCACTTTCTAGACACAGAACTGCTGGCTAGATAGTTTTAAGTTTATTTACATAAATTAACATGAAGGAAAATATTTTATGAAGAAATTGGAAGCAATCGTTAAACCATTCAAGTTAGAGGAAATTAAAGACCGATTAAATGAGATCGGAGTACAAGGGATTACTGTGACAGAGGTTAAGGGGTTTGGGCGACAAAAAGGTCATACAGAACTTTATCGTGGAGCCGAATATGTAGTTGATTTTCTTCCAAAATTAAAAATGGAGGTTATTATCAATGATTCTCATTTAGAAGATGTGGTTAACACCATTATGAAAGCTGCACAAACTGGGCGTATTGGTGACGGTAAAATATTCGTAACAAATATTGAAGAAACTATTCGAATTCGCACATGTGAACGTGGAGAAGAAGCCATTTAAAGAAAACACCTTTTGCATCATTCTCTTTCTGTGAATTTAACAGACACCTTAACCCAAGTCTGGATAAGGTTGTGACACCATTTTTTTAAATGGTATCGGAAGGCGATGACATATATAGCCTCTAATATAATTTCATTGTTTAATATTTTTAAGGAGTTGCGTTTCATGAATATATATATTTCAGACCATCCTCATACAACAAAAAAATTATGGGGATTGATAGGCCTTCTATTATTGATTACCTTAATGCCTTCTTTAGCAATGGCTGAAGAAGCACCCGTTTTAAATTCAGGTGATACAGCGTGGATGCTAACTGCTACCGCATTGGTTCTCTTTATGACTATTCCCGGCCTTTCACTTTTCTATGCAGGTATGGTTAGAAGTAAAAACATTCTATCGGTGCTTATGCAATGTTTCGCAATCACCTCACTAATGACAATACTTTGGGCCCTTTACGGTTATAGCATAGCATTTGGTGGAGACGGTCCGTATTGGGGTGGTCTCAGCAAAGTATTTCTTAAAGGATTAAGTGTCAACTCAATTAGTGGCTCCATCCCAGAAACTGTATTTATGACATTTCAGATGACATTTGCCATTATAACTCCAGCCCTCATAGTGGGGGCTTTTGCTGAGCGCATGAAGTTCTCAGCTATGCTTATTTTTATGGCTATCTGGGTAACAATAGTATATGCCCCTATCTGCCACTGGGTTTGGGGTAGTGGTGGTTGGTTAGGGAATAAAGGGATTCTTGATTTTGCTGGTGGCACTGTCGTTCACATTAATGCAGGTATGGCTGGATTAGTAGCGGCAATTATACTTGGAAAACGAAAGGGTTATCCCGCAACGCATATGCCGCCACATAACCTTGGTTATACCCTGATGGGAGCTTCTATGCTATGGGTTGGTTGGTTCGGTTTTAATGCTGGTAGTGAGTTGGCCGCAGATGGAGTTGCTGGAATGGCCATGGCAGTAACCCAAATTTCCGCATCCGCAGCGGCACTTGGATGGATGTTTGTCGAATGGGCAAAACATGGCAAACCAAGCGTTCTTGGAATTGCTTCCGGTGCAGTTGCGGGATTAGTAGCAATAACTCCAGCCTCTGGTGCAGTTGGTCCTATGGGAGCAATGGCAATTGGATTTGCTTCGGGAGTTGTCTGTTTCTACGCCTCTACTGTCCTTAAACATGCCTTCGGTTATGACGATTCGTTAGATGTATTTGGCATTCATGCTGTAGGTGGCATTATAGGCGCAATTTTAACAGGCGTGTTCTGTGCAGAAAGTTTAGGTGGAGCTGGATTTGGTGGAGATATTACTAGCATCAGTAGCCAAGTAACTGTTCAGTTTATTGGAGTTGGCGCAACTATTATCTATACCGGTATCGTGAGTGCCATTATTCTAAAAGTGCTCGACGGAATTATGGATATACGTGTTTCGGAAGATCAAGAAATGGAAGGCTTAGACATCGCCCTTCACAATGAACGCGGATATATAAAATAAGAATAGTTAAAAATAAAATAATAACTGATGGCTAATAAAATGGAGGAGGTAACAGGTATGACCCCCAAAGAGGTAGTGGAATTAGCAAAAAAGAAAGCAGTTAGAATAGTCGATATTAAATTCACAGATTTGCTAGGCGCATGGCAACATTTTT
>Ga0114997_10004499_pt1 | contig 10769 bp, 14 predicted proteins | sample ArcticOcean_MG_C_2_FD_87045 | JGI IMG/M metagenome (GOLD analysis project Ga0114997, IMG submission 87045) | Marine microbial communities from western Arctic Ocean - ArcticOcean_MG_CB4_136 | ecosystem: Environmental > Aquatic > Marine > Oceanic | place: Arctic Ocean: Canada Basin | collected... | reverse complement strand
TGCTATTGCGCTATTTACTTTACCTATACTTAATTCTGGTGAGTACACACATTTTAAACATGCCCTTGAATGGAATTTTTTTATCGGTGTGATTTCTTTTTATTTATTGACTTTTTTCTTTTGGAAAAAACCCAGAGTTCACACATCCGAAGATGTATGAACTTGAAAGTTTGGCTCGTCGTTGTAGTCGCTACCGCCGAACCGATCGCCTCACATGTTTAGCGCTGCTCTGTGAGACTTTCTGCCCTATAAGCTTGAACCTTGCGGTTTTTCCTTATCTGGCCAGTTAAGAGTTGCCTCTTAATTCATTTAAACTAAAACACTTTTCGAGATGAATTTGTATCACTTTTTAAGTAATTTTTTTTTTAATAACTTGTTGATAACTACGTGGATAAATAATTATTTACTGTCTTAGAAATCCATCCACCGCCTAAAACTTTATCCCCAATTTTATCTTTAAAATAAAAAACACATGCTTGTCCTGGTGAAATGCCAATTTCATCCTCTTCTAAACTTACTGTTGCATTAAAACCATCTATTTCTATTTTAGATTTTATTAATCTACCTGAGGATCTGACTTTTATAAATAAATTATCATTAAATTTTTTAACATCACCTAAATAATTTAAGTTATTTAAATAAATTTTTCTAATAGTTAGTGCTTTTTTATTACCTACTACTACTTTGTTTTCTTTTGCGTTAATATTAACAACATACAAAGGTTCTTTATCTGCAATTCGAATTCCTTTTCTTTGTCCAATAGTAAAGTTAATTATCCCATCATGTTTTCCAATAACTTGACCTTTTAGATTTATAATATCTCCGGGTTTAAAAGATTCTGGTCTATATTTGTGGATGACTGATGCATAATTTCCATTTGGAACAAAACATATATCTTGACTATCAGGTTTGTCAGCTACATTAAGTTTAAGATTTAAAGCAATTTTACGCGTTTCTGCTTTAGACAATTGACCTAAAGGGAACCTTAAAAAATTTAATTGTTCTTGAGTTGTTGAAAAAAGAAAATAACTTTGATCTTTGGATAAATCAGTAGCTCTATACATTGAGGCATTTGTATTTTCCTGAACCCTATTTACATAATGTCCAGTTACTAAAGCATCCGCGTTTAGATCTTTTGCATATGAATATAAATCTCTAAATTTTACTGTTTGATTGCATTTGACGCACGGAATGGGCGTCTCTCCAGACACATAACTATCTATAAATGAATCTATTACATCTTTTTTGAATTTTTTTTGATAATAAAGAATTTTATGCTCAATATTTAATTGCTGTGAAACACGTTTAGCATCCATAATATCTTGACCTGCGCAGCATTGTTTGCTTCGTTGAGTGGTTTTTATGTCATCATAAAGCTTAAGAGTTATACCAAGCACATTGTAACCTTCTTTCTTCATTAAGCCCGCTACAGTGGAGGAATCTACTCCTCCTGACATTGCTACCACTACTTTTGTATCTTGTGGTGGTTTTGATAATCCTAAGGTATTGTTTTTTTTTGAAATGTTCATTAAATAATGTATGTTTTATTATATAAACCTATGTTTTTCCATAAATGTTTTTAAACTTTGAGCCAGGAGATTTTGTAATAAACCCTAAAAACAAAGATTGGGGTATTGGTCAAGTTCAATCTATAATAAATAGCAAAGTTACAGTAAATTTTGAAAATGTAGGAAAGAAGGTTATAAACAGTAAAGAAATAGTTTTAGAAAAAGTAAATAAAATTGAATAAATTAAATTTAAAAAATACTGCTGAAGAGCTTATAGATACTTTTTTAAAGGCAGGCGAAACTGCTCGAGAAATGAGTAAAAAAGGTGTAAAAATTACTATTAAGCCTGACAAAACACCTGTAACTGATGGTGATCTTGCGGTAGATAGAATTTTAAGAATAAAAATAAGAAATTTAACTCCAAAAATACCTATTATTTCAGAAGAGACTGTTGATCTAAGTCACGAAAATAAAAATAAAGATTTTTGGCTAATTGATCCTATAGATGGCACAAAAGATTATATACAAAAAAAAGATGAGTATACTTTAAATGCCGCCTTAGTAATTAATAAAAAGCCAGTTTTAGGTATTATTTATGCACCAGCAAAAAAAAGATTATTTTTTTCTTATGGTAAAAATTTAGCCTTTGAAATCAGCAATGGAAAAAAGAAGAAATTAAATGGAAAAAAAATTAAAAAAAATAAAATCATTGGTTTAGAACATTCAGGAAAATTATCTGAAGAAGTGTTAAATATATACAAAAAATATAAAGTTACTCATACTTTTAAAATGTCTAGTTCTCTAAAGTTTTGTGTCATAGCGGCTGGAGAAGCAGATATATATGCAGCAGACGCAAGAGCTTTTGAATGGGACATTGCTGCGGGTCAAGCAATCTTAGAGCACGCAGGTGGAAGTGTAACAGATCATTATAAAAAACAAATTCCTTATGGTAAAAAAAAATACAAAAACCTGCCTTTAATAGCAAAAAGAAAAGCTAATTTAAAAAACTAATTACAACTTGCGGTTGTGTGTGTAACACAATCATTGTACTTTTTATTTCACAAAAAAAAATGTACATTAACCAAGGGGAAATATGGTTAAAAGATTGTTTTTAATTGTAGGTCTGGGCTTAATGCTTCAGGGTTGCTACATGGTACCAATGGCACTACTAGGTCCAGCTCAATCTGGATTTACAACTGCATCTATCATGCAATCAGGTGTTAGCACTACAGCAAGTATCTTTGTTAAAAAGAAAACCGGAAAATCAGTTGTACAACATGCCTATGTTAAGGCTCAACATGCCTATGTTCGGGCTCAACATGCTTATGAAAAAGTTGCAGAAACCGTTATAAATAAAGAAATATTAATTCAGGCATATTCACCTCTTCACAAAAAATAACTATTCTAAATCCTAATATTAAATACCATTAATCAAAAAATGCTGAAAACAATAACAGTAATAGTAATATCCGTAACAATTTTAGGGGTTTTATTTTTTTTATTTATAAAACGTCTTTTGAAGAAACAATTATTAAATATTTTGAGCGAAGATAAAAAAAAAAATTAAATCACTTTACAAAACCTATTGAATTCATCTTTAGTCATATCAAGTACTTTTTTTGAAGTATCATAACTAAAACCAGATCGAGCAAGTAAAGAGATATCTTTTTTATAAAATAACTCTCTATTACTTTCTTCTCTATTTGGTCCTATTCTTTTTTTTTTACAAATTTTTATAGCTGAAAAAAAATCTGGATCAGCCTCATTTTCTTTAATTTTAGATATGCTTTGTTTTATGTATTTTGAATCAATTCCCTTTTTAATCAAAGCATATCTAATTTTATTAATAGAATAGCCTCTTCTCAAAAAAACTTTGGATTTAGCATCAGAATAATAGCTATCATTTAGAAACTTTTGCTCAACTAGTGATTTAATAACTTCATCTATTAAATTAAATAAATCTCTTTTATTTACTAGATTTTGTTTTTTTTTAAGAACTTTTTTATATAAATATATTTTTAATTGCTGTTTGGAAGAGCTATATTTTTCCAAATAATTATAAGCAAATCTCCTTATTTCTTCTATAGAGGCCTCTAAGTCTTTCTTATTTTTTATAGGATTCACAATGTTTATATATTATATTAAAAAATTAAATTTATATGATAATGGAATTTCAAAATTACTTAACCATTGAAAATATATACTTATGGTCAAATTTAGCTTTACTGCCATTTTGGTTATTGCTTATTATTGTTCCACAATCCAGATTTACTCAGATATTTGTCAATTCTGTAATAATACCTCTTATTTTAAGTTCAACTTATATTTATGTAACATATCAAGCTTTTATAACAGAAGAATCTTTTTTAGATTTATTTAAATTATATTTAAATCTAGATAATCTTTATACTATATTTTCTGTAGAGAGTTTTCTATTAATATTTTGGTTGCATTTTATTTGTATTAATATTTTTATAGGTTCTTGGATGTCGCGTGATGCATTGAAATATGCAATTCCCAAAAAATTATCTTTTATCCCTTTAATCGCACTTTACTTCGTGGGGCCTGCGGGAATTGTTTTGTATTGGTTTGTAAGACTTTTCTATGCAAAAAAAATTGGCTTTCATGATTAAACCTTTTGAGTTTTATTTTGATTTTGCTAGCCCTTATGCTTTCTTAGCACACAAACATATCAGGAAAATTGAAAAAGAAAATTCAATAAAAATTAAATATATGCCGGTTCTGTTGGGAGCTATTCTTAAAAATTTAGGATTAAAACCTATAGCTGAAATTCCTGCTAAAGGAAAGTATATGATTAGAGATTGTAAAATGTTTGCAGATAAGCACGGATATGATTTTAAATTTAATAACTATTTTCCAATAATAACACTAAGCTTAATGAGATCAGTTATTGTGGCTGAAAAAAAGGGTTTTTCAGAGAATTTTATTAATAAAGTTTTTGACGCAATATGGAAAGACGGAATTAATTTAAATGATAATATTATCGTAGAAAAACTTTTAAAAAATCTAGATATCAATCCTAAAAAATTTTTACAAGAAGCTATTAATGAAAAAGTTAAAGATGAGTTAAAAAAAAGGACAGATGATGCTTTAAATAAAGGTATTTTTGGTGTCCCATCTTTTGTGGCGAATAAAAAGCTATTTTGGGGTCAGGATAGATTAGAATTTGTTATAAAAGAATTAAAAAAATAAACTTATGAAACATCAAAAAAATAAAGTTAAAAAAGGTATTTTTAAGAAAGTATTTATTAAATTTTGTAGATTTATTGGTTTTGAAATTATTGATCAAAGTAATTTTCATGTACCCACTCAAGATAAGCTCTTAAATCAAAACTTAAATATTCAAGGGGAAAAATCTATCACTATTCCATTAGGTGAAACAAAAATTGTAAGGAAAGTTGAATCTCTAACAGTAATTTTTAGATCTTGCACTAATGTAAATATGTTAACTCAAAATAAAAAAAGATTGTTTGATAAAAAAAAATCTGAATATACGTTCCGTTCTCTTAACTCAATTATTAATTCAATTAACTATGCTAAAAATTCTCTAGATAAAGTTAAATTTGATATTATTGTGATTGACCATAATTCTCCAGAAAATGATATAAACCAAATAAAAAGACAGTTAATTAAGTCTAATATAAAACATTCTTTAATTTTTTTAAATATCGATAATTTTAAACCTAATATCAATAAAATTAATGAAGAAAATAAAAATGTATCTGAAAATCAAATTTCAAATATGTCAAATATTCATAAATCTCTCTTGATAGCTCAACAACAATGTAAAGATCTTATTTATTTTGTAGAAGATGATTATTTGCACCGAGAAGAAACGTTTGAAGAAATAATTTTTTCTTATGAAAAGCTATCTACTCAACTAAATAAAGAATTGTTTTTTTGTCCTGCAGATTATCCTTATTTATATACTAAATTAGATTCTACACACATTTTTTTAGGTTCTAAAAAACATTGGAGGATCGTTAATGAAACTTTATGTACTTTTTTAACAAGTAAAAAAATATTAAACAAACATATGAATAAATTGGTCTCAATGTGTCTATATGAGCATTTTCCATTTGAAAAACCTCTTCATCAAATTTATAGAGAAGAGTATTGTCTTTCGCCAATTCCATCTTTAGCTCTACATTGCACAAACATAAATTCAGCTTACGGTTTATCTCCTGCTGTTGATTGGATTAATTTGTGGAATGAAAATGAAAACTATTAAATCTCAGAAAAATAGCCTTTGTTATTTCAAACAAAGGCTATTAATTTTATCTATTTATTAAACATTTCTTTAAGAGCTTTTGCTGGTAAAAATTTTACCTTTTGAGAAGCCCCTATTTGTATCTGCTCTCCAGTTCTTGGGTTTCTGCCAACTCTAGCTTTCCTTTTTGCTACTTTATAAGTTCCAAAGCCAGCAATTTTTACTTGCTCGTCGCCTTTCAAGCAGTTTAATATAATTTCAGTAATTCCATCAAATTGACGCTCTGCATCTGCTTTGCTGAGATTCATTGATGCTGATATTTTAGTAACTAGTTGTTTTTTGTTCATTTTAGCCCCTTTTATTTGTTCATTTAACTCTTCTCATAAATACAAGTAAAATCAACATTATTTTTAGTAGCATGCAGAAATATCAACACAATATATAGAATTTAGCTAAAAATCGTTGATTTTATTAGCTTTTTTAATATTTAAATTTATTGCTTAAAATAGACCAATTTCCTTTAAATCATTAAATGTCGTAAAAAACATCAAAGAAATAAGCAAAAATAGACCGATTCGAAAAAAACCTTCTTGAGTTTTTTGACTTAATGGTTTGCCTAATATTTTTTCAAACAAATAAAACATTAAATGTCCTCCATCAAGCATGGGTATTGGAAATAAATTTATTAGACCGAGACTAATAGATATGTAAGCCATTATACTCATAAAGGGCACAACCCCATATTCTGCAACTTGACCAGTAATCTTAGCTATTCTAATTGGTCCGCCCAATTGGGAAGAATCTCCCGTTCCTGTAAAAATTTTTCCTAAATAGGTTAAGGAACTTGAGGTAACAAACCACACTTCTTTAAGAGAATAATATAAAGCATCACTTGGAGGCAATGTCTCCTTTTTAAGTTTATTATTAAAAGCTGATAATTTTATCCCTATAATTCTTTTTTTAACAGAATTTCCAAATGCATCCTCACTATCTATTAAATTTGGTTTAATTAAAAAAGATATTTTTTCATTTCCTCTCAAAACAGACAATTCTATTGCGTCTTTACTGGATGTATTAATATATTTAGAAATCTCTAAGATGCTTTCAACCTTATTATTGTCAACAGATATAATTTTATCATTTTTTTTCAATCCAGAAATATATGCGGGTCCATTTATTTGGACTTCACTAATTATAGGAGGGGTAATATCTTTTCCAACAAACATATTAATTGCCATAAATACAAAAATAGCTAGAATAAAATTAGCGATAGGACCAGCAGCTACAATAATAGACCTTTGGTATAGAGGCTTTAAAACAAATAATTTATCTCTATCTTTTTCGCTGTATTTTTTAATTAGTTCATTTTGTTCGGATTGACTAAAGACATTTCTATCACCAAAAAACTTTACATAACCTCCCAATGGTATCCAGCAGATTTTCCATCTAGTGCCTGATTTATCATTCCATCCAAATATTTCTTTTCCAAAACCTATAGAAAAATCTGTTATTCCAACTCCAAATTTTTTAGCAAAATAATAATGTCCATACTCATGTATGAACACTACAACTGTAATTAATATAATAAATGGTATTAAGTAGTTCATTGACTCCAAGGTCCTTTTAATTTTTTTATTCTTTTATTTTTTTTGTTAAAAAATAGTATCAAAATTATTCCTGAAACAAAACCTCCTATATGAGCGGCATAAGCTACTCCTCCACCGCTAGATATGAATTGAAGAATAAACCAAAAACCTAAAACATATAAAGCTTTTATTTTTATCAATTGGCTAAAAAAACCAAAAGGAATTAAAACTAATACTTTAGCATTTGGGTGGTTTATTAAATAGGCGCCAAGAACTCCTCCTATCGCCCCGCTAGCTCCAACCATTGGGACTTCTGAATGGGTATCTATTAATACTTGTGTCATGGCAGCTCCTATTCCAGTTAATATATAAAAAATTAAAAATTTTGATCCTCCTAAGTTATCTTCGATATTGTCGGCAAAGATCCACATATAAAGCATATTTCCAATCAGATGCATAAAACCGCCATGCATAAACATAGAGCTAAAAATAGTGAGCCATCCGGGTATCGCATAAAGATCAACGGGCAATTGTTTATTCCCCATCAAAACTGAAGGTATCAGCCCATAAGAATAAAATAACTGGCCAGTTTTATAAGATTGAGAACCTAACTGTATTAAAAAGATTAAAACACATAAAATAATTATAAAATAAGTTACAATTGGTTTTCCTGAAGTTGGATTATCGTCTTTTAAAGGAATCATAGCTCATTATAACAATTGCTGGCGCAACTGTTGCTACTAAAAAAGAGAGAAATAGCAATGATTGTGACACAAAAATAGGAAATAAATCTGTAGGTAGAGTGATCCCCACTAATAAACTGCTAGAAAAATCTGGAGAAGGAAAAAGTAGAAGTCCACCTATTAAACCAATTATTATAGATATATATGCAATTTTTTCATTTAATTTTTTATTATAAAAACTATAAAAAACTGTTACTACAAAAGCGCAACAAAATAAATCTGCTAATAGAAATAGGTATAAAATACTAAAACCTTTTGAAGCTATAATAAATGAAATAACAGATAGTGTTATTATAAAATATTTTGAAATTTTTAAATGATCAGTTTTTTTTGCAAAAGTTAAAATAGCGTTAGCGTCCACAATAACTAAACTAGAAATTGCATTAATTAAAGTATCAATAGTACTAATAGTTAATGAAAGACCTAAAATTATTATAACTATTGATAGAAATTCTGTTTGATCATTTAATAATAATGAAAAAAATCCTAAATCAGGAATAACTTTTGGATTAGCGGATATTGCAACCAAGCCGGTAAAACCCATAAATAAAACAATTGGAATTATTGTTATAAAAGAAATAAGCAAACTTTTTTGCAAAATTTTAATACTTTTTGCTGCATAGACTCTTTGCCAATTCCCTTGGTGAAATAGATTGGTTGCAGCAACAGCAATAAAAAAAGTTAAGCCCGCAGTATAGTTTGGAATATAACTGCTACTTAGCAATTGTGGGTTTTTTTTAATAATATACTGAAATGAAAACTGATCGCCTGTAAATAAAATCAAATAAGTAGATGCAATTAAAAATAATGCTAACACTACAATCAATTGAATGTTGTCAGTAAAAATAGAAGCTCTCAACCCTCCATAAAGCGTATAGGTTAAAGTTCCAATTAAAATTACTAATGCTGTAATCCACAAAGATATCCCTGAAATGTAATTAATTAACTTAGCTATTGCTGTTACCTCAGCACATAAAAAAACAAACATATAAAATATGCTCATGACTAAAATTAATTTAAATAAACTTTTTCTAAATCTTTTTCTCAAAAATTCAATTAAAGTTGATCCTTTCGGAAATTCACGTCTTATTTTTTTACCTAAAAATATTAAAAGAATCATAGGAAATGCCGTTCCTAAAGCATAACCTATTACTGCTCCAATTCCTCCCCATGTTGCTGCTGAAGCTGGACCAAATAATACCCAGGCACCGAGTGCTGAAGCAACTAGACTTGTCGATAATGAAAAAAGACCCACACTTCTATTTGCTGTCAAATAATTGTCGAGCCCTTTATATTTTTTAGAGTATGCAATTCCCAAAAATAAAAAAACTGAGCTTATTGATATAATTAATATTAATGACGTTGATTGACTAATGTAATTTATTTTATTCATTTTCTCCCTTTCTGAATTACCAGACAGGTTGTTAGGGTTTAATCTCAGTCGGTCAAAACACCCCTGTAAAAAAATAATTATTATAATATGTTTTGGTTAAAAGCAAACTATATGATCAATATTGATAGGCCTTTTTATGCCAAATTTTTCATCAACTTCATGCTGGTGTATATGATGGGAGTGAACAAAAACAGGTATCAATAAATTGCTTAATGTTTTAAGAGTATAAATAAAATTTGTTCCTCTAAATTTTCTATCCACCACTTCTAATTTTAAATTACTTTTGTCATCATGTTCTAAATCTTCTGGTTGCAATAAAAGCTGAACGTCTGCTCCTTTGGGGTAATGCTTTATAAAATTACCTTTTATAGTTCCTAGATCTTGATTTTCTAGACTATTTTCACCGGTAACTTTAGCTGGTATTAAAATACCCCTGTTTAAGAAATTTACGACTTCTATTGAATTGGGGAAGTGGTAAACGTTGTAGGGGTCGTCATACTGTCGAAGTTGACCATTTAAAATAATCCCACACTTAGATCCTAGATAAAAAGCCTCATAAGAATCATGCGTAACAATAATTGTTGTAATTTTCAGCTCATTTAAAATTTTCTTTAACTTAACCTGAATTTCTTCTTTAAAACTTTGATCAACATTTGATAATGGCTCATCTAATAATAACAAATCTGGTTTTGAAAGTAACGACCTTGCTAAGGATGCTCTTTGAGCTTCTCCAGAGCTAATTTCATGCGGAAATTTATTCACAATATGCTCTAAATGAAGAAATTTTACTACCTCTTCAATGCTTAAGTCTTTTTTCTTTTTTTCATTTCTTGCTGCGCCAAATTCAATATTTTGAATTACATTATAATGAGGAAATAAACAATTATCTTGAAACGAAAGTGAAATGTTTCTTTTTTCTGGTTCAACGTGAGTATCTTTAGAGGATATGATTTTATTTTTTAATGTAATTTTTCCTGATTGAACTTTTTCTAGGCCAGCAATAGTCCGTAAAATTGTTGTTTTTCCAATGCCAGATGGTCCTAGCAGACAGATAACATCTCCTTCATTTTCAATATTTAATGAAACGTTACTAACTTTATTTTTATCGCTAGCGGCAAATGTAACATCTTTAATTTCTAGAAAATTTTTAGGCATAATTATCAATCCTTAAGAATATACCTAGATGTAACTAAAATAAAGATACTTGCAGTAAGAATAAGCAATAAAGAAGGCGCAGCTGCAGCTTCTAGCAGATCTTGGGAGGCAAAAGTATAAGCTGTAGTTGCAAAGGTTTCAAAATTGAAAGGT
>Ga0114997_10004498_pt1 | contig 10770 bp, 13 predicted proteins | sample ArcticOcean_MG_C_2_FD_87045 | JGI IMG/M metagenome (GOLD analysis project Ga0114997, IMG submission 87045) | Marine microbial communities from western Arctic Ocean - ArcticOcean_MG_CB4_136 | ecosystem: Environmental > Aquatic > Marine > Oceanic | place: Arctic Ocean: Canada Basin | collected... | reverse complement strand
AAGAAGAAAAAGAAGAAGAAGAACGAGTCCCGACAGATGCGCTAAACCAGCCTGGTGAAAAAAGCGACAACGCTATGATGCGAGAACAGTTACCTCCATCGCTCGACGACGTTTTGGAAGAAGAAGAAAAAGAAAACGAAGCCGACCCAATACAGGCTTGGAAAGAACAACAACAACAACAACAACAACGAGAGGTTTTAGATAAAAAAGGAGCGGAAAGCGCCGATTACTAACACAGACTATTACGACGCGAAAACTCTGGACCAAGAGTAGTACGAGAGCCATCCCCATCCCCATCACTTATTAGGAGCTTAAAAATTGTGAGAGAAAATATCTCTTTATCCGAAAAATTAATTGTGCGTCAGAAAAAAAGGGCGGCTCTCTCTCTCTCCATTCATTTCATCATGTCGGGCGCGTCGAACGAAAACGAAGACCCGCTGAAACGGACCATGGCTTTAATCGACGAGCACAAGGACAAGTTTGGCGACGGGTGTTACTTGGAAATCGCCAACAATTTACACAAGGCGTGGTCGGAACGCGCGAGATATTTCCCTACTGCATTCCCAACAGTATCTGAGGAAAGGGAAACGCACGCGACGCGCAGAACGAGCACTAGACGGGAGGACTTTGATCCAGAGACGGGATTGCCGTTGCTCGTCCCTTTTCTTTCGCGTCGACGTCCGATGACTCTAACCGGGACTCAGCCGCAAGCGCGCGGTGTCGTCCCCGGTGGTGTCGGCGCGCCTTCTCCTCCCCCTCCTCCTCCTCCTCCTCCTCCACCGCCCTTCGCGGTGGAACCGTATCTCGTGAAAGGCAAACTTTTTTCCCAGGAGGAAGGACGAATGGAATTAGAGTTTAAGTGCGAAAACGGCTTCTCGACGGGATTTTCCTCTTCGTCGGCGGCGTCGCGACGAGAATGGTCGACTGAGAACGCGAGCACGGAAATAGGAATCACCGTAACGAAGTGGGTGGGAACGTTATCGTTCGTGGAAGAGTCCGGCGGCGGCCAGACCTCCGTGGCGGCCGTCATGGAGTGCACGAAGCTTCGTAAACACGACAGTTCGCGAGGCAGGTACGGCGATATCTCGCCCGGCGAGTTGTTGAATTTTTCCATGGACGCGACGTCGCAAATGGTGTCGTTTTTGAGCAATTTACAACGAGAGAATGACGAGTGGACGACAGGTGCGTGTTTTTGTTCGTCAAGAAAATGACGATTTTGGACTCGAGATTTTTCGGTCTCGGGATTCCTTTGAAGATGATCGACATGGCTGATTACATGGTGAACGACAATCGTTCGTTGTTGGTCATGGATCCGTTGTACTTAGTGAGAGATTTTTGCAACGACGAGATGATCGTTCCAGACGGAACAAACGGGGATGAGTGTTTGGATTCGTTGGTTCAATACTAAAAGAAAATTGGCATTCATCGACCGTGGAGAGAGGAGAAATACATCGGAAGATGGAACGGTATGCCGTATCCCTCGGCGAACGCCGTGTGTCCGCACTTACAGGCGTTCAGTTTGCCGTTGTTGAGAGACATCGCGAACATGAATTAAACTATTTATTATTTGATTGATTGATTTGGAACGAAGAAGGATGTCGATATGTATTACGAGAAAAGAAGAGAAGAGAGAACGCACGCGCAGGCAGACACGAAGAAAGACATGTATAAAAAAACATTACCGGCTGAAAAGCCGTTTGTACTACAAACTGTAAAATGTAACGAAGACGGAAAGAGGAATAAATACATATCTCGAACACACGAGAGGAGGAGGAGGAAGAAGAAGAAGAAGAAGAAGAAGATTATATAACCTTATTTATTATTTGTAAAACTCATTGAAAACACTTACACGACTTCATGCACACGCATTACTCCTTCTTCGTCCCTCCGAGCGTCTCTTTCACCTTCTTCTCGAGCGAACCATCCGCTTGCATTCGCGCGATAGTCATCATTTTATCCATAACTTCCGGACCGTGCTCGGCAATCAACTTATCCGCCTGTTCCTTCGTCATCGTCATCACGTTCTTCACCGCGTCGGAATCCTTCACGTTTTGCATGTACTTCTTCGCGTCTTCCGGTAAGTTCGACAGATGTTTATCGAGCACTTTCTCGTACTTTAAAAAATACGGCTTGACCACTTTATTAAACACCATTGTTGTCTGAATAGGCCCATCGAAAAGTAAGGAAAAATACAGCGCTGCTTTCACTTCTGCCCAAAACGGAATCGGATTGATTGGCACGTAGCTCTCGTACGCGGTGATAATCGCGTGGATGACCCAATACATCAACCTGTGTTTTGTGCGCGCATATATTTCGAAGAAGAACACGCGTGATGATGAGTTCGTTAGAGAATATAAAATTGTTCCCCCGGTGCCAATTTTAAATTGTTTATAACAATAATAATACGAATAAAAAGAAAGAAGGAAATTTCACCATTTCACGTCATCGTCGGGAGTGACGGACATCAACGCTTTGCACGACGCGTACGGCGCGTACGTGCAATTCAGCGCGTTCAGAAGTCTGTTCGTGATAAATCCAAGCATTATTTTTGGTGTTAATTTTATGAGCACTTTTGTTGCAAACGAGGGAGAGAGCAGCTTTTCGCTCTTTCTTGTCCTTTGCGAAAGGAAGAAAAATCGTCGCCAAAAAAACTTACACGCAAGAAAAAAGCAATCGTAATCTCGTAAAGGCGCACACACACCACACCATGTTACGAAAAATCGCACAAACGACGGTCTCTAGACACGCGCAAATGCGCAACGCTCTCGCGAACGGGTCCATGGTGAGGGTTTAACGTTCGCATGCATCTATCTATTTTTACAATCGTTTTTTTTTTCTCTCTAAAAAAGGCAGCGCGAATTTGAAAGCATCAGAAAGAACAAAAATGAATGGAAAACTGACCCGAAATACTCTTTATTTTTGCAGAGAAACTTTGCAGCCGCGTCGACCGCGGATGATGCTAAGTACCAGGTACGCGTTTACGACGTTTGATTTGTAATTGTACGATCGCGACGTTTGATCGAGCGGTGATTTCGATTGGCATTTTTTATTTTACGCTCCCTCCCTCTCCTTGAAAAAGCAATCGGAAAGAAAGAGAGAGAAGGAGAAATGAGTTTATTTGACTTTTCTTCGCGAGCGCATGAACTGACGATACGAAATAATCCTTTTTTGATCAACGAACCACAGCCTCCACTCAAATTGTTCGGTACCGCCGCTCGATACGCCTCCGCGTTGTACACCGCCTCGGCGAAGAAATCCGCCTTAGCGGCGGTGGAAACTGAAATCAAGCAAATCGTCTTCCTCGCCAACTCGGACAAAAAGTTCAAAGAGTTCATGGAAGATCCGACGATGGCTAGAAAGAAAAAGTTGGCTGGATTAGACGAGTTTTGCAAGGGTGGAAAGTTTTCAGAGACGACCTCGAATTTTATCAAGGTTGTTGGCGAAAACGGTCGATTGAGTGAATTAGAGAAAATCGCAGAGTGCTTCGAGGAGTTGTGCATGGCGTCGAGAGGGGAAGTGAAGTGCGTGGTGACAACGGCGGAACCGTTGGATGCGGCGATGTTAGCGGATGTGACGGATGCGTTGAAGGGACACGTGCCAGCGAACTCGAAGGTGATTGTGAGTACAAAAGTAGATCCGAGAATTGTGGGCGGGATGACGGTTGGCATCGGGGAGAAGTATTTAGACTTGAGTTTGCTCTCGAAGATTAAAAAGGTTGAACATTTGATTGCCAATCCGGTCTAACTGAACCGGACAGAACAAACAAACATAAGCACACTTATATAATCTGTAATAACACAAAAAGTATATAGTAGAATTATTATTTTTATTATTATCGTTACACACTACACACTCTCCTACGCGGCGCGAGCCGTTTGCGCACATCTCATCGTCATCATCTACACTAAGAGCAACAATTCCTGGTCACAATGTTCCCATCCCCTCTTGTTTCACTTAAATTCACACCGACTCCTCTTCTTGCTCCTTTACTATTCCCGCTCGGTCCGTCTTTCAACAAACTCGGCGTCTCCACGATCGCTTGTAACAACTCGTCGAATATCTCCTTCACGCTCACTCTCGTCTTTGCCGAACACTCTAAAAACAAACACGCGTTGCGACGCGCGAACGCGATCGCGTCTTCTTTCTTCACTTTCCGCTCATTTTCCTTATCTACTTTGTTCCCGACGACGATTTTAATCGCATCTGGAATCGTCGAGTACATGTCCACCTCTTTCTGCCAGACGTTTTCCACGCTCTCAAAGCTCTCCTTCGAGGAAATATCGTACACAAATACAATGCCTTGCGCGCCTCGATAATAACTCGACGTCAGCGTCCGAAACCGTTCTTGTCCAGCCGTATCCCACACGGTCAATTTCACCGTCTCGTTCGTGTGTTTCAATTTCACGTACTTCAGTTTAAAATCAACTCCAATCGTCGTCGATATGTCCTCTAAATCTACGTCCGGGTCGATGAATCTCGAAAGTAACGAGCTTTTCCCGACGCCGGAATCGCCCACGAGGAGGATTTTTATCAGGTGCGAATACTCCCGAAACTTTGTTCCCGCGCTCTCGAAACTCATTTCTCGAAACCACCGTTTTATTATTACTCCTACGACTACTTTTACACCACGACCCGTCGAAAAGCGTTCTACCGGTGTGCTCCTTTTGTGTCGCTTTTTGTTTCACACTTCTCCCTGAAAAAAACCTTCCCAGACTGCCTAAAAGCAAAAAAGTCAAGCAAAAACTCAAGTCTTTTTTAGGGAGAAAAAACCGATCACAAACCGCCACATTTAATAGTACACTAATAAAGAAATAACCACAAGATCAACATGCCGTACGCGTCCGAATCATTCTTGCGCACCGCCGCTCGCGAAGGTAAGAAAATGTGGCCGTTTTTAGCCGGTTTCGCCTTTGTCGGCACCGCGGTCACGTATTCGACGACGACGATTACGAGCGAGGATAAAAAAGCGAGCAAGTTTCTCAATCCTGGGGGACATTAAACATTCATTATTTATACGCGTATATAAACACAAAGAAAAGAGAGAGAGAGACGAAACGATGATGATGACGTTTGGTGGCCGAGATGGAGAAGAGTGAGGAGGAGGAAAGAGAGAAGTGAGAAACGTGTAGCGCGTATTCGTGAGAGAGAGAGAGAGAGAGATCCCTCTTTTATAGCCCTCGTTTCGCACGATGTAAATTAGTAATAGCGAAAGAAAGAAAGAAAGAAAATAGAAAACAGAGTGCATCTGTGTTGCCCCGCGATTTCGTTGTTTCTCGTTTGTTCTTGCTTGTTCTCTGCGTTCGAAGTTCGTTTCTTTGCGGGTGTGAGATTGTGGCTAACGTTCAAACGTTGAAAATGTCTCTGCTATGCGGTCGCGTGCTATTCGCGCGGTTTCTTTCTCTCTTCTTCGCTTTTTACTTGTTCTTTTCGAGATTCTTAATCAGCTTGTTCCGTATCGCCGTCAGCTCCTCCGTGCCTTCGATTTTCGCGTAGTGCTTTAAAATCAACTCCACGCAGCTTAACGGTAAAGAGTGTAACCCAGGTCGTTCTTTTTGCTCTTTCGTTTGCGTCTCTAAATCTCTGCTCAAGTGTAACTTGACGTTCTTCTTCGGGACGATGTCGTTTGGTACCGAACACCCGTGAATACCACCACCTCCACCTAATAAGGACATGCGTCCGTTGTTTCGTCGTCTTCCTGGAGACATGATTGGCGAATGCAAGTGTTGGTATTTGTCGTAGATGATGCCTTTTTGGATTTTCTCGACGATTCGTTTGGACTTTCTCGCTTTGCCTTCCGGCGGCGGCGGCGAGAGTTCTCGGTCTGAATCTTCCGGTAAACCAGCCTCTCGGGAAAGGCGCTCGGCTTCACGACCTCGTTTGTTCTCTTTCCTCATCTCCGCCTCCTTCGCTTTCTTCTCTCGCACTGCTTTCGTATCTAACCAACAATACTCCTCGTCTTGCGGTTTCTGCTCTAACGTCAACTTTTCAAATCGACTCAAAATCCTCGGCCCGCTCTTCTCCTCGTCCCATCGTTCGGGAATCTGATCGTCCCGTAACGTCCCACTCTCCTTCTCCTTCTTCTCATCTTCATCCGTGTCCGAACTCTCTTCTTCGTCTGAATCGTAATCCTCGTCCGAGGAATCCATTTGATGTCCATCTAATCGAATCTGTCTTAAATCTGGCGGCTTCCTCCTGTGCCTCATTTCGCACAACAAAAAAGTCTGCACGATCAATCTAAACGCCGGCGATTGGTACGCAAAGTGCTTACTCGGCGCCCAATCGAACCACTGACACTTTTTCGGCTTCGTCGTGTTCTTTGAAATAAAAAACTCCAACGAATCCGGCCCCGTAAACAACTCTGGATGGTCAAAAAACAAAGCCCCTATATTCTTCACCACCTCGTCCGTCGTCGTCTCTTGGTTCCGAAACTTAATCAACATCGTCAATAACGCTTTATACGGTCTCTCGTCTTTGCTATAAATCTCTCGTATTCGCTTCAAAAGGTTGTATCCTCCGTTTATCGTCGGTTGGTTCGGGTTCGTTTCCTCTTTTTTGATTTCGCTATGTTGTTGCTGTTTGTTTTGTTGCTGCGTTTTCGCCGAGTCCTCTCGTTTGAAGTCCGGTTTTTCTTTTTTGATCTGTGTTGTTTGGAAAGAGTTTGTCTGTTAATAAATGTGTGCACACATACACATACACACACACGCGCGCGAACGAACGACGCGACGAACACGCAACACACGCGAGAAGAGAGCACACACACACACACAAAACAAAAGAACCTGCGTACCTGCGCAGATTTAACCGCGTGTCGTCCGTATTTATACGCCTGTTGTTGTTTGTGAGGAGAGAGACGGTGAGTTCGCCGCCGTCTTTGCGCGCTCGAGAACAGAGAGAGGTTATAAAGAAGAAGAGAAGAGAGGATAAAAAAAACGCAAATTTTGCTGCTCACATCTGGCAAGAAACAGTTAAACCCGTCCAATAAATCCTCGTGGCCTTTGAGTAACTTCTTCACTCGTTTCACCACGTCCGTGGTGTCGTATCTGTGTGTTTGTTTTTTAAGAGCAAAAGAAAAGAGAGAGTTTTTTTTTCGGTGAGTCGCCAAAAAGTCAACCTACACGAGAGAGTAAGGGACAGCCTAAATAAATAACGCAGCAAGCAGCAGTAAAAATGAGACGATTTGAGGGACTTCGTTTCCTCGCGTTTCAAGAGCTGTCTCTTCTTGAGGGGGCCCCCGAGGGGCTATTATCTCTTTGAAACACGAACAAAATAGAAACACACACCTGCCGCTCTTAAAGTCTCTCATGACGTCCAAAAAAGCCTCGTACACGTGGCCTTGGTCGCCATTGAAGCGCAGTTTTACCGTTCGCACGTACACCAACGCGTCGTTGGCGGTTTGCGGCGGTTGTTGTTCGTCCTCGTGCGCGCTCGTCATCGTTTTTTAGTAATGCAATTTGAACCGCCTTTTCCCCCGGGGGACGATGAGATGAATTTTCGAGACGAAAATGCCGAGATTCGAATCGACCTCTTCGCGCGTTCGCACGTTCGAACTCTGTCTAAAAAATCGCTCGATCGCGAGTCTGTGCAGGACTGTCGACGAATCGATCGTTTCTGGCCGTTCTTCGGCGTTTTTAGGTGTCCTGTTTTCGATTCCTTCACACGAGCAGCACTATTATATAGAAAACTTTTTGGGAAAAAAAAACCACGAACAAAACGCTCTCCTTTTGGGTCCACGAAAACAAGCAAAACTCCGACGAGCGCTTGCGTCCGAAAATCATCAGAGCTTTCTCTTTCCTGAGGTCAAATTGACGGTTTGACGCGACAAGGAGGAATTCGCGAATTTTTCTGAAAATATCATCATGCAACAACGAGTTTTTACCTCACACTCTCAAGCTGTGACTCCGCACAAGAGATACTAAAAAGGTTCGGAAAGGTTCGACAGACAACGCGTACAATGCCTCCAAGCCGTAAGCATGGCTCGAGGTTTAAAAAGAACACTTCGAAACGAAGCGCGGCGAACCACGACGCGCGCCCTGGGTCGCCGCAACTCTCTTTGAGTGGCAGCAAGAAACACAAACGAAATAACACGAACGCCGTCGCGATGATGGAAAATGTGAAACCGATTTCCCCGGAGTCGATGATGATGCTCATGGACGACGGAGACGAGGACGGACAAAATCTGGAAGACGACGAGAACGACGCGTCTCGGAACCAGACGTTCGATGCGGTGGTGAAAGTCTACGCGGTGCACACGGAGCCAAACTATTCTTTGCCGTGGCAAAGAAAAAGGCAGATGCCTTCGACGAGCACAGGTTTCGTCGTCGAAGGGAAACGGATATTGACGAATGCGCACTCGGTCGAGCATTCGACGCAAGTTAAATTGAAAAAGAGAGGGTCGGATAAGAAGTTTATAGCTAAGGTGTTGGCGATTGGAACGGAGTGCGATTTGGCGTTGTTATCGGTGGAAGACGAAAAGTTTTTCGAAAACATCACGCCGTTGAAGTTGGGCGCGTTGCCAAAGTTGCAAGATAGCGTCACCGTGGTCGGGTACCCGATTGGTGGGGTTGCGATATCTGTTACTAGTGGTGTTGTGAGTAGAGTCGAAGTGACTCAATACGCGCACGTTCGGACTGAATTGTTGAGTCTACAGATTGACGCGGCGATTAACAGCGGCAACAGCGGAGGACCGGCGTTCAACTCTAAAGGGATGGTGTGTGGCGTCGCGTTTCAGAGTTTAAAACACGACGATGCCGAAAATATCGGATACGTTATTCCAACTCCAGTCATTACGCATTTCGTGCGAGACTACGAGTTGAATAAAAGATACACTGGCTTTCCGGCGCTCGGATGCGACTTTCAAAAATTGGAAAACGCCGATTTGAAGAGATCGAAGAAAGTCCCCGAAGGCGAAAGCGGCGTTTTGTTACGAAAATTGGAGCCAATCTCGAATTCTGCAAAATCTGGACTGAAAACAGGCGACGTGCTGCAAAATTTTGACGGCGTTGCCGTTGCGAGCGACGGAACTGTTCCGTTTCGAGCTGGAGAACGCATCTCGTTTTCGCACTTGGTGTCCAAAAAATTCGTCGGCGAAAACGCAGAAATAGAAATCTTACGAGACGGTAAACCGATGAAATTCTCCGTCCCGATGGAAAACAAGAAACGATTAGTTCCAGTACACATGGAAGGTAAAACGCCGGAATATTTTATCATCGCCGGTCTCGTGTTCACGACTGTTTCGTGTCCGTATTTGAAGTCAGAGTTTGGAAAGGATTGGGAGTACGACGCTCCCGTTCAACTCTTATCGCGAATGTTCTTGAAAGATATGACCGAACCAGACCAAGAACTCGTGATATGCTCACAAGTCTTAGCGCACGAAATCAACATCGGCTACGAGGATTTCTCCAACCTCGCGGTGGAAAAATTCAACGGCAAACCGATTAAAAATCTCAAACAGTTGGTCGACCTCGTCGAATCCTGCTCCGAGGAATATTTGACGTTCGAGTTAGACATGAAAACGCTCGTCGTTTTAGACAACGAAAAAGCGAAGCAATCCACGAGAGAAATTTTAGACGTGCACGCAATCCCAAGCGACAAGAGTAAGAATTTGTTTTCGTAGTAGTATGTGTTGTTTATCAGTCTTTGAGAGTACCTTCTGAAAGCTAATAAAAATGACGACGACAAGAGAAAAGAGTGCACACAGCTCGAAATAAATTCGTACATTTTCGAGATCTTCCTTTTGGTCGTCACTCTCTGACGTTGATAAGCGCAACCTTTTATTAACCATTTGAAGAACAAACAAAATGTCCGCGAGAAACCCAACCCCTCAAGACGACGACGCGAAAGGAAAAGACATCCCGTCCATCCTCCCTCTCGCCCCTGGAGGAGTGTACGCGGTCAAGTGGGAAACGAGAATGAAACGCGCGGAAAAGTTGGCGATTGCGCCACTTCCTGATATATATCGAAATCCGTTCGGAGAGGAAAAAGCGGAGAATCCAATCGCGTTTTTCGACATCGTCGCGGGTGGGTATTACTTAGGTCGGGTGGAAATTGAAGTCAAGCGAGACCTGTGTCCAATCACGGCGGAGAATTTCTTGAAGTTAGTCGAGTATAAGTGTTACGCCGGAACGAAGTTCAAAGTGTATCCTGGAAATTGGCTCGTAGGTGGGGACATCTCGGACTTGGACGAAGTCGTCTGGGACGCAAACGATCCGGAGTTTTTCAACTATCCGGAGCTGCTGCCGGAAGTTCGAGCCGGTGGACAGTCGATATACGAGGAGGCGTTGTTTAAGGATGAGAACTTTGATCTGAAGCACGACGGGCCGGGGGTGTTGACCATGTATAACGACGACGAACCAGACGCGAACGGGAGCCGGTTTATGATTACGTTCGATACGAAGAATAAAGAATTGGACGGGAAGCACGTGGCGTTCGGGCAAGTCGTGAGTGGATTTGATTTATTGTACTCTTTGCAACAGTTAGGTGATGCGAGACAAGAAGGGGATACGTTTCAGAGGGTGACGATTGAGAAGTGCGGGATTAAGAGTACCGGTAGCAACGCTGTGGCGGCGATGGCACAACAAGAACAGCAACAACAACGACAACAAGGGGTGACAACGGCAGCAAGAGCAATGAGTAGAAAAGCAAACGGTAGAAAACGCGCGTTACGACGGACTCGTTTCGCCCCACCGCCTTTCATTCGCGCTTGCTCACTCGCCTCGTCGTCTTCCGTGATGCGAATGTTTTGATGCGAAAAAGCAATCACAACTTTTTTTT
>Ga0114997_10004496_pt1 | contig 10772 bp, 3 predicted proteins | sample ArcticOcean_MG_C_2_FD_87045 | JGI IMG/M metagenome (GOLD analysis project Ga0114997, IMG submission 87045) | Marine microbial communities from western Arctic Ocean - ArcticOcean_MG_CB4_136 | ecosystem: Environmental > Aquatic > Marine > Oceanic | place: Arctic Ocean: Canada Basin | collected... | reverse complement strand
TTCTTCATCGGATTCAGCTTTCGATACTGTGACTACATCACTCAAAGATCTGTGTCTTACAGCAGTGAATTCAGATGGTGCAGTAACTGCTTTTGAAGCTTCTATGAGCAATCTAACAGAAGGACCATTTGTAAACTGGGACTTGGCATTTGACAATGGAACGAAAAGAATCCAAGTCAGTGGTGGGACAGAAGAATGGGAGAAAACGTACAAACTCATTCTTGCAGATGGAACAGCAGTTCAATATCCTAGTACTTCACATTGGGCAAATGACTCCAGGGCAACGGATAATACTACATTCCCTTTCAAATGGGCGGTAGCTGATTACCTACAGATGATAATGTGGAACTTTAAGAGTGACTGGAATCCTAATGGACTCAGCGCCAGTGAAATAGCACCAAGATGTCAGTTCTTTACTGCGACAGACAATATATCCACTTATTGTGCTCAAATGCCTACATACGTTGAGGCAAAGAGTGTGTTTGGGGCAATTCGATGGTGGGAGGACTCCTTCCCGGTTTTTGTCAATTCCAACGATCCAAGAATCATAAGGAGGAGTTCCAACGGATACCTCTTTGATGATCCACAGAGAGCATTAACTCTTTACACAAGAGTTTTTCCTAAAGAAACGTTTAGCGGGTCTGTGACTTGGGGTAGTAATTCAACATTTAATTCAGAACAGGTATTTGCAATGATATTCACTTACTTAGGAGGTGAGTCTGTACCTGCTCCCTCAAGTCCTAAATATGGTGATTTGGAGAGCTTATCATCTAATCAGAAGGCTTGGTTAGATTGGAGGCCTATGACTCGATCATGGATGGATGGAGGTGACGGGTTTCGTCCTTTGCTGAATGCATTTGATAATCCAAGTGCATTAAGATGATAAAAAGATAAAAAATTATTCTAGTTTTAATTGTGAATGGATCATTTCAGGGGATTTAATATCTCCCCTGACAAATTAATTTTCAGGATAAACCACGGGGGAAACTTGAGTGGAACCCTACATGTAGTATAATTCTTTATTGCGAAGAGTTACTTAAATTATATTGTCAAACAACTTTCTTAGTCCTTCCTCGTTAAGTCATCCTCAAAGAGACAATCCTTCCGGTTTAAGTAACAAATTAATAATTAATGGGAATCCGCGATGGATGGCCCATAAAGAGATTTTAATTCCTGGAATAAACATGGAATTTTATCATAAAATTGAATGTTAATAGTTTTTCCTTAAAAAGCCAAATAAATATTTTATATCAATACTTTACATTAAAATAATAGTGTATTAAAATAGCGTATTCGCTACTTCATTCATCAAAAACTGGGAACGCTATTATTCCCGCTGATTTTTCGTGGGAACGAAGAAGGGTTCTGCCATCAATCGAGATAATATCCTGAGTGAACTCTTCTCAAATCCCCTCTACCAATCGTGCTAACATTCTTGATGTTTTTTGGAATTCATTAAATTAAAACTCAACAAATAGTAGATTACGAAGGAATACTTGAGGTAATTTCAGTATTATTTTAAATCATGCCTGTTTGGTCAAAGCAAACTCCTCGATTTGTTCCCAAACTTCACAACCTCCGACCACAGCACTCACAGCCTGAACGATAACGTCAACCAGTTGATGCCACTTATTTGTGGATCAGGAAAAGTGGAAAAACACTTTGCCCACAATATATTCATCATTACCCCATACAGAATTACAAAAGATCTAAACGTTTTTACATATCAAGATGCTTATGAAACCTTTTGTATAAGCCTTCTATTATGAAATGACACTATCTTCTTACTGGATTCTTATTGATTAGAGGATTGTAGTTCTTTCATAGTATGTGACAGTTCTTCAGATAATTTACACAACAAATTGTAATATAATCTTGCAGCTAGTTTTACTTTGTTCTTACTCAACCAGTTCATTTCTTCACGACTAATGCGCATTATTTCTGCTTGCTCAAGAACTATCGCATCAACGTTTCGTTTATCCTCTCCACAGAATACTGCTTTGGTATCAATGACATCTCCTTCAAAAACGGTAGCAATGGGAAGTTTATTTCCAAACAGTTCCTTACTGAGGGTGAGTTTCCCTTTTAAGACAATTAACATATCCTTTACATCCTCTCCATTTTGAAAGGCAAAGGTATCAGGAGCGAGTTCTTTTGAGGGAAACTTTTCTTTCATCCATTGGATTTGGGTAGAAGTAAAACCTTGAAAGATTCCTTGATATACAGGATTTTCTTCATGAACTTTGCCATTTTGAATAAGTTCGTTGAGTCGACTAAGTTGTTTTTTCTCATCCTCATCAACGTGATGATCAGCATAAATACGTTTATTAAGAATGGTTCTTTCATCAAATGTTATGATACCATCGTCAATAATCTCATCAATCAATATATGCAGTGGTTTTTCTTCTTTCAGCAATGATTTTTCTATCATCATGTGAATGCGATTCAATTGCTCCTGTTCTCCCTGGCTAACTACACCATCCGCATAGATCAAGCGATCCAGCGCTTCCTGCTCTTCAATGCTAATCACCCCGTCTGCAATGATGTCGTCCACTAATTTTACCAAAACTTCCAAATATTTATCCGGGTTTTCCCTGGCTTCTGTGAGTAGCCTGGATTTTCCTTCAATTAATTGGTTTCTACCTTTTTTTATTTGCAGGGAAATGTGTACTGCGAGATTTTCAAACAACTTGATTGCTATTTTAGGATAACGGCTGAGTATTTTCATAATCAGATGATCAATATTCAGAACCAGCATACTACTGTCTTTAACTGCAGTTGCGGTTCCCAAACGTTTAGTTTTTCCAAAGAGACCCATAACACCGAAGCTATCCCCCATTTTGAAATTAGCCAAATGTTCAGGGGATTTATGGAATTCCTTGTCGAGATGGAAATTAATTTCTCCTTGCATAACTATGAAGAGTTCATGTCCAAAATCATTTTCTCTAAAAATTGTATCTCCTTTTTTGACTTCTGTAACATATGCCATAAGAGTAGCTAACTTGGCTTCTCGGACACTTAACCCCTTAAACAAGCTGATTGCTTTCATCATTTCATCACTCATCTTCAACCCAATATAATCCCATGCGGTAATCATTTTTATCCTGGACATGACAGAGGGTAGAAAATTCATATCACAGATCAGGCAAATAGCAAAGGTGTAAGCCATAAGAACTCCAAAGATCTGTTGATTATTCATGTCCGATAAAAGAAAAACGATAAAACCAAGCCCAAGGGATACAGTTGTCAAGAACATTGGTCTACCGGTTTCATGGATGGTTAGAATGGCTGCTTTTTGTTCATTTCGTACCTTCTTCAGGTTTTCATTGTAATGGGAAAGATAGTGAATGGTGTCATCGACTCCAATTGCTAAAGCAATAGCTGCAATCATAGAAACGGTGACACTGATGGATATTCCTAGTAAACCTAATGTTCCAAAAAAGATAAGAAGGGGTATTAAATTAGGTAAGATTGAAATAGCTCCCATCTTTATGGAGAGAAACAGAGCTGAAAGAATAACAAAGATGAATATCAACGCAAGAGTGATACTTTGGATTTGACCATAAATAATGTTGTCTTGAGATTCTGCGGATAGCAAAGTTTCACCCGTCAATCGAATAGAAAATTCAGGGAACATCTCCTGTGTTTTTTCCTTTACCAGATCCATAAAGGCGATTTGTGAGGGTACAGGTAGTGCTGTAAAGTCAATAACAACCATCATCATGGATTGATCATTACTTAAAAAGGTGGGAAATCCGTAACGGTCCGCAGTTCTGTCAAAATAAGTACGTACTTCTTTGTCTTTCATGTTATCCAGACCCAGTCGATGCATATCTATATATTCTGCGACTGTATTCACTCGATTAACTAACAGATCAGGTATATCACCAACTTCATTAGGTCCGTTTATTTGCAGGGCCCAGTCGTTTATTTGTTGAAGAGACAGGATGACATTGGCTGTTTTGAATTCATTAGTAGAATTTTTACTTTTTAAAATAACTGTAACGGAGTGACGACCTGTAAAATTTTCTTCAATATAGCGGAGATCTTGTACAAAGGGATGATCGTCCGATAAAGCTAAAGTTTCTCCATCCACTTTTATAAGCCCAATTCCAACTAACATAATAAGGCAGAGTACCCCCCAAGCCCAAATGATTTTTGATGGATATTTTTCTGTAAATTTTGTAAATAAATCAAGCATTAAATCCAATCCATTCTTTTTTGGAGTTGCACTTTCACTTGTAGTCTGGAGTTTAGGCTTAGGCTTAGGCAATAATAACAGGATCGCCGGTAACGTAGTCAATGTTAAAATAATGGAGATAAGCACTCCTAAACTTGAAAAAATACCAAATTCGCGAATTGCAGGAATCTCATTAAAAGCAAGAGCACTAAATCCAATAATGGTTGTTAAGCTTGTTACTGAGAGAGGAACCGTCAAATGATGCAAAGCCATTATTATGATTTCTTTTTTACTGGCCTCTGGCTTTTCACGAGTGTTTATAAAGTAAAAATTGAGAAAGTGAATAGCGTAATCATTGCCCACACACATGATCACTACGGGCAAGCTGATTGTAACAATATTGATTGGAATATCAAAGTAGCCCATGATTCCACCAACCCAGAACCCGGCAATAGTTACTGTAAATAATGGGAGCAGCATTCCAAAGATACTTCGGAATGAAAAGAATAAACTACCGACCATAAAAAAGATCGTCAAAGGAACTAAAATTTTAAAATCACTAGCCAATATATCATCCAGGAGCTTTTCATAGTTCTTCCAATCCAACCAGGCTACTCGCATACCAGCCTCACCAAGCATATCCATTGCGATATGCAATGACTTCTGGATATCTGGATCTGTACTATTTACTCCATCTTCAAATATGATTTTAAATGCTCCACTTTTGAAGTCCGCTGAAATCACATTACGATGTAAAAATTTAAGCTTTTTAATATCTTCAAATACTTTCTTAAAACGCTCATTGAACTCATCTTTGATATTTTGTTCGGTTTTTTCCAATATTTTAGGAGTACAAACAAATGATTCATAAAAACTATCATTATTATTATCGGAAATAGTACCTTGCTCATTTTCATCCTCTAATCCTTCTTCATCCTCTAATCCTTCTTCATCCTCTAATCCTTCTTCATCCTCTAATCCTTCTTCATCAGAACTGCTAGTTTTTTGTGATGGGGTTGGGATTCTTTGAGCATATTTATCTTTATTACGTACACACTCTATTTGATTTTGATATGTTGTTAAAATCGATTCACAGATATTTCCTATTTCAGGACTATAAAGTAATGGTTTCCCAAGACAAGATCCTTGATAACGTTTTGCGTTGAGCAGGCTATCAACCTTTTTTACACCCCTTACATTTTTATAAATCCATTCATCCACTTCCTGTATAATTACATAAAGTGACAATTGATCGAATGTCATCGAGTTTGGACTATAGAGAATCATAGCCTTTGCAGCATTGCCTCCTTCTTCATTTTTATAAGCTTTATCAATTTTATTCATGAAATCGAAGGAAGTGTCTTCTCCTTGTGCAAAGAGAGGAGAACTGGAAGTGTCCATTCTCAAACTTCCATCTTCAATAAGTCCTTTATTTAGGGATAAAAGTGCTACAACTGTAATTACAATTGTTATAATCAATGTACTTAAAGGAAAGTTGAATATCCGAATAAAAAATCGAATGAACATGAAATTATCTTAGGGGAAGATTTAATAGTGAAGAAAGTATATATTTTAAGGACGCAATCGTCAGTTAGAGTCGATGGCTATAGGTCAAAAAAATTTTGTCCATAGTTTGAGACTTTTTAGATAACGTCCCTGATTTATCCATAGTGTAAAGTTTGTCCGTTTTTGATTTTAATATTTTTAATTTGAGTTTCCCATTAATATTCTCCGGCGACCAAATCCACTCGTTGATAAAAATATCTTGTCTAAAAGGCGCAGAGGTAAGCACGGATGTTTCCACATCGATTGCATCCATTAGTTCAATTGAGACAAACAAAGAGAGATCTTGACGATAGAGGTCTCTCTCTTGGGTTTTTGGAGAATCTTCATTTTCAAATTTATATATATGTGTATTCGCGGGAACATTATAAATACTTCGATAGGTAAAGGCCGGCATAACAAATACTGAATCAAACTTTCTCTCCAGAGATGTAGCAAAAATATTTTCTTTGACTTGATTCGTTTTTATTGAGGCAAGAGTTCCTTCTGTCACAAAAAGCATCCAAGGTTGATTAACAATTTCTGTATAAACTTCATAAGCATCATTTTGAATCACATCGTAGTAGTTTTTATTGTCAAAGGAGACTCCTTCAATACGCCATACATAATCGCCTAAAGAGAGATCCATTTCGATTGTTTTAAAGACTACTGTAGACACATTTTCACTGAATGTAGTACTAGTTTCTGTTTTTCCTGTTGAGGAATTAATGACCTTCAGTATCGCAGAATATTCAGTTGACCAGTCACGATCAAACCATCGAAAGAAACCAATTTTTGAATCTAGATTTTTGGAAGAAAATCCATATTGAACTCCATACCAATCTCGTGTGGTTGAAGCAGAATCCATGATTATCCCATTTTTTTCGTTCTTAGAACGCGTACTTTCCTGATTATCTGTTTCCCGGAAGAAGGGAACTGCATAGAAGGACAAAGATTGATCTCGAGTTTTCCATTGGTAAGTGAGGGTTGGTAAGGTGGAATATTTGTTCCCGATTCCAAACTCGTCTGAGGCGTCTTCGTTGGGCCGTCCTAAAATATCCATAGGACTATTATCCAATGTTCCAATTTCCAGGATTTGCTCTCCAACTTCCAAAGAATGGGAACCTTGACGATAGGTGATGGTAGCTTGGTCTATCAGAAGGTTTGTGGAATTATTTGTTTTTTCTTCAATAGTTTCGTAGGAGTAGTAACCTTCTAGTTTAGCCTTAAATCTGAGCGATAAAGATGGATTGAATCGCATAGTAAGGTCAGTCTGATATTGCAGTGCTGTATTTTGGGAATCTTCTTGAGTAGGGTCACTGCCCAACCTAAACCCGCGCTCTGCCTTAATATTTCCAACTGCTGCATTTACATAATTTGTCCATTTTGTTTTTATTTTAAATCCAGAATTTATCTTTGGATCTTGTTCCGTCTTGACTGCTGGTACTTGGCTGGCAGGATCCACTTCTAAAGACTCTTCTTCTTCACCTTCAACTGGATCTGATTCTAAAGACTCTTCTTCTTCACCTTCAACTGGATCTGATTCTAAAGACTCTTCTTCTTCATCTGCAACTGGATCTGATTCTAAAGACTCTTCTTCAGTAGAAGTGTTGACATTAGTTATTACTGCCACTTCAATATTTGAGTAAGAGGTTTCTGCAGCTGCCAAAGGATTAGATAACATATTTGCTAAAATCAGACAAATAATAGCACAGAATAGAACTTTTATTTTTTGAAGCATAACAAATTCATTGAGAATGAATATATCAATCATGAGCAAATAAAACATCAAGAGGCATATTTTCTATAAATGGATCCTGATCTGGATTAGCATAGGCATTCAGCTTGTTATTTGTTTTGCCAATAGTAAGCTTAGTTTCGAATGAATATTTTTTTTCACTCCCTTGAGTGGATCGTACCTTAATCTCTGTTGCTAATGATCTTCCATCAAAAGCAACATACTTTTTACTAGTAAATCGATAAACCTTTCTAAGAACATTTTCAGCATAGTAATTAATTTTGATAAACACTCCTCGTTTTTGCTCATAAAACGTTACGATTTTGTCATAAAGAGAATTTCCTGATTGTTTGGTTGCAATGATCTTAAAAAACTTTTTTGATTTTTTATAGGGTTCGCACTTATTGATATAATCAGCTGAATTTAGTATTTGCATATCAACTGAGTCGAGATTTGTTCCTTCAATAGATGATTTGGAATTGAAGCTTCGACATTCATCATTTGATATTGCAGAGCAATCAGAACATTTGAACTTTCGAATCCCCCTTGTGACCACACACATAGGGGCATTCTCCCCTTGGATGAAATAGGTTCGTTTATCATCTCCAACGCGTAATGAATGCAAGGTTATTAATTTCTTTTTCCTCAACTCTTTATTTTTCTTTGAACACTCTGACTTTTCACATGGACTCACGATCAATTGTCCACTGATTTTAGAACGTTCCAGAGGATAGGCTTCCTTTGCTGCAACAATCAGAGTATGTATTTCTTCCTGGGTTGTGAGTTGAGAGCAATCCACTCCGAATACGGTTAAAGGTGTAACCAGAAAGATTACAATAAAAGAAAAGATTAATTTTTCCACAATAACTCCCTTCAAAAAAGAATAAGGTTGTTGAAAAGATCTCTAATACGACAGTAACTCGATCCCAGAGAAGCTAATATTGCTTCCACTCATGTACTGTTATTGAAGAGACTTAACATTAGGTAATGTATGTTAGCAAAGTTTTACTATAATAGTTGGGGAAAAAAGACTTAACCTTTGAAGGTCCTTCATTTTATTCTTCTTCTATAGTTTTTGGAACAAACTTAAAAGGAATTCGTAGGACAACCGTATCACATGGTCAAACCTTTGTGAGTCCCCTGTCAAAGCCTGAACTTATGGAATGAGTGGAGGGGAGGAGAGCGCACTGGCCACACCCATCGATTCATAAAGTAGTGAGTCTCTTTCATAGCTGCATGGTCTTTCCGGGATCAGCGTTTCTATGATCCGGCGGTCCCAAATTATTCACAGCCAGACACCCTCCATTAAAATCCCCATTCCATGTAAATCAAACCTCTACACCAATATTATATAAGTGTTGACAAATGTTTGACATAAGTCTAAATTTTTTAAATCAGAAAAGATTGAATAGACAATCTCTTTCCCAGTTTCAGTAACTCTGGATTACCTACTGAGAGTTTATGATTTGTAAATATGTATATTTCACTTTTCATAAATTGTTTATTTTCACTACTGGCGAATGAAAAATGATTAAAGTTTTATACATAATACTCATATCACTTTTTAGTCTGACCATCATCTCCTGTAGTAGTGATGATGGTTCAAAGAGCACTGACAATACAACTACTACTGCCGTCACAACCACTACGGACTACTCCAAAACCGCTTGGTCAGGGCTTTTAGACAACACCACCACTCCTCAATGGACTGCCGCAGAAGTAGTTGCCTTATTAGATCGCCCTACAAAAATTGATAATTCAACTGGTTGCGGAAACAATAATTTTAGGTCCACTAGTAGTGGAGGTGGAATTTTATATCCTGATGGAATATATAGATCTAGCGTAACTGGGTACTATCGTAATGAATCCAGATACTACTGGGCCAGCGAAGATAATGAAACTTTACTAGCTTATTGGAACGATTACCTTGGTCTGTCTGATGATATTGAAGCTGCTTTGGATAATTATACTAAGATAAGGCGTGTCCAAAAAAATATAAAAGATTACCAAGATCATTTGGAACTTAGCGACGCAGAACTCGAATCAAAATTCGCATATTGGGGAGATGAAAGTGTACAAATAATTAGAGAGAAGATACAAAGTTATATTGATATATGGGTCGGTGAACGTGATAACACAAAAATAACTTTTTCTGGATATCCATTAATCTATCCAGATAAAGGCACAAAAAAATTAAAAACTTCCACTTTGATAAAAGATGTTGGCTATTGGGACTTTTCAGAAACTGGTGTTAACTCGGTTGAAGGAGGGTATGACTGGTCTTTTCATAGTTCTAAAAAAGATGTTGATGCTTACATCCATGATGGAATATTGGATGTGCCATACCTTCCTGCAGGAGAAGGATGGGGCATAACTGGTAGTGTAGACTTAAAGCCCAGAAAGACTATTGATAAAAGTCTTGATCGTCAGGCATTCACTTTAGCATTTTCTGTGTTGCCTGAGAAACTGGGCAAGGCACCAAACAACAAGCGGATATTATTTGGTTTAGGTAACTGGTATAGATGGCTTAATATATATGTCAACGGGGAGTGCCATCTAGAGGCCAATCTCAATCTCAGTCCCTATGGTGACTACCGTTTGCATAAGAGTGTTTATTTGGTTTCAAATGTTGAATTAGATATTAAAAATTGGAATGAAATGCATTTCACTATTGATATTCCTAATAAACAAGCTTCCATGACTGTATTCAGTGGATCCGACAACCAGTCTTCTACAAAGAAAGTTACAGAAATATTTTCTCTTCCCGATGCCTTTGAATGGAGTTTTACGTCTGATTGGCAGACCAGTTCCTACTGGGGAAACCTGGATAATGTCAGCTATGTTGATAATAATCTCGGTATCTACAGTGGGAGTGGTTCAGGAAGCTTTTCTGGTAAACTCGACTGGGTGTACCTAGCTAATGGAGTCATGGGGCCAGAAGGTGTTGATGAAAGAGTGGAACCTCTTAGAAATGCTGATAACGTAACGAGGGAAAAGACGAATATTTCTGTAGGTTCTGACGGGTATGTCGCCAGTGCGCAGCTATCCGCATTTGATTACCCTGAGTGGACAGTCGGGGCGTTTATCAATTCTTCGATGCGGAATAATTTATTGAAAAGTGTATATTCTTATTTCAAAGACGAATTTGATTTCATATTCCTCCTTCAGAATGAAACCGCGTCGGACCTTGGATACCATGGAATGTATATTGGTGTGTCAAATGATGTTATGGGAATTAGTGAAGATAAGGAAGGGTTTGATGCAACTAAATATACTGGCTCTAATGGAAAATTGAAGGCAGTGATTCACTTT
>Ga0114997_10004495_pt1 | contig 10774 bp, 9 predicted proteins | sample ArcticOcean_MG_C_2_FD_87045 | JGI IMG/M metagenome (GOLD analysis project Ga0114997, IMG submission 87045) | Marine microbial communities from western Arctic Ocean - ArcticOcean_MG_CB4_136 | ecosystem: Environmental > Aquatic > Marine > Oceanic | place: Arctic Ocean: Canada Basin | collected... | reverse complement strand
GAGAACGTTTGGAGAATACATCAATGGTTGATTACCACCTGGAGACATCCATACTCCATTCTCAATCATTGGATCAAATACTACATTCGTGTCATTTAATCCAGTTCCCACTCTGGTTCCAACATTGATGCCGTGGAGAATTGAAGTAGAAAGGCGATATTGACCGGTATCGAAAACGAACCTTAAGTCGATAACCGGATATTCCGAAGTATCGATATCCCATAATTCGATGATAGGGCCTTCTAAGCCGGTCATCTGTTTGCCACCACGGTCGAGTACGATATCTGTGGTCGAGCCTCGAAGGATGGTTACAGTCAAAGAATTGGTCGGAGTTGTTTCTTGCTCGAGGGTTACCAAACCATATCCGTCCGGGAATCCCGGATTTGGATCCTGCTTAGGAGTTAAACTCTTGAGCGTCATCCACCCATTCTGAGGCAGGGGGTCACCAATTCTGAAATCATCGATGAACCAACCTGGCATGGTTGTGTTTTCAGGTACTCCAGAACCCGAATTATGGCTCATTACAAATTTTAACTCAACATACTTACCAGCGTGCTCAGCTAGATTTAGAGCGAGTGAGCCCCAACCGGTTGGATTGGTTGTAGGGTCTGTTGATTCGCCACCTAGTGCGTAATCGTTTCCACCGAGGCCATCGCAATTCTGAATTTTTCCATTTCCGCTGCCGATTGGGTATAATCCATTGGAGAAACTGACTCCACTTGAATTTGTCATGTCGAATGGTACATATTCCCATCCTCCTTGCTCGGGTGGTGGAAATGTAGGGCTCGATGAGTTTCTAACCACTACATAGGCACAATCATAGTAGTAATTTGTTGGATTTGTACCTGGATTGGTTTGAGCCCAGTGAAGCCCGTGCCAACTAGAAAACTTGGCGGTATGAGCTCCCGGTAAAACCTGCATTGCCGGTGAAATCATCTCATAAGAAAATCCGGATCCGGTATCATCGTTGGTATAATCATTATCGACATCATAAATATTGGTCCCCCAACAATCATTGCCAGTATTACAATTATCATTCAAAATAACCCCATTGCTTAAGCTACCGTGACTCCAGCCCATGCCATTGGAAACTGGTGGAATAGAAATATCTCTGAATCCTGCATCAGTTCGCTCAAAGTCACTAGAAAAACCACCGCTAACCAATTTGACCTCGGTTTGGTCATAGGTGAAATCGTCGATATTTGAGTATTCTGTCAATTGATTATTGTAAAAAGGATCCCACACATATTGCTGGGTATCGCCATTGACTGTAAACAAATTTTCATGTAGTGCCATCGAGGTCGAAATATCGACTGAGGCGCTGGTTACGGTATCACCAGCAGGGAGAGAAATAGTTCCATCCTCGGAATTGATATAATCTGGAGCATCACGAACTTCGACGACTATTTCTGTGTCCCCGCTGCTAAATGTCGATACCGAAGCAGAACTGGCCAAAGGAGAAATCAACATTAAAAATGTGAAAACGAAAGCTGTAATTGCATTATTTCTCTCAGTCATAGGTATCACCCTCATCTTTTGGCCACACAAGACTGGCATAAAAGACCAACGGGCATGTGGTTAATGCGGGTCCCCCCTATGGGGGGAAACGGTAGAGTTCAGAGTTGAACTATTCGTCGTTGTGAAAAGCTTGTTTTAGCAAGTGACTGCAAGCCACCTGCCCTTTGTTCTGACCGCTCTAGCCATTCTTTATTGGCAACAGTTGTAGGTTTAGAAGGCCCTAAAGCATCGCAAACCTCAACCCCTTCACTAATCGACAAAGTTCCAAGAGCACGAGCCATTCCCATGATATCTACCTTATCAAAAGCGAGCAGAGGTCGCAAAGGCAAAAGCGGGGTTGCAATTTCAACACCCCCAAGATTCCCGAGAGTTTGTGAGGAGACTTGACCGAGATTTTCGCCGGTCAAAACATGGCTAGCACCAACCTCTTCTGCTCGATTGGTTGCGATGGCATTGAACAAACGCTTCATATGGATAAAATATTCCGAATGATTCCATTTTTCAGTAAATTTAGCCAAAGCATCGGCAACTGGTGTGATAATCAATTCACGCGATAAGTTCGATCTAGCAGCATCTCCAATCGGTCCTTCCAGCGCGAGAATATGTCTGAGCGAAGCAACGGTCTTCTCCTCCGCTTCAGGGCCGGTAATCGGCTCTTGGCTACAGTGAACTGGGAAAACTTTCCAACCTGCTGCGAGCATCCTCGCCACCGCAACCGGGGAGTCTATTCCTCCGCTCACCAGTGCGATACATGTATCCGCCATATGTATGCGGGATTGGCAATGACACATCAAACCTTCACATCTTCCATTCCCACAATACATGGGTTGAAGGTGGGGTAACCACTCCGCTTTTTTGATGAAGCCCTTCAGCACCGAACCTGTTACCCTTCACGAAGAGGTTTTTCCTCAGGATACAAATTCATACGACACCTTATTCGGGGGCCGATTACTATCCTTGATGGATAAGGCTGCAGGAATCGTTTGTGCTAAATTTGCCCATCGAGAATTCGTCACAATATCCATTGACACCCTAGAGTTTCTTGCACCGGCTCGCCAAGGTGACTTAATCGATATAACGGGTAAAATAATATTTACATCTAATAAAACAGCTTGTGTAAAAGTGACCGCTTGGGCGATTAAAAAATCCAATTGGGAAAAAATCACTATTTGCGAAGGCTATTTTTTCATGGTAGCAATCGATTCGATGATGCGCCCGATTCCAATCCCACAATTCAATCCTGTTAGCGCAGAGGAGAAGAAGGACTGGCAACAAGCGGTTAAAATTAGAGAGAATATACTCTCAAATAAAAAATAATCAATTGTCTAGTCTCGGAATCGAAGACACTCCTTCGTTGCTATTTTTTTCCGTGCTGGTCATGTCTCCAAATGATTGTGGAATTCTAGTCGGGCCATTGATATGAGCCATCATATCTTTGACATCATCATCATCGACCAGTCCGCCTTTACTTTTTGCGAGATTTGAAATCGATTCGGCCGCGATTTCTCGTCGCGAATTTTCAGCCTGAATCCTAAGGGCGTCCCCAGTTCGGTTTCTTCGTAATAACTTACCACCTAGTGCATTGATCCGGCCAAGTTGTGGCCCAACCAATTCCTTCATGACAGATTTTCCAGATAATCGCCCTCGTCGCCGTGGCCTAGTGGTCATTCTCTGCGGTTTGCTTCGCCTAGTAATGCGTTTCAAGGATTGGAATTTATCCTTTTGAGTTTCGATTAACTCTGCGTCGGCCGTAATTTGTTGCTCTTGACCTTCTATCCGGGCCGATTCAACCAATGAAATTGCTGGCTCCGGCTCCGGTAGGGGTTCGAGCGAAGAATCCGGCGAACTAAATAATTCAGGGTTAATACTAGGAATGTGCGCATCATTCATACCCACGAATGATGGTAAAAATTGTGGTGGTGGCGCTTGTGAAACAACAGGCTGCTGATAAACTGGATGGGGGTAGGTCGGTTGTTGAACGATAGGCTGTTGCCAACCATTTTGAATGCCGTTTTGTCTTTGAGTATGGGTGTTCTCAATAGCCCTTGAAAGGAGACCCTTTACTTGTTCACCCTCTTCCTCATATTGATTGAACCAGTCAGGCAATTCGGTCTCAGCAACACTTTCTAATTCACCTGCTGATTCTTTTATCTCAACCGAAAGGACATCTGAATCGAGGAAGGCGCCAATCGTTGGCAATGGTTCGAGGATGACCGGTTCGGGGGTTGCAATCATATCTTCGAGTTCTCTTGCTCTTGGATATTCGGAATCTCTAATCATTCGATTCGCACTCGCTCGGGCCTCTTCTAAAGTCATTCCATTTTGGATCCTCTGAACCATTACGCAAAGTCTTGTCAACGAGGCATCCGCACCAAAGATTGCATGGCAATCTCCAGCAGCAGTATCCAAGGTCACAGTAGGTCTACGAGTGATAAAATGAGCACTCGACAATACGATTCCCGTAGCACCCATCAACGCTTGAGCCTTGCCGGATAACCCTCGCCAAGATGCCCAAATTAAGATTGAGCCTACGATGGCAAGCCAACCTGGGATAAGGGTTGTATTGTGGTGATGAACTCGATCGAGTGCATCTAATTTTAAATCGAGTGCGTGGCCGTGACGTGTTTCAAAACAAAGTTGATTATCGGATAAAGTCGCTCTGACTTTACCACGAACTCCACCCAATGAAAGCGAGCGGAATACCTCTACCTGCTCGCTGACACTGGACCCCTCTGGCCTTGTGTCCATATGCATCCCAACTGGCTCAACCTGATGTCGCGGTTATGAATCCACCGTAGGTGAGCCCATCGATGGGGCTTTTCTATGACATCGCGCTTCAAAGCCGATTCAATATTGCAGAACCCATAATACGGGGTTTAGAGTCCAATTGTGCTAACAAAACCGTTGGAGGGTTTTGTTTTCGAATGAAAATCGGTGAATCCCATGCGATTACCATCTCATCGCCAATAGATTCAATTCGACCTACTGCGAATTGTAAATCGACGCTTGCGTGGAGAATGTCGCCTACTTCCAACACCCTTCTTTGGAATGGAGATTGAGTCAATTCAACCTTGCTCTTTTCATGTTTATCAAGAGAGATCGGAATAGTTATTCCCTTGTTTTTATCTTCAATTCGCGGGTGAATCACCAATGAACCGCTAACCAAATGTTCTTCCTTAGCGTTCCGCATGGCGATTCCGACCCTATCGCCTGCTACAGCTTGAGCCACATCATCATCCATCACCTGTAAAGATTTGACCACACCCGGGCCATCTGCTGGTATCATTAAAAAGTCATCGTGTACCTTTAAAGTCCCCGATTGGACATAACCGATTGCGACCAAACCAATGCCTTTTACATTGAAATGTTGGTCGATTGGAATAACCAATGGTTCCTCTTTTGCAGATTCTAATTCGGATGAAATCTCGTCCATCAGTTCGTATAATGCAGCTCTTAATTCGATTCCATCGGTACCGAAATTAGTCCAATCTCCTAAGCCTACTTGCCTGAATAAACCCTTGACTTGGTCTTCATCTACCCAATCTCCTGAATCTGGGTTGATGATGAAAATCCCCCTTTTGATACCGGCTGAGGCGTATGCGACCAATACCTCTCCAAGGTTTGCATCGATTGCTTTTATCTCGATCATTCCGACCCTCGCAGCGCATAATGCATTGAATAATGGCCGGATTTTATCAGGTAATTTCGCCGGTCGGATAATCGAAAGAATCCTTGGCCCATTCGGCCCCACCTCCTTGTGGACATAGGTGTGAACATCTCTTTGGTCGCTCGCTTTAGCAATCGATTTTGCCAATTCATCGCTACCGACCATGGCAATATTGAGTACCGTCATAGCCTTGCGACCAGCGACCTGCTCTTGAGCCTTGGTGCTATCAAAATCCATTGGAATTAGAAATCTGTTGGAAATCGGTCAGTCGAGATTCGTATTCGGCTGGTCTCAAATTCCTAATTCTATCGCAGCCAAAGGTTTCGAGTGTAAATGAAGCTGTGACGGTTGCGTGAATTAGAGCGCCTTCTAACTCTTCCAATCCCACTTTACCTTCACCTTGAGATAGATGTGCAGCGAGCGCACCTGCAAATGTATCACCGCAGCCGGTAGGATCGATTACCTCGGCTATTGGAAAAGCGGGTAAAGATAACAATCCGTGGGGATGAAGAGCTAAGGCGCCGTGCTCGCCCCTCTTAACAACCAATATTCCCCCTTCCATCATCTCTTGCAAGGTGTGGCCAGCCCTAACCAAATTCTGGTCGCCGGCTAATAATCTAACCTCGCCATCGTTTAGTACAACGATATCAGCCCTTTTCAGCACCTCGAGTAAACCATCTAAGGCAATATCTATCCATAGATTCATCGAATCCAATAATGTCAATCTAGTTGGTGAAGTTTGGTCGAGAACGCTTGCTTGTAATGCAGGATGAAGATTTGCGCAAAATAGCACTTTTGGACTTAGTGCGTGTTTTGGCACGACCGGTTTAAAGTTCTCAAAAACATTGAGGTGGGTTTCATGGGTTTGCGCCTCTGACATATCTCCATGATAGGAGCCTTTCCAACGAAAAGTCTGGCCTTCAGCGGTTTCGACACCGCTAATCTCTAAGCCTGCTTCGACAAACCAAGAGATATGTCGAGGAAGGAAGTCTTGACCGACCACGCCTACCATCGAAATTCCGGCCCCGTCGAGCCGTTTATTATGAAAAGCGGATGAAAACCCCGCATAGGTAGCCGAACCGCCCAATTCATCTTCGCTGATGCCTAACGGCGTTTCTATGGAATCATAAGCAATGCTTCCAACGATGAGTACGTCCACCATCCTCAACCCAATAATTCTTGGTGATCATCGATATATTGAATCGTGATTTCACGATTTAGGAAATCTTCTTCGTCCATTATTCTGCGATGGAGTGGAATAAGATGTTCAACTCCGGTGATTATTGTTTCATCCAATGCGGTTCTCATTCGCGCTATCGCCTCCTCTCTAGTTGCACCCCAAGTTAACAATTTGGCTAATAAACTGTCAAAACAACCCGGCATCTCATAACCAGGATGGGCATGAGTATCACATCTAACTCCAAATCCAGATGGGAAATGGCACTCCCATAATCTTCCCGGTGATGGGATGAATTTTTTGGGATCTTCAGCGTTTAATCTGCACTGAATCGCATGACCATTCCATGAAATATCTTTTTGACTTAGGGGTAAATCCTCGCCTTGAGCAACCCTAATCCCGAGTTCAACTAAATTATAACCGGTGATTAATTCGGTTACCGTGTGTTCGACCTGAACTCGTGGGTTAACTTCTAGAAAGTAAAAATCACCGTTTTTATCTCGCAGAAACTCAAATGTTGCTAATCCTTTGTATCCGACCGATTCTGCTCCTTCACAAACCAATGCGCCGATCTCGGCTCTTTTTTGCTCGCTCAGCCAAGGGCCTTCCTCGACCAGTTTTTGGTGACGCCTTTGAATCGAGCAAAACCTTTCACCGAAATGTATAGCATTCTTACCATCACCGAGAACTTGGAATTCAATGTGTTGGGCACCTTCGATGTATTTTTCGACGAAGACTCTCTCATCACCAAAAGCAGATTTTGCTCTGCTTCGACATAATTTTAATGCGTTCTGAAATTCATCTGCTTTTTCTACGATCTGCATCCCGATGCCACCGCCGCCAGCAGCGGCTTTGATAATTACTGGATAACCGATATCATCGGCGAGGGCGATTGCGATTTTTGCACTTGAAATCGGCTCGCTGCTGCCTTTAGCGGTTGGTAATCCCGCTGCTTCCATCGCAGCACGAGCTTCTATTTTATCGCCCAACAAGGTGATTACCTCGGATGCAGGTCCAATGAAGGTGATGCCTTCCTCTTCTAATCGGCGAACAAAATGGGCATTTTCTGCTAAAAAACCGTAACCAGGATGAACCGCATCACAATTGAGTTCTTTTGCTGCAAAAACCACGGCTTCAATGTCCAGATAGGAGTCCAAAGGATTCTGGCGCATAATCGGATAAGCGATATCTGCTAACCTGACCGGTAAGGACAAACGGTCCTCTCTGCCATGAATTATCGCTACCTCGATACCCATATCGCGCAAGGCGCGAAGAATTCTAAGGGCGATTTCTCCTCGATTCGCAATCAGGACGCGCTTGAATGCCATGGGTGTGGCCAACCACACCTAATCTATGATGGCAGCGGTCGATTGGCTCTAAACAATAGGGGTTCTAAAGTCGATTTCGGGAACCCAATTACGGTTTTAAGACCAGCAGAACTAGAAAGGTGGGATTGACTTATAGGGTCACAAACATACTACCCATTATGGGGACTGATGACAACACAGGTGCGGCGACGGTCGAACGACTTGCAGGTAAAGATTTGAATAAAAGTGGAAAGGTGGTAAATTTAGTGATTTGTGGCAATTCTAGATTTTATGACTTTCAATGGCTCGAACAACAACTCGATGAGTGGATAGAACTCTACGAACATCCAGACTTAATTATCATCGGTGGAGCTTCAGGTGTAGATCATCTCGCAGAACGATGGGCAGATAATCAGGCAATTCCGATGGCGGTTTTCAATGAAGCATGGAATGCACCAAGAATCGGCCTAACTGATTCCGGTCGGCCAGAAGCTGCACCTTCATTGGTGGATGAGATGCTAGATCATGCAACCCATGTACTTGGATTCCCAGGCTCTAATTCCAAATGGACTACAGTAATGGTTGAACGGGCAATTGAGCGCGGAATAGAATCGATGGTAATTCCAACACCTGATTAATACACGTCACGCAAATAACGCTTTTGTTCACGCATCATTGTCTTCTCGATGAAAAAGGTCGCATCTTCAGCGCTCATGCCCCCATGTTCCTTCGCAATTTCAATAAGGGTTCGGTGAACATCTTTGGCCATGTATTGTTTATCGCCGCAAATATAGAAATACGCACCCTTTTCAAACCATTCCCATACCTCAGCACCATGCTCTTTCAACCTATTTTGGACATAGATTTTTTCCTCTTGGTCTCGTGACCAAGCGGTGGTAAACTTGTACAAATGTCCGTGGTCAAGCCATGATTCAATCGTATCTTTATAGTAAAATTCAGTCTTTTCGGATTGGTCGCCAAAGAATAACCAATTTTTCCCACTGCCACCATCTAATACCCGTTGTTCCATAAATGCACGGAATGGAGCAATTCCGGTCCCAGGGCCAACCATGATGATATCAACAGATTTGTCCAGCGGTAAGACAAAGGATTTTGTTGGGCTCATGAATACCTTGACATCGGTTTTATCAACTTCTACTTCATCAGCTAAAAAGACGGTGCATAGTCCACCTCGATCCCGGTTGTGGTGATTATATCGGACGATTCCAACAGTCAATTCAACCAAGCCAGGATGGGCGTCGGGGCTAGATGCAATAGAATAAAGTCGAGGCTTGAGTTTGTCGACCAAACCTATGAATTCTTCTGGGTCATAATGAACGTTGAAATCCTTCATCACATCGATGTAATCGCGTGACCAAATATATTCCTCCAATTTTTTTGCATCGGAAGATAACATCTCTACTTTAGTTTGCGGATCATCATTTTTTATTGAAGGTTTGAGCATTGTGATGATTTCTGAATCTCCTGCAGTTGCCATCCCTTCTGTAGGATTCCTGATTCGTTCGATTAACTGAACAGAAATCCTCATACCTGAAGTTGTGACTTTTTCAGTCAAAGATTTTACGAACTTTTTATTGACCCGATGAATCTCGAAATCACTCTTTAGAGCTTGCCAAAGGCTTCGTTCACCATTGTGGGTTGTGACGGTTTGGTCTCGGTCCCAACCTGCGGCTTTGATCAGATTGTCTACGGTTAGTGGTGGGTTTTCTGCTAACACTCCAAGGGCATCTCCCACCTTGTATTCAAGTCCTGAATCGCCGAGATCGAATACGATATGGCAGGTCTCCTTTTTTGATCCTTCGCCATTGAGAACATAGCATTCGGTTACTTTGGTTATATACGGATTCTTAACACTCCAGTTCGTCATGTACATCACCCGATGGTTTGCCGAACCAAACGATGTTCATCAATGTTGGTGCGATGATATCATAGGTTTGAAGGCGGTGCAAGGGCTATATGACCCGCTTAGACTTGTTGGGGAGTGGCAATGCATTCTTGCCATCAGGTCGCCATCATTCATTTCTTTGCATCGACCAACATATGATTATTGATATTCCTCCAACTGCATTAGCAAGTTTGAGGAGAGCAAAGATTTCGCCTGCGGACATAGATTTTATTTTTGTAACCCACGTCCACGGCGATCATGTGTTTGGTTTTCCATTTTTATTGTTGGAAAGAAAATATATCTCTGATCGAGAGGGCATAAGGCCGTTGACAGTAGCCGGAGAAAAAGGAGTTCAAGAAAGACTTAGGACTTTATGTGAATTGGCTTATCCTGGTTCATTGACCGAGCAATTAGACCGAATAAATTGGGTGGATTGCCCCGAAATTAAAGGGTGGGAGTTCGAAAGATTCGAGGTCTTACACGACCCTGAGGTCGAACCGAATGGCTGGTTATTTAAGACCCCATCTGGAATGTCATTTTTGCACTCGGGAGATTCTGGGCCGTGCGAGTCATTATCGTTGAGGATTCCAAGAGCAGATTTTGTTATTATAGAGATGGGGGTTCCAGATTATGTTGAGAGTGAACATCATCACAAACCGAGCGACATCTGTCGAATAGCCCAAGAAAACCCTCATGTGCAATTCTTGGTAACCCATACTTATATCGATGCTGATTATGAAATCTTAACTACTGGAATTCCAGTATTTCCTTCAAATGTTATTCACGGGGAAGACGAATTAACATTTAATTTGTAATTTTACCATTTGGATAAAATAACATCTAATAGTTTTATTATTACTCTACTTTTTACAAAATCCAATTGAAAATACTTTCATCATAGATAAAGACTGAAGGTTGGTCGAATATAATTATTAATTGCTAAAGATCAATTAATTTATTCCGCCGAAAGGGATACGTATGTTTAGCTACACACGATTTCAATTAAATAACAACAGTGAGCCGTGATTTTACCTGAAACCGGGTCGCCGGCATGGTTCTTTTTATACTAGCAATTGTATTGTAATATGTGAGCGAACCCTCACATTTCAACTAGCATTGCAAGCAGACTTATATGGCGGACTCGGACTCCTCAAAACCATCCGTGTCCGTAAGTACAGTCTGGCACCGATAATGAGTTT
>Ga0114997_10004494_pt1 | contig 10777 bp, 9 predicted proteins | sample ArcticOcean_MG_C_2_FD_87045 | JGI IMG/M metagenome (GOLD analysis project Ga0114997, IMG submission 87045) | Marine microbial communities from western Arctic Ocean - ArcticOcean_MG_CB4_136 | ecosystem: Environmental > Aquatic > Marine > Oceanic | place: Arctic Ocean: Canada Basin | collected... | reverse complement strand
CTCGAGGGAGCAAACCGCATTCTTGTAATGAGGTCAGGGGAATTAGTTGAGTCTGGAACGCACGGCAGTATGATAAATTCTAAAACAGAATATGCTCAACTTTTCCGTAGTCAAATGCACTTATAATGCAGCCGTCTAAGGAATATCTTTTAGTAATCGAATATCTGTTTAACGAAGAAGTTCTTCAGGATTACAAACATTTATAACTAGCCAGTAACGAGCTAAGTAATACTTTCAAGTCCAATATCACCATACCTTCTAAACTTTTCATGCCTTGATTTAATTAGTTCTTCTGGTTTGAGTTTTGAAATAGTATCTAAGTTTTTTCGTAATACTTTTTTAAGAAGAATAGCGGCTCGTTTATGATGACGGTGCGCACCACCCAGTGGTTCTCTAACAAACTCATCAATTACTCCAAGCTTCATAAGACTAAGTGAGGTCAAACATAACGCATTAGCTGCTTGAGCTACTTTAGCTTTATCATCCCACAAAATAGAAGCACAGCCTTCGGGTGATATTACAGAGTAGATAGAGTGCTCGAGCATTAATATCCGATCACCTACGCCTATAGCAAGAGCCCCGCCAGAACCACCTTCACCAATTATCGTTACAACAATAGGCACGTCAATCTCTATCATTTCTATGAGGTTTTTTGCTATAGCCTCTGACTGACCTTTTTCTTCTGCATCTATGCCCGGATAAGCGCCCGGTGTATCGATAAAATTAAAAATAGGAATTCTAAACTTTTGTGCTAATTTCATTAGGCGTAAGGCTTTACGATATCCTGCAGGTTGAGACATGCCAAAGTTTCGGCTAATTTTTTGCTGTGTACTCCGGCCTTTCTGGTGACCGATGACTAAAATAGTTTTATCATCAAGCTTAGCTAGCCCACCAACAATCGAAGGACCATAGCCACCATGTCTATCTCCATGTAACTCAATAAAGTCTGTAAACATATACTTAATATAATCAAGGGTATATGGCCTATCCGGATGTCGCGCTACTTGGGTCTTCTGCCAACCTTTTAGGTTTGAATAGGTATCATGTTTCATACGGCGAACTTTTTTATGGAGCCTTATTATTTCATGAGTTATGTCTCCAACATTGTCATACATATGTGAAAGTGAAACCATTTCTCGGATCTGATTCTCTAACGCAAATATTTCACGCTCGAATTCTAGTATTTGAACCATATTAAGAACCTAAGAAAAAAGAAACTTCATCGTAAAAATTTTTAAAAGAAAAATACCACAAGAATATTTTCTTTCACCCACTAAACATAACCCACCACTAAAGCTATAAAAAAATTTAATCCTAAAATCAATAGAACCCAAATATTGGATAAATAAGGTTTATAAGAGTATTTGACTTTTTAAGTGCTTTAGCACCTGCCTTACCCACTCGGTTTTGACCTAACTTTAAATATTCCAAATTAGTCATATATGGAGACTCTGCAATCGAACTAGCACCTAAATCGCCAATAGAATTAAAGTTTAAGTTAAGTTTTTTTAATTGTTTAAAGTATTTTGAATTTGCTAAAGCGCTCGCCCCAAGGTCAGTAATTTTATTTCCAGAAAGATTAAGCTCAAATAGTTGGCTAAATTTCGTCGATTTTGAAATAGCTATGGCAGAACTGTCTGTAAGGTTACTTTCGCTAAGGTCTAGAGTTTTTACTTTAAAAACATAAGGGGACGCTAGGAAAACCATAACTCCAAAATCTCCATATATTAAACTACCAACCTCATTAAAACTTCCACTTAAATTTAATACTTTAATATTTTGTATAAGGTTAAATCTCGCAAGTGCTTCATTTCCAATTCGACTTAAATCGTTGTATTCCAGGTTGATTTTTTTTAATTGTTTCAAGTTAGATAACTCTGTCAAACTTAATGCTCCAATATCACCAACCTCATTAAAACTTAGATTAACTTCTAATAAATTGGATAAAACATTGGATTCCGCAATAGCTTTAGCTCCTTTATCTGTAATTTTATTACGATAAAGGTTTAAGGTACGCAAGTTTTTAAATGTCTCAGACGACGCCATTATCTTAGCGCCCTGATCAGTAATATTGTTGCTCTCTAAATGTATTGCTGTTAATTGAGCTAATTGTTTTGAACCAGCAAGGGCTCTAACACCATCATCTCCAATATTTCCTTTGTAAATAATTAGCGTTTCAACACTACTCAATAGCGGAGATTTTGCTAGAATTTCAGCTCCCTCATTACCTATTAATTTTTCATTAAGTCTAAGTACGCGGTCGTTTCTATTAAGCTTTAGTTGAATATATTTTTCTATTTGCTCGCCAGTCATAGATATATTGGAAGCTGCCACGAGACTTATCAAAAAAAAGGGCAGCCACAAGGCTACCCATCTTTCAAAAAACATAAAAGTACCTATCTATTATTAGTTCAAGATACCAACATCATTTAAAACTATATTACTCTCCACTGTTCTTTTTTTCAATGTTGTTTAGTCGGTTTTCTAAATCACGAACTGTCCGTGCAAGATCGGGAAGCTTAGGTAAAACCGTGACACTACGCTTCCAAATATTAAGCGGAAGGGCCGGAATTCCACCATAAACACTGTTACTTTTAATATCGCGTAAAGCAGCTGATTTTGCGGCCAGGGTAACATGGTTACCTACGGTCACATGATCAGAAAGACCTGCTTGACCTGCTAGAACAACATGATGCCCAAGTTTACAACTTCCAGCAATTCCTACTTGCGCAACCAAAATACAATGCTCTCCTATAGTACAGTTATGAGCAACCTGAACTAAATTGTCGATCTTAGTCCCCTTTTTTATTAAAGTTGTACCCGAAGCCGCTCTATCTACACATGAATTTGCGCCTATTTCTACATTATTTTCAATGACTACATTTCCAATTTGATTAATTTTCGTATGCATTCCTTTTTCATCTACCGTATAACCAAAGCCATCGGCACCTATTACTACTCCCGCATGAAGAGTAACTTGATTTCCTATTATGGAATTACTATAAAGCGTCACGTTCGAGTGAATCACGGTATTCCTTCCAATTTTGCAGTTATCTCTAACTACTGTCCCTGGAAAAATAACTGTATCGTCACCGATTTCAACATTGTCTCCTATAGAAACTAAGGGCGACAACGTGACTCTTTTGCCTAGTATCACATTGCACCCAAGAACAACTGTAGAATGAATTCCTGGTTTGGGGCGTTCTTGAGGGTGAAAATGATCTAGTAGCCTTGCATAGGCTAACTCTGGTCTAGGTGTGAGAACCTGATTAATATTAATTTCTTCCTTATTAACCACTAAAACAGCAGAAGCCTTAGATAACTTAAGTTTATTGATAAAGTTTGCACCCTTAACAAACGTAATATGCCCTGCTACAGCAGTTTCGATAGGACTGAGTCCAATGATCTCTAATGAAGAATCTCCGATAACTATTCCATCTATCAATTTCGCAACTTCACCCAAGTTCATAAATTTACCTTTCAAAAACACCAAATTCTATTTTATTCACTCAATTAGCTATGGATATCACTTTAAATGATCGCTCTCTTTTCTACTGGGATCAACTCGCCACCTACAAGTTCCATAACTCTATTCATCTTTGAAGCAATACGCTGGCTATGAGTTACAATTACCACTGTTTGCTGAAACTTATGATTGAGCAATTGAATTAATTCTATTAAAGAGTCACTAGCCTTTTGATCTAAATTTCCTGTAGGTTCATCTGCGAGCAAAAGGTCTGGTTTATTCATAAATGCTCTAGCTATAGCAACACGTTGGCTTTCGCCTCCTGAAAGTTCACCAGGCTTATGATGAAGACGGTCTTTGAGCCCCACCTGAATTAAAATTTGCTCTGCTTGCTCGCGCGCTTCAATTTTATTAACCCTTGCGATAAGGGCCGGGAACATAGCATTTTCTAATGCAGAAAAATCAGATAACAAGTTAAAAAACTGAAATACAAACCCGACTTTTTGGTTTCTAAATTTTTCTAAGTATGCACTTCCCTTAGAACAAATATTATCACCACGAAATAATATTTCGCCTTTTTCTGGTCGGTCCAATCCACCAAGAACATGTAATAATGTGCTTTTTCCAACACCAGAGGCTCCTATAATACCAAGCATTTCACCGGTTTTTAGTTCGAGATTGGCTCCCGATAGCACATGAAGTGTTTGACTGAAAATTTTATAGCTCTTATGTAAACCTATGGCTTTGAGTAAATATGGGTCAGTAATTTTCGGGGAATTAAAGCTATTCATAACGTAGCCCATCAACTGGATCTAGCTTTGATGCTCTCCAAGCTGGATAAAGTGACGCAATCAGACAAATTGCAATGGAAAAAATAACAATCAAAAAAGAATCCATATACTGAATTTCAGATGGAAGACGATCGAGGTAATAAATATCACTCGGGAATGCAACAATCCCAAATACGGATTCAATAAAACCAACTATTTCATTTAAATTGGGAACAATGATAAAACCAGCTGCACAACCCAGAAATGTTCCTACTAAGCCAATGATTAGTCCTTGGTAACTATAAATTTTTATAATACTTTTACGACTCGCCCCCATCGACTTTAAAATAGCTATCTCTTTGGCTTTTTCCATGACCAGCATAAATAGTGTACTTATAATATTAAATGCTGCCACAAAAATAATTAGGATGAGGATAATAAACATAACTATCTTTTCTAGCTTAAGCGCAGAAAAAAGGTTTTTATTCATGCTCATCCAATCGCGGGCATGGTAAGGAAAACCTAATTTCTTCTGGATAGCAGTAGCAATATTCCCAGCCTGTTCAATATCGTCAACCCGAACTTCTATCCCAGAAACAGCATTCTTCATTGAAAAAAATTTTTGTGCCGATTTTAACAAAACAAACGATAAGTTAGCGTCATACTCATACATTCCCGACTCAAATACACCAACCACCTTAAATAACTTCATTCTCGGAATAAGCCCCACAGGAGTTATCCGAGATACAGGAGAAACCATCGAAACAACATCGCCAACAACAACACCCATCTTACGTGAAAGTTCTTTACCTAAAATTATTCCGGTACGATTTTTTTTATCTTCAAGGAAAGGGAGATTCACTTTTAAGTCTAATATCGACCCAATAATCATATTTTTTTCTAAATCTGAAACTGTTCCTTCTTTCTCAGGGTCTACCCCTCGAACAACAACACCAGAAACCCTGTCACCATTTATCAACATCACCTGGTTTATTATAAATGGTGCAGCCGCCGTCACGCCAGCAACACTAAGTACTTTTTCTAATATAGAATTATAATTTTCTACCGTGGTTTGGTTTATATTTGAAACAACCACATGAGAATTGGTTCCCAAGATTTTATCCCGTAGATCATTACTAAAACCTGACATAACAGCTATTACAACAATAAGAGCCATCACTCCCAAACCAACCCCAACCATCGATATCCAGCTGTTTAGAGAAATAAATTTTTGTGACTTTCTAGCGCTAAGATGACGTATGCTGACAAAAAATTCGTAATTCATAACAAGGAAATTAAAATAGTATCAAATTAGATGATTTTTTTTCTACCAAAAAAATTGTATACATAGGCTGAAATTACCCTATAAATAATACCAAATAGGACTGAAGTGCGACCAATTATGATTCTTTTTTTAGTTGCGGAAATAAAATCACATCTCGAATAGATTGTGAATTAGTAAGCAACATAACCAATCGATCAATTCCTATACCTTCACCTGCAGTCGGAGGTAACCCATATTCTAAAGCACGTATATAATCTAGATCCATCATGTGAGCTTCCTCATCACCCGCATGGCGTTCAGAAACTTGTTCCTCAAATCTTTTCTTTTGGTCAATGGGATCATTCAGCTCAGTATAAGCATTTGCAATTTCTTTCCCCCCTACAAATAGTTCAAAACGTTCAACTAATTCGGGGTTTTCCTCCTTTTTCTTTGATAACGGAGAAAGTGCCAACGGATAGTCTGTAATGAATATAGGCTGGATTAAGTTAGGCTCAACAAAATGGTCAAATAATTTTCCCAACACTTTTGCATGGTTGTCTTTCTTTTCTATAGCAACCTTATGCTTCAAAGCGTAATCAACACATTTTTGGAAAACTTTAACATCACTTTCGAGAATACCTCCAATTTCTATCAATGACTGATTAAATGTTTTTCGTTCGAATGGTTTCGAAAAATCAACAATTTCATCTCGAATAGTCTCGTCTTTTCCACAAGTAAGATTAAAAGTCATTTTACCAAATACCCTTTCACAAATATGGTGAAATAGTTTTTCAGTTAAATCCATAAGATCATTATAATCAGCATATGCTGTATAAAACTCGACCATGGTAAATTCTGGGTTATGATTGGTAGAAATACCCTCGTTTCTGAAGTTTCTGTTGATTTCATAAACTCGCTCAATTCCACCCACTACTAGCCTTTTAAGGTATAACTCGGGAGCAACACGTAAATATAACTCCATATCGAGAGCATTATGGTGTGTCTTGAATGGCTTAGCTGTTGCACCTCCTGCAATGGATTGCATCATTGGCGTTTCCACTTCTAAATAGTCTCTCTCATTGAGAAACTCGCGGAGAGCCTGAATAATTTTGCTTCTATAAATAAAAACATCTTTTACTTCTGGGTTAACAATAAGGTCAACATATCTTTGGCGGTACCTTATTTCCACATTCTTCAGACCATGCCACTTTTCAGGCAATGGTAAAAGTGACTTTGTTAATAAGGTAATTTTTTTTGCAAATATTGTAAGCTCACCAGTTTTTGTCTTAGAAAGCACCCCCTCTACACCAATAAAATCTCCAACATCAAAAATACTGAAATTCTCATACCCCTCTTCACCAATTTCATCTTTACGTATATAGACTTGGATTTGACCTGCATAGTCCTTGATATGACAAAAAGTCGTTTTTCCATGTCCTCGTCTTGTCATCATGCGTCCAGCAATCAAACATTGGTTACCTATTTGTTCAAGCTCTTCCTTAGAGTTTTTAGAAAAATTATCAATCAAAGAACCAATATTACCCTTCACCTTAAACCTATTAATATACGGATTGATGCCCTTAGAACAAAGCTGAGCAAGCTTATCTCTTCGTAGTTTAACTAAATCGCTGGATTCTTCCATGGTTCCTATAAAGTTAATGGTTGAAATTAAAAAGACCTCTCTACTTGGCTTATGTTAATTTAAAAAATATACTGTCTAAAAATTTGTTTAACATTTTCACACTACTCATTTATAAGTTATTGATAAAGCGATACCATTATTAACAACCTTTCCAATTAATATTGCATAATAGTTGGCATTTTTTATGCACGACATACATTCGTCTTTCTTGCGAATTTTATATAGACATCAAAAATCAACCATGATGATAATAACTGGTTTCTCTAAGCGAGACCCTTTGGCTAAATTATTTATTAATCGTTTATAAAAAATATAATTGCCCGATATTAGAGCATGGAATCGAAGGGTGAAAAGCACCACATATCACTAGAGGTTGAAGCTTAAGGTTAAATTTAAAAAAAAATACTGCAAATAAATAGCTACTAGTGTGCAACCTCCGTAAAGCGAGTTTCTCTAATGACGGTAATTTTAACTTCCCCAGGGTATGTTACTTCTTTTTCTATGCGTTTAGCTACATCCTTAGCCAAAATATTTGCCTCATCATCAGTGGCTATCTCAGGAACAACTATAATTCGAACCTCTCGACCCGCCTGAATCGCATAAGTTTTTTCAACACCTTTGAAAGAATTCCCTATCTCTTCCAGCTTTGTCATTCGTTTTACATAAGTTTCCAACATTTCACGTCGTGCTCCAGGTCTTGAAGCAGAAATAGTATCTCCCGCTTGAACTAAAACAGCGTATAGGGATTCTGGCTCGATATCTTCATGATGTGCACCGATAGCATTAATAATATATTTATGTTCATTAAATCGCGTCGCAACATCAATGCCCAGTTGAGTATGCGTTCCATCGGTTTGACGATCGATGGACTTACCTATATCGTGCAATAGTCCAGCACGCTTGGCAAGTTGAACATTCAATCCTAATTCAGCAGCCATGAATCCACACACCCTGGCTACTTCTTTAACATGTTCAAGAACATTCTGAGTATAGCTGGTACGATATTTAAGCCGACCTAACATATGAACCATCTCAATATTTATATTTCCTAACCCTAACTCTAGAACCGCCTGTTCACCCGCTTCTTTAGTCTGTTTATCGACTTCCTTACGACATTTATTCACAACCTCTTCAATTCGTCCTGGATGGATACGCCCATCAAGCGTCAGTTGTTCCAATGCTTGGCGAGCAACTTCTCGGCGGATTGGATCGAAACCAGATAGCACAACCGCCCCGGGAGTATCATCAATGATAAGGTCAACTCCAGTGGCTTGTTCTAGAGCACGGATATTCCTACCTTCACGCCCTATAATGCGACCCTTAATTGCATCGTCAGAAAGTGCTACTACAGAAACAGTACTTTCAGCCACACAGTCGGACGCTAATCTCTGCACAGCCATGGTGATAATTTGTCTTGCTTGATCTTCTGCAGTATTTTTTGCATGTTCTTCTATTTTTTTAACTTCTTTTGCAGCGTCTAACCGGGCTAAGTCAGTGACCTTTAACTTGATCTCTTCTTTCGCCTGTTCAACAGTATAAGAGCTAATATTCTCAAGTTTTAGTATTTCTTGCTGAGATAAGTCATCGTATTTCGCTTTTTCTTTGAAACCTGCATCTTTTATTTTTATTGCTTCCTCCATTTTACTATCAGACTCTTTTTTAAGACTTAGCAATCTTTCACTCTTGATTCTCAAATCATCTTCTTTTTGATGTATTTTACGTTCATGAACTCTCAGTTCATCCCATTTGTTATGGACTTCTTTTTCAACTTTTATTTTTTCGGCTAATGCTTGCTCTTTTGCCTCCATAGCAGCAGCTTTAAACTTACTTTGGGTTTCCTGCTCTGTCTCCTCTAGGATTTTTTTCTTTCTAGACTCAGCTTCCTTAATTTGATACTGACTCATCACTTTACGCAAAAAATATCCCACCAGATATCCTACTACCGCTGCTAGAAACATTCCTATAAGCAAAGTGGAAAAATTAAACTTAACTGCTGTAAAGATACCCATAACAACTTCCTCTCAAGGATATATAATTAAACTTTAATGCCTTACCTACTCTGACACCTTAGTGTTTTGGTTTCTGTAACTATAAAATGCACCGACTCATCAAAGTCTGAATGCGGCACAGATTCTATAATTTGAAAGTCGTATCCTACGGCTACTCGCGTCACATCATTCGAAATATTTTTAAATAGCTTATCATAATGTCCACCTCCATAACCAATTCGGTTTCCAAAGATATCAAATGCTAATCCGGGTGCTATAACAAAGTCTATGCATGCTGAGGAGACCACCTCTCTAGTTTCAAGGGAGGGCTCTCTAACACCATATTTCCCGATTGCAAAACGAGTATCCCTCGAGATCCGTACTACCTGCATATCTCCTTCTTGTGGATTCAATAGAGGGACTAACACGTCCTTACCCAATCTAAAAGCTTTTAGAATAATCTCCTCAGTATTTACTTCATGAGCAGTTGACAGAAAACAAAAAACTGCTTTTGATGTTTTAAATTCTCCCATATCAAGCAAACGTCGAGTAACAATTAAGCTTTTCTCATTTTGTTTGAGATTGCTAAGTGCTTTTCGTTTTAGGATAATTGATTTCCGAATCGTAGCTTTAGCTTTAGCTACCGATTTAAAATCAAACACCGACTCCATTTCAAACTCCCGTTAGATAGTTACTATCAACTTTTATAAAAATTTTAACTTAAAAGTCAACAGGTTAACCTTAGTTTGCAATATAAGATAAATAAATTTTGCGCGGAAAATGTAGAAAACATCACCTATTCATTCGGAATAGCGAGGGAATGAAGCCAAGGCTAGATATGGGCTATAAATTCTTTTGGGAGAAAATGTAGAAAACTTTAGACCACCTTCTACATCAGGTTTTTACTAAAAAAATATGGATGACTTTATTTCTCAAACAAAAACAAAGGTACTTATTTTATTTTGAATCTTACCTAGCCAATACACAAACAATTAAACTCCCCCGAAATGCCGTGCAAAAATATTTTTTTGAACCTATCAAGGACAGGTGGGGAATCTGTATATCACTTTAGGCTTCCGTCTTTAACTGAAAGAAGGCATGCACACCATGATAGGAAGTCATCCCAGTTTTCAAAGCATTGGCTCAAGAAATAAAACTTCAACACGTACATGACAGGGGAATAATTACTATTTATATAAAACTATAACATAAAGAATCAAAACCATCAACACATAAAGCCTAAAACTCTCTTATTATCAATAGCTTAACTATTATTTTTAAGTTTTCGAATCATCTCATCAAGGCGCTGATTAATTTGATTGTCATTGCCATCTTTACCCTGCTTGAGCTCCATTAACTCATGTCCAAGGTTTAGAGCAGTCAATACTGCCACATCTAGCATAGATGACTTTCCTTTTACTGCTAATAATTTCTTCATCTTCTCATCTACAAATGCTGCCAGTTCTTCCATGTCTACCGAAGAGGCGTCTGATTTAACAGTATAATCCTTTCCGCAAATTTTAATTTCGATTGAGGACATAATATCTAGACAAAGTCCATTTTTTCTAATTTTTTCAAGGCTTTCTTTACCTTAACGCGAACGTCAGACCGTTCTTTTTCTAACTTACGTTTAGAGAACTCCAAGTT
>Ga0114997_10004491_pt1 | contig 10779 bp, 15 predicted proteins | sample ArcticOcean_MG_C_2_FD_87045 | JGI IMG/M metagenome (GOLD analysis project Ga0114997, IMG submission 87045) | Marine microbial communities from western Arctic Ocean - ArcticOcean_MG_CB4_136 | ecosystem: Environmental > Aquatic > Marine > Oceanic | place: Arctic Ocean: Canada Basin | collected... | reverse complement strand
GGTATTAACAAAGTGGGAGATAAAATAGTTGGGGATGTAGAATTTGATACAGTCAGGGAAAAAGCTAGAGCGATTACTCCTGTTCCAGGTGGAGTTGGCCCAATGACTATTGCTTGTTTGTTAAAAAATACGCTTGAATGTTTTAAAGATCGTTAGATTTATCTTTATCAATATTTAAATATTTACTTCTTCTGAATCTTATTACAACGGTAGCTATCGAGACTATTAAAATTGCTGAGGCTAAATAAATTAAGTTAGCAGGGTCAGATTCTTTATCTTGCAATATTATATATCTAGCTAATGCCGTTATAGCAATTACTAGAGGATAAATAACTCTTACAGCTCTAGATTCCCAGTATGATCTTACCAAACCTATTACTTCAATATAAATAAACATTAAAAGCAAGTCTGCCAAAGTAACAGTTTGAGCTTCATACATTTTCAAAATTTCTAAAAGAAAAGCAAGTATTGTTGAAATTAGAACTATAACAACTGCTACTAACTGTATATTTCGAATCGCTGCATTCATTAAAGAAATAATAGCAGAAATTTAAGATTTATTTAACTGTTTTGAATGATGTTTAATAAAATTTTCAATTTTTGATTTATTAAACGTTTTATTTTCTTCAAAGGAAACTTTTTTTAGTGAATAAGCCTTGTTTTTAGTTCTTCTAGATAAAACTGTAACGTTGCCTTTGTACAAACCTAACACAACATCTCCTACCACTTGTTTTCTTTTTTTATCTATAACCTTTTGAAGTTTGACTCTTTTTTTAGAGAACCAGTAACCATTATAAACTAGTTCCGCGTATGTAGGCATAATTCTTTCTTTTGCGTGAGCTGTCTCTTTATCAAGTGTAACCGATTCAATTGCTCTATGTGCAGTATATAGAACAGTGCCACCTGGAGTTTCGTAAACACCTCTAGATTTTATTCCAATAAATCTATTTTCTACTAAATCAACTCTTCCTATTCCATTTTTACCAGCTAGATCATTTAATTTATCTAGCAACTTTTCAGGACTTAATCTTTTTCCATTAACAGCAACAGGATCTCCATTTTTAAAAGTAATAGTAACTTTAGTGGTTTTATTCGGCGATTTTTCTGGAGAAATAGTTCTTTGAAAAATAAATTCTGGTGCAGAATTCTTAGGATCTTCTAAAACTTTTCCTTCAGTAGAAGTATGAAAAATATTATCATCAATTGAAAAAGGTGGCGCTCCTTTTTTATCCTTTGGTATTGGAATATTGTTTTTTCTTGCATACTTAATTAAATCATTTCTAGACTGCAATTTCCATTCCCTCCAAGGTGCAATCACTTTAATTTTTTTACCGCCAAAAAAAGCATATCCAAGCTCAAATCTCACTTGATCATTTCCTTTACCGGTTGCTCCATGAGAAACCGCAAACGCATTAAATTTTTTTGCGATAGCAACCTGTCTTTTTGCAATTAATGGTCTTGCAATAGATGTTCCTAATAAATAAACACCTTCGTAAACAGCATGTGCCCTAATCATCGGAAAGACATACTCTTTAACAAAAGTATTTTTTAAATTTTCTATAATAATTTTTTTGACACCCAATTTTTTTGCATTTTTAATAATCTTTTTTTTATTCATTTTCTGACCAATGTCAGACGTGTACGCAATAACTTCAGCCTTATAATTTTCCTGAAGCCATTTTAATATAATAGAAGTGTCTAGGCCTCCAGAATAAGCTAAAACAATTTTTTTCATTTAACCGCAGGTTTTTTTTGCTGTATTGTATGCTTTAGTAAATCCCATCATAGAATAGTGGTCAGTTGTTTCCGCCCCTTTACTAGTTCTTGCTTTAATTATCAAATTTGTAGCTCTTTTCATTAGTTTAATAAAATTTTTTTCTTCTTTATTATCTAACAACCAAGCAAATGATTCCTGTGAAAAAAATGCGAAACTATTTTTTCCAGATCTTGCAGTAACAGTCGAAGCTTTATAGGAATGACCACTTGTAATACTTATTTCGTCTTTTACATTTTCCCCAGGCCTAAATGTAACAAACAATCTTGACCCACTTCTTTTTATAGAAGAGGGAGATCTTTTTGTAGGAATACTTTGTGCAAAGCAAATTTTTCCTTTTTCAGTCTCAGCACTAAAACTTTCCCAGTTTTTATATTTACCAGTTGACTTAGGTGTATTTGCATTTGCATTAAACGAAAATAAAACTAGAACAATTGTAATAAGTAATTTTTTTATTTGCATATTTTATTTTTATACTAAAAAAAAACAATTTCAATGGTTTGAATTAAGGTGCAGGATTAGGATTATTGTTGTGTATTAAATTAATCTTATCAACCATTTCGCTTGTAAGCTCTATATTAATACTTTCAATGTTTTCTTTAAGCTGTTCCATTGTGGTTGCTCCAATAATATTACTCGTTACAAAAGGTCTTGAATTAACAAAAGCTTGAGCAAGCTGTACCATTGTAACGTTATATTCTTTAGCAAGTTTATAATATTCATCATAAGCTTTCATTGCTAAAGGATTGATCATTCTTTCCCATCCTTTAAACAAAGCTTGCCTAGAATCCTTTGGCATTTGACCCTTTCTGTATTTACCTGAAAGTGCACCAGCGGCTAAAGGGTAATAAACAAGTAGACCACATTTGTCCCTAATTGAAATTTCCGACATACCTACCTCATAAGTTCTATTAACAAGACTATATGGATTCTGTACTGACATCATTCTTGGTAAATTTTTACTTTTAGAAAGTTCTAAGTATTTTGATAGCCCATAAGGAGTTTCGTTAGAGACCCCTATATGTCTAATTTTTCCAATTTTGATATATTTATTTAATGCTTGTAAAACAGACTCGAAACTGCTCCATTCTTTTTCCTCTTCATTAATATTAAATTCTCTTACGCCAAAACAATTTGTAGTTCTTTCTGGCCAATGTAACTGGTATAGATCTATGTAATCTGTCTTCAATCTTTTTAAACTCCCATCAATCGCTTTACCTATATTTTTTTCATTAAAGCTATTTTCTCCACCTCTTATCCAATCACAACGAGGTCCAGCAACTTTAGAGGCTAAAATAATTTTTTCTCTATTTTTTCTTTTCTCAAACCAATTTCCAATCATTTTTTCAGTCTTTCCGTAAGACTCCGCAGAAGGAGGTACGGAATATATTTCTGCAGTATCAAAAAAATTTACGCCTTGCTCTAAAGAGTAATCCATTTGCTCGAAGGCATCTTTTTCAGAATTTTGAGTACCCCAAGTCATAGTGCCAAGGCACATCAAACTTACATCAATATTTGTATTTCCTAATTTTTTAAACTTCATAAAACTGTAATATTAGTGTGCTTTTTTAAAGCAAATATTGGCTATTGAAAAGTTAATAAAAGTTCTTATATTGTAATAATGGAATTTAATAAACAAACAGCTACTACAAAATCATCAGTTTCAGAAGCAATCATAGACCAGGGTCTAAGAGCCCACATGCTTAAAGTTTATAATTACATGGCCTCAGGTGTTTTATTAACTGGTTTCGTAGCTCTGATATTTTTTAAAATGGCAGTCGTTACCGGAGACAGCGGACAAATAACCGGCATAACAAATTTTGGAAATACAATTTATAACTCAGGATTGAAATGGGTTTTTATGTTAGCTCCACTAGGCGTTGTTATTTATATGAGTTTTGGCATAGCTAGAATGTCTGCCTCTAAGGCACAAACTCTTTTTTGGATTTTTGCCGCTCTTATGGGAGCATCTCTTTCATCGATTTTTGTAATATATACGGGCGCTAGTATTACTAGAGTTTTTTTTATTACAGCAGGTACATTTGGTGCCATGAGTATTTACGGATACACAACTAAAAAAGATTTAACAAAAATGGGCTCCTTTTTAATGATGGGTTTGTTTGGAATAATTATTGCATCAGTAGTGAATATTTTTATGAAGTCTTCTATGATGTATTTTGTAATTTCAATATTAGGAGTTTTAATTTTTGTAGGTTTAACTGCTTATGATACACAAAAAATTAAAAACATGTACTTAGCAAGTGACAGCGGCGAACTTATGGGCAAAAAAGCAGTTATGGGAGCATTAACTCTTTACTTAGACTTTATAAATTTATTTATTATGTTGCTAAGGCTTTTTGGACAAAGAAGATAATTATTTTAATTTTCTTAAATTACCCCAGCTAGTTTTTTTTATTAATCTATTTAGATTTTCAGATTTTTCAATAACATTTCCATTCTTATCTTTTATTAAAAATTTTTCATTAAAGTTTTTTGGTTTTAAATTTTTTAGGATTCTTAAAACCGGTTTATCAGAAGCTCTTTGATATACGTCAAATGAGATTTCTCTTGTTCCTGTAGACAAACCATAATCTTTCCAGGTTCCATTTGAAACCATTTTTGCGTATAAGTTAAGTATTGTTTTAAGCTCTTTTTTTACAAAAAAAATTTCTTTATCTTTTCTACTAATGTCATTATTAACTACAAGTTTAAGATTTCTCATATTTTATATTTATTTATTAAAGACAACTGCAGCATAGTAAAAATAAATGTTAAAGGTAATATACCCCAAACTTTAAAATTTACCCAAAAAATCTCACTTTGAGTTCTCCAAACTATTTCATTTGTTAAAGCTAAAAAAATAAAAAAATAAGCCCACCTATTACTTAGTTTAGCCCAACCAATTTCATTAAGTTTAAATGCTGATTTTAACAACGCTTTTAAAAAGTTTTTGTTAAAAAAATTTCCTACAAGTAAAATTGTTGCAAAAACTATATTAACTATAGTTGGCTTTATGTATAAAAAAACTGGGTTATTAAAATATAAGGTAAGACCTCCAAAAAGAGAGATAATAATACCTCCTATGAGCGGCACATAAGGAATTTTTTTTTCTATAAAGTACACTGCTATTACAGCTATTAATGTAGCAATTATTAATGGAGGTATTGCAACGCTTAAGTTATTTCCACTTTTGTAATAAATAGTAAAAAAAATTAATAGAGGGCCAAAATCAGTGATAAATTTTAATAAAGACTTATTCACAATAACTTTCTAACATAAATTTTTTTCTAATTAAATTTATATATTGATTTTTGCAAAAAAATTACTATCTTTTAACTTATGGCAATTAACAACGCTAAATTTTCGATCGGTGAAGTAGTAAAACATAGGCATTTCGATTTTCGAGGTGTTATCTATGATGTAGATTTTGAATTTAATAATTCTGAGGAGTGGTATCAATCCATACCTAAAGATGTTAGGCCCAGAAAAAATCAACCTTTTTATCACTTATTAGCTGAAAGTAATGAAGTAACATACGAAGCTTATGTTTCAGAACAAAATTTGTTGTTAGATAATTCAGGTGATCCAGTAAGACATCCTATGATCAATGAGATTTTTTCCGGAAAAAAAGGAACAAGCTACTTTAAGCCATCAAATTAATACTTAAAATTAGTGCTGCCACAAATTCAACAATATTATTCCAAAACTCTGACAAAAATTTAAGTAAAATAAGGTTATGCCTAATTGGGAAGTATCTCATACTTTTAAAACTCCCTCAAAATTCTCAATTAGGCTCAAAATTCACCTTCCCTTAAAATCTAGATTATTGTACTTAAGATCTAGATGTTTGATTTTTTATCACCGAGTAATATTTTTATACTATTAGAAAAGTTATTAAATTTTATAAATTCAATTTTTTTTGCTTTACTCCTAGTTTCTTTAACATTTGCATTAGTTTTGTCTCCTCCAGATTATTTACAAGGGGACTCAGTTAGAATCATGTATGTCCACGTACCCTCTGCCTGGATAAGTTTAGCATGTTATTCAGTTTTAGCATTCCTTTCTGTTATAAATTTTATTTTTAAGTTAAAAAATTTTTTTTTAATTGCAAAAAGTATGGCACCCATTGGTTTAATGTTTACATGTCTCGCAATAATCACTGGCTCACTCTGGGGGCAACCTACCTGGGGAACATGGTGGGCCTGGGATGCAAGACTGACATCAATGGTTATTTTATTATTTTTTTATATTGCTTACATATTAAGTTTAAAACTTATCAAACCTGAGAAAATGTCATTAAAAATTTCTTCACTTATTGCCATAGTTGGCGCTGTGAATTTACCAATTATTAAATTTTCAGTAGATTGGTGGAATACCCTACATCAACCAGCTAGTATTAAATTTAGTGGATCCAGTTCTATTCACTCTTCCATGATCCTACCATTATTGTTGATGTTATTGGTTTTATTATTGTATAGTGCGTTAATATTTCTAATGAAATATAAAACAGAAATCATTAGAATAAAGAAAAAAAATATAAATAGATAATGATTACAAATTTTATACACATGAATGGCTACGGACTCTATGTATGGTCATCTTTTGGGATAGTTATATTTGCATGCTCAATACTTTATTACAAAACAAGAAAAACTTTAAAAAAATACGAAAATGAGTTTTTAGTTGAACTTCAAAAGCTATCATCAAAAAAGCAATTAACTATTTCGCAAAAGTCAAAAATAGCTAACTATATTTTAGCCTCACAAAATAAAGTGGTTTAAAGCATTTTTAAATGCTAACTAAAAAAGTCAAAAATAGAATGTTTTTTCTAGGTCTTTTTTTAACAATTTTAATTATAGCTGTTTTTTTAATTTTAAAAACCTTGAATAACAACCTACTTTATTTCAAGACGCCAACTGATGTTAAGGAAAACAAGGAATTAAGTGTTAAAAGAGTCATGAGATTAGGTGGAATGGTCAAGAAAAATTCAATACAAACTTCTGAAAAAGAAATAAAATTTGTTGTAACAGATTTTAAAAATGAAATATTCGTAACTTATAGTGGATCAGTGCCCAATTTATTTTTAGAAGGTAAGGGTGTGATAGTAGAAGGAAAATTAAATGATAAAAGATATTTTATAGCCTCAAGAATCTTAGCCAAGCATGATGAAAATTATATGCCACCAGAATTAAAAAAGGCTTTAGATAAGAATGTTAAGTAATTTTGGAAACAGTTTAATAGTAGTAAATATCTTAATAACTTTATCAATTATTTATTCAGTAGTTTTTTGTATTTCCAATGAAAAACAAACAATACCAAAAAAAATCTGGAATTTTTCTTTGTACCAGTCAACAATTTCGATAACAATTTTCTTTACTCTAATAGCTGGCTTTATTATTTCTGATTTTTCTTTAGTAACTGTTTTTCAAAACTCTCATACTTTAAAGCCCTTATTCTATAAAATTTCTGGTACCTGGGGAAATCATGAAGGCAGTCTTTTGTTATGGATAAATATAATGATTATTTTTTCATACTTATTTTTAATTTATAATAAGAATTCAAATAAAAATTATTTATTTTACACTTTAGTTATTCAAAATATATTAATTATTGGTTTTCTTTTATTTCTTTTTATTAATTCAAATCCATTTAGTTTAATATTTCCAACCCCAAAAGAAGGAATGGGTCTCAATCCTATACTACAAGATCCAGCTTTAGCTATTCATCCTCCTCTTTTGTATGTAGGTTTTGTTGGATCGTCAATATATTTTTCTGCTGGAACCGCATCTCTTCTATCAGGTTATAACGGCAAGGAGTTTGCAAAATCGATAAAACCTTGGATTTTAGTTTCTTGGATATTTCAAACACTTGGAATATTAACAGGTTCTATATGGGCCTACTATGAACTTGGTTGGGGTGGTTTTTGGTTTTGGGATCCAGTTGAGAACGCATCTTTAATGCCATGGTTTGTCATGACTGCTCTTATGCATTCTGTTATAGTTTTAGAAAAAAGAAATACATTATATCCCTGGGTAATTATTTTGTGTTTACTGACATTTATATTAAGTGTAACGGGAACTTTCTTAGTAAGGTCGGGGGTACTTAACTCAGTTCATACTTTTGCAAACGATCCTTCAAGAGGCTTGTATATACTTGTGTTTTTATCTTTAATGGTTTTTAGCTCTTTGATTATATTTTTTTATAAATACCAAAAATATAGTTATAATTTTAACGCTAATAGCAAAGAAACTTTTATTTTAGTCAACAACTGGTTTATGGCATTTTTTTTAGTTACAATTTTGATTGGAACTACCTATCCTATATTTATTGAAGTAATAAAAAAAATTAATATTTCTGTCGGGCCACCTTTTTATAATATTCTAATAATTCCAATTATTATCCCATTTTTAATATTTATGACATTTGGACCAAAAGCTAAATGGATTAAAAATAAATTTAGCAGTTTTAAATCTTTAACTTTATTGGTAATAGCAGCAACATTTTTAAACATTCTAATTTCAAACTTTTTTAAGAGTTATAGTATTCTCTCTAATATAGTCATTACCTCTTCAATATTTTTAATATTAAACTCAGTTTTAGATTTAGTAAAAATATTTAAAAAGAAAAGAAGTTTTGATTTTCCAAGGATAATTTCACATTTAGGTTTTGGCTTTTTAGTTTTATTTATAGGAATATCTCATAATTTTTCTATAGAGAAAGACTTCAATATTAAAATCGGTGAGACTAAATTATTTAAAAGTTATGAAATTAATTTTGAATCGTTAGAAACCGAAACAAGAAAAAATTATAAAGCAGTAGTTGGCCATTTTAATATTAAAAATCTGAGCAACCTAAATGAAGAAAATGCAAGACCTGAAATAAGGATTTATAATAATCCTGAGACACTAACATACGAAGCATTTATTAAATCAAAACTAACACATGATATTTATATTACTATGAGCAATATAAATAGATCTGAATATTACAATATAAAATTCCAAAAAAAACCTTTCATGTTGTGGATATGGTTTTCAGTACTTATGATTTCTTTTGGTGGTTTTTTGAGGCTTATTAAAAATGAAAAATAAATTAATTATAATTATTACGTTTAGTTTTCTATTTTTTATTTTTTTCATTTTTTATTTAAGCTTAGACAAAGAAAAAAATTATAACACCAAAAATTTGGTAGGAAAAAAAATAGAAAATTTTGAATTAGATTTATTATTTACTAATAACAAAATAGAAGTTAATGAACTCTCAGAAAATAATTTTACATTAATAAATATTTGGGCATCATGGTGCGCTCCGTGTAGAAAAGAACACAAATACTTAATATTGTTAAAAGATAATAAAAAATTAAAAATTTTAGGAATAAATTTTAAAGATAAAAAAAATAATGCTAAAGATTTTCTTAAAAAATTAGGTGACCCTTACTATTATAATGCAGAAGATCAAAGTGGAAAAAAATCTGTAAAACTTGGAGTTTATGGTATTCCAGAGAGTATTTTAATTAATAATGAACTTAGAATAATAAAAAAATTTATAGGACCTTTAAATAATTCAAATTACGAAGAGATATTAGATATAATTAATTAAAAATGAAAAAAAATATAATAATATTTATTTATGTTTTTCTAAATTTTAACTTAAGTTATGCTGAAATTGACTCAACTGAACAAATAAATATTTACAAAAATTTGCGCTGCCTAATTTGCCAAGGACAATCTATCGCTGACTCTAACTCTGAGTTTGCCCAAACTATTAAGTTGGTTGTAAAAGATCAAATAAAAGAGGGAAAGACTGAGAGTGAAATTTATAAATTTTTAATCGAAAAATACGGAGAGTGGATAGTATATAAACCAGAATTTAGCATGAACAATTTTTTTCTGTGGTTTTTACCGTATATAGTTTTAGTTTTAGGGGGAATAATCATCTTTAATATGGTTAAAAACAGCAGAAAATAGGGATGATAATTGAAGCTATACTTTTTCTAATTTAGGTAGTATTTTTTGCTGATGAAAATTAAAACTATATTTTTCGTTCTGTCTCTTGTGTTTGTGTCAGCAAAATCAAACGCAGAAGTAAGCAATAATGATATTACATTTTACACTGGTCAATTTGATATTTCTGATGATTTTGGTGATGATGAAACATCACTTTTTGGAGCTGAACACAAAAACCCTAATTTGTTTAGAAATACTATTTTGGGAAAAATTTCTCCGATTACCGGAGCTTTTGTAACCGGCAAAGGTGCTGCATACTTGTATACGGGAGTAGAGGCTCAATACGACCTTGGGCCAATAAAAATTTTACCAAGTTTTTCGCCGGGGTACTATGAACAAGGTGGAGGAAAAAATATGGGAGACGTTCTCGAATTTAAAAGTGAAATAAAAATAGGAATAGACTTATTTGATGACTCCAAATTAGGTTTTAGCTACAGCCACATTTCAAATAATGATATGGGTAGTGTAAACCCAGGATCTGACAATCAATCATTAACTTTTTCTAAGAAATTCTAATATAACACAATGTCCTTAAACAGTTGCTATAATGTGGAGGACTTCAGAAAATTAGCAAAAAAGAATCTTCCTGCCCCAATTTTTCATTATATAGATGGTGGCTCAGATGATGAAATTACCTTAAGAAGAAACACAGAATCTTTTTCAAAATGTGATTTAGTTCCAAACATTTTAGCAAGCGTTGGTCAGCCAGATTTATCGACGAAAGTTTTAGGTCAAAAAATTGATATGCCATTATTTTTATCTCCAGTAGCAATGCAAAGACTTTTTCATCACGAAGGTGATAAGGCCAGCGCCAGAGCAGCAGAAAAATTTGGAACTTTTTATAGTATGTCTACTATGGCTAATTCTTCAATAGAGGAAATATCAAACATATCTGGAGGACCGAAACTATTTCAAATATATATACATAAAGTTAAAGGGCTGACTGATAATTTAATTGATAGATGTAAAAGATCAGGGTTTCATGCAATGTGTCTAACT
>Ga0114997_10004490_pt1 | contig 10780 bp, 15 predicted proteins | sample ArcticOcean_MG_C_2_FD_87045 | JGI IMG/M metagenome (GOLD analysis project Ga0114997, IMG submission 87045) | Marine microbial communities from western Arctic Ocean - ArcticOcean_MG_CB4_136 | ecosystem: Environmental > Aquatic > Marine > Oceanic | place: Arctic Ocean: Canada Basin | collected... | reverse complement strand
CTTGTGGCACATTATCAAATATCTTATCGTTTCCAATGATTCCATCAAGCGTAGAATCACCGTTAAGCGTTGTATAAATAATTGTTTGCAGGTCAAATGAATGATAAGCCATTATACTTTCTTCCCTGTTCTTGCTGGTTTAGGTAATGTCCTATTAATACTTATATCACTTGCTATACCTTCTGCATACTTTTCAGTATTTTGAAAGGCTTGAGATTCTTCACCCATAAAGGGTCTTGCTCCAACACCAACGCCTTCCTCTAACTTTCTTGCATACCAGACATTTGTTGAAACAGAAGAAGAATGTGTATCACCACTTTTAAAAGGCATTGCTCTCATTACATGAATACTGTTTACTAATCTACCTGTATCAATAGCTGGTGGACTTCCCACTTTAGATGGGTAGTGCATTTTTTTTCCTCTGGGAGAACCAACAGATTGTTTTGCAGTTGATTTCATTCTTTTAATAATTTGATTTCTTAAATGGTTGGCAACTCTATCTAAATGTCTTTGCGTATTTTGATCATATAATTTAATGGCTTCAGTTATTTGTCTATCCATGCTACTGGTAACGGTTACTTTTATTGGTTGACCTTTCATTAGGTGGCAACTCCTTCAACAGCTTGAATTTCTTGGAATTTTTCTTTGCCTTCTAAGATTGAATTTATACTTTGAATATTAAATGTTTTTGAATTGTAACTAATTCTATGTTTTGTAGTTACTGAAGATAAATATCTTATAGTGAAAGTATAATTATTAGTTGACCTCATTTGGTCTCCAAACATTCCTTCTGAACCAGAATTATTCGTTACACTAGCCCAGACAGTTACATTACTTCCGTAACTTGTAGCTTGACCACCAGCAGCGTCAGTACCACCACTTAATGTCTGAATGATAATCCTGTTTCTCATTTGACCTATCATTAACCGAACATTCCTCTGTAAGTTGCTTGACCTCTATATGGGTGAGTCGATAGTGATTTAATTCTGTATGGCTCTAATAATTGTGTTGCACTAGTTGGTGCTAATATTCTTTTGCCGTCTAGCAAATCACCTCTATGTTCAAACAAATAACTAGCATAAGCCAAACATGCTGACTTTATGTCGTACGGAACGGTCGTAGTTGCTCCATATCCAGCCACATATTTTATTTCGATACCATTAGCTACCCTTAAAGATGTTGGGTAACTAGAGCCTTTTCTAAGCACTATTCGTGCTGGAATACTTGCTGTGTCTAAGTAATAATTTGATGATGCAAAAGTTGTAGCTGTATCAGCGTCATCATAATATTTTATATGAGAAACACTAGCGACAGGACTTTTTGGCAGATCAATACTTCTTTTATTAGTACGCCCATCATAACCAACATAAAAACCTTCCTGTATTGGAATATCTGACTCATAAACCGTATCAATAAATAAATTATAAGTAACTGTGGTTAATGTTCTGCTGGTGTATTCTTTCGCCCAGTTATGAACGGCTCTTTCAATAAGAGCAACTGTTACATCATCATCAGATGAATCAATCTTGCACCACGCCTTAATTTCAGTTTGAGTAACTGCGTATGCTGTTTCTGCTGTATGTACTTGTAATCCAGCCATTAGTTTCTCCTATCCTTTTGGGTACTTGTCTTTAGTTGCTTTGATAACAACTTTCCAAGCATCAATACCATTATGGTAAATTTTATCAAGCTGGTCTGCAATAGATGGGTACTCGTGTTGTCTTTTTTCTTTATATTCGTTAGCATCTATCTCCGCTTGAACAGCAGTTGCATCATAAGATACCTCATTACCATCTTTGTCGTAAGCTACATCATCACGAATAGTAACAACATTGCTATATAGTTTCATTATTGCATCATGTTCGTTCATCTCCCTCATCCTGCAATCTCCATAAGTTGAATTGTTGAATAAACTTGATTATCTCTTTGAAAGTTTATAGTAACACCACCAACTTGAGCAGCCTGAACTTTATAAGTAACTGCTGATGCAGTTGATGGGGAATCTAAATAACTCATTGTTTGTGAAGTAGTTCTTGTTACTGCTGCAGAGTTATAACCGACTGGATATCCTAAATAAGGAGCTGCCGCATCCCCTGTTACATTAGTGCTACCTCTTAACAAAGTCAGAACTGCAAAGCTACCAGCTACTGCACTAAAAAAAATTCCATTAATATTACATATTACTAATATTTTACTTGATGAACTTGATGGAGTAATCGCTGCTGAAAGCCCAATATCTGCCAGTGAGCCTGATGCTGTTGTAAACAATGTTTTTGTTCTTCCTTGAACTACTTGAAGAACTTTACCAAAACCAGTAGCTGTACCACTATTAGCAATAGTAGCTCCTGAAGGTATGGAGATTGTACTACCAGATAAAGCAGTAAAAGTGTTTGCAGTAAATTTAAAGTCATCTGCTCCAGCAATCTTTATATCTATTTGGTCATCTGTAGAAGCATGTATGCTTGTATCACCATCTGTGTCTAAGATTAATTCTGTGCCATTCATATCTAATGATGTTGATACCGTTAAAGCACCACCATCTGCAATCGCTAATGCGTCATCTCCATCTGTGTATTCTATTAATGTTGTTCTTACGGAGTCAGATTTAAAATATTCTACGGTGTCATTGGTTTGGTCTAATTCCATAATAGGAATGTCTGCATCATTTCCTTCGTTTCTTATATAAAGAATATTAGTAGTTGAATTATACCAAAATTGATTTGCAAATTGTGTAGATGGAGCTGAAGTTCCAGAGTTATTACTTGCCAATGCTTGTAATGCACTATTGATATCTGCTCTTGTATTTGGAAACGTCTGGTTTGCTATTGTAAAGTCATTCTGCGACATTCGTTATACTCCTATAAAATATTATTAAATATATCAGTATTATTAGCTAGACTCAAGATATCCATAACCTTTGGCTACAAAGTCAAATGTTCTGTCTACAACAGTTCCGCCAGAGTTTTTGAATTTTATAGTGAATCCTGTTGCTGACTTACTGCTTAATTCATAAAAATCTCCAGTTGCTAGGTTACTTGTACTAATACCCAAGCCTTGTAAATCTTTAAATGCTGGAGCAAAAGTTATTGCTCTTCCGCCACCAGCAGTCGTACTTGCTGTATTTGCTACGGCTACTGTTCGGTCTGGCATATCAATGGTGGCTGATAAAGCTGAAATAGCTGGTGTTGAATCTTCATTAAGTGTTGTCATTTTTACTCGTAATTTTATATATCTAGCTTTGTAATCACCTAAAATATAATCTGCAAAATCTGAATAGGTTGAATTATCATTAGAGGTCGAAATTTGGATTTTAGCGTCTACATCATCTTGCTCGGTATAGTTACCGTCAAAATCACCTGTCTGGTCATCAAATAAGCCCTCAAAGGTGTCAAACAGGTTGTTTGGATTAAATCTAGTGCTGGTCATTGATGTAGTAACTTGAGAATTATATATTGCTCCTAAATCTATAGGGTTAGTACTAAAGTCATAGAATCCATCAAGATTACTATCTACTTCTCCACCATCATCAAAATTGCCCACACCACTATCAAAGTTACCACTGTGATCGTCAAAAAGTTCTCCTAAAGTAATCTGTAAATAATTAACACCATCTCTTGCTACAACTTCTGTGTCAGTTTTTGTTCCAGCAAATCCAGTTGATTGTGTTGTAGTAGCTACAGCATTAAAATTATCAGCAATCTGATTTCTTATAACTACTTTTTTTGTTGAAGTTTCAGATGTTAACCCTAATACATCAACAGCTTTTATCATATATGTTCCAGTTTGAGCTGGTAAAGATATCTGATTAGTTGCTTTGCTTATATAATTTGCAACTATGGTCGCTCCAGCATAAGTCGGTGAAGAAGTTGCTGGTGTATGTCTGATTATATAATGAGATAAATCTAAATCACCATTTGGTGTCCATGAGCATACAGCTAAATTATTAACAATATTAACTGAAAAATCTACAACATCTGTTGGAACTGCTGTTTTCCCAATAACTTCATGGGTTGCTGAAGCATAAGCTGATGAAACATTAAAGGCGTTAATTGATCTGGCTCTAACTTCATAAATCATTCCATCTTCTACATTTAACAGTTCAAATTTAGTTCCTTTAGACCTACCTAAACTAGTAAATTCTGTATCAGTTGATGTGTTCCTATATTCAACTTCAAATTCGTTAGTTGTGGCGAAGGTAGATGTAACTCTAATAATAAGTACCGTTGAAATAACAGCCGAATAGGCTTTTAAAAAATCCTCAACAACTAATGATGGAGTTTCTACGGTGTTAGCTGTCGGCAAGTTAGTATTATCTGAAATAAACTCTGATTCTTCTGCGTTCCAATCCCAGACACTAGCTGAAGTTTCTTGTAGTACTAAATTAATTCCTACTTCATCAGTTGTAGAAACAAAAGTCCAATCTGCAACTTGAAATATCTTATTGGACCACCCCATTCTTGCATTAGTTATATTTACAGTATCTCCAACTTGCAATTTAAATGCAGATAATTTCATTGGAGCTTGTACTACCATCTGCTGTCTATTTTTAAACAAAATAACTTTAGCAATTCTTTGCGCCATAGTTGATGATGTTGTAAAAGGTAAATCTGCATTTGCAAATATTGTTTCATTATTATCTTCTGAAACAAACGTGCTTGATGTTACCATTGGATAATCTGTTGGTTGCCATTTACTTTCTGGGCTCGTGAATATTCCCTTAACGGTATTAAATAAATTTCTTCTGGATTGTTTAGTTTGAATATTAATGCCACCTCGAAAATCATCTTCATCAAGACTAATTGTTGGAGCTATATATTTACCACCACTTAAATTAAATTTACCGTTCGAATAACTTAATACACCCAGCATAGAACCACACAACTCATCTATTGCTGTCATAGGGTCTATATTACTGTAAACAATACCATGAGACTCGTATCTATTTTCTGTGCCACCAGCGTCTAATGTAATATTCTCATCACATATATTTGCAACTGTAGTAAAAGATGCTGTATCAATATTTGCTGTTGGTGTAGCTAAACCAAATCTTGTATCTGTTAAATAATCATAAAGACATAATGCTGGATTAGATGAAAAAGCAGTTGAGCCATCTCTAAAATCTAGTATCTTCTTACCTTTTATTTCAGCAGATATATTTGGCACTCCTGTCGGAAAAACGTCTGCATCATATTTTAATTTAACATATAAGTAAGCTATGCCAGATAAAGTATGAGCAGTTGTCCATTGTGAAACACTTGAGACTAAATCTGCATCTGCTAGTTGATCGTCAGCTCCTAAATGTTGTTTTACTAAAACAGTAAATTCAGAAGTGTCTGAGAAAGTCTGTTCAGCTATTATTGCAAAATTAATTTCTGTAGTTGTTCCAGATAAATGTGGTCTTGGTGTATTACGATTATTTCTATACGGTTGAATTCTTGTATCATGAAAGTTTGTCGGAGCGCCAGTAGTTGATTTAACCGAAATAGAAGTTGCTGCTAAATCACGCACCAGACCTGTAGATAATGTAATGTTTAAAGTCTGACGATTTCCAGATGCACTAGAACTACCACCACTTGATATCCCATACTCAAATCCTGCAATATTTATTGTGTCTGATGTTCCGAAAGAAAAAGATACATCTGATATAACAGTAATTACTGTAGTGCCTTTCAATAACCCTTTCCCATTTCTAATATAATTATAACCACCACCACTTCCACCAAAAGGCAATTGAAAGTACGGAACAGTTACCGTTATTTTAACATCAACATAATTTGATAAAATAAAAGTTCTTTTTTTATTGGTAAATCTAGATTCTGTTGAATATTTAGCTGGTGATGTTACCTTGAACTGTGTTAGTCCATTTGAATCTGTTCCAGCACTTGCTAAAGTTAATTCTTCTTCCCCAAAATAAACTGCATCTATAGCCTGTATTTCATGTGATGCTAATTGAATAACTAAATGCAAATCTTTGTTATTGTTAGTTGCTTCCATAAACAAAAGACCGCCAGATTTTTTTGTTTCTCCATAAGCAGTATCCCTAGTGATAATTGCTTGTTTTACCATCTCCGTTCTAGCAGATAGTTGTTGTTGATAATTAGCTTTTGGTTTCTTTGCAAATACTTTTGATAAAACTGCTGATACAGCCATGCTTACTAAAAAAGACTGTATAGGAGTTAAAGCACTCATAAAAGTATTAACTTTTAGCGCTACTTTTGTTACAGCTTTGATTATTGAACTAAACCAACCCATTATTTTTGTCCCCCACCCCAATCAATAGTTTTGTCTTGTAAATCATCTACAAACTCTAAACCTTTGTCATTTGGAAAAAAGAATTTTTGGTCTTGATCTGTATATCTAAAATCTAATGCTTTTTCTAAAGATATTAATTTGCTTTCAATTGAATAATCAATAACTGAAGTGTCTCCATCTTCAGAAATAGATACTGTGTCTACCGTTCCACTAAAAATTTGATAAGGTGTATCAACTATTGCAAGAGCATTATCTGTTGTTGTTAATACTCCAAAATACACATTTACTATAACGCCTTGTTGAGTTTCATTAAAACCTTGAGCAAGTATACTGGTATCTAAACCATTAACTCTTATATTGATTCCATTTGCTTTTATGTCTGCTGATTCACTTAATTGACTTATAGCCATTAAATTGCCTAAACCTAAATAATCTTGACTAAGAATAGTAAATTCACCGTAGCCAGTCCACATTCTAAGAGGCAGTGTATATAAAAACTCTACTGCATAGAAAGGTCTAGTTTGTGAGCTAGATAATTGTGTAGAAAATGTGCTACCAATAGTTCTAGCCATATTGGTTACTCAGCTTTTTTAATAACTTTTTTCTTAACTACTTTTTTTTCTTTTGGTTCAACCATTTTGACTTCTATAGCAAAACCTTCGCTTACAAATATATTAGCTAAATTAACTTGCCATGCTTCATTACATTCAATGATTTCGTCTTTGTTGTAAGTTTTAAGTGCATTGCCAGAAACATTTGCTGAACCTTGTCTATCTATTAACATTTTGATTTTCATATTGATCTCCATTATTCATTACATAATATTTTATAAACACTATCTAATCAATATAAGAGTGAAGGGCAGACAATGAGCAATCAAAACCACCCCCCACAAACTTATTACAAAACTACGCTATTAAATCAGCGTCATCTGCATCTATCGCATTACCTTTTATAACAGTTATTGAAAACGGTGTACCTGTTGACATTGTTCCTGTTTGGTCAATTACCGCTCTGATATATCTTTTGCCACCAATATAGCCAATTTCAGAAACTTGTGGGGTTTCTCCATTAGCATTTAATGTTAAAAATACACCTGTAGAACTTACTGAACCATTAGTAACAGAAGAATCACTAGTAACCGCAGTATAAGTTGAGTCATCATCAGAATCTTCTAATATTATTTCAAAGAAAACTGAACCACTCAATGTTACACCCTCAACTCCACTCGCAACAACTACCGTTGCAGAATTAAAGCCGATTAAATCAACACCTGTACCATTAACATCTGCTGCCTGAACAACTGGAGCAATAGATGAAACTGGGACTATCCTATTTGCTAAATCTCTCATAATTAATCTCCTATATTATGCTGAAATATTTTGTAGTCTTATTGCTTCCGCAAGAACTACAGCTCCGCCAACTCTACGTCTGGCGACATAACGTATATTCCCACTTGTAGCTGCTGAGTATGGATCACGCATTACTGACAAATTCACTCGATCAACTATCGTATAGGCTTTTGAGAAATCTCCGTAAGCAACTGGCTTAGTACCACTTGAAACATCTGGCATATCTTCAGCTAGAACATATGGTTTGCCTAAGATTGTGCTTGGAGCACCACCTACATAAGACATACCGTTCACAAAGATTTTTTGTCCTTCAGTATCCTCTAATTTCAGAATAGCAGCTAGAGTTGTTCGGTTAAGAACAAAATTCGCATTATTCATATAATCAGATTTAATAGCATACATAAGGTCTAATAAACCATTTGTTGTTAATGCTGTTCCAGAACCAGAGTTAGTTGAACCAACACCTGCTGAAGCATCTGTAAAACCTTGAGGTTTTCCAACTGAATCTCCAGAAACAAATGCAGTACCTTCAGCTTTTGCAAACTGCTCACCAAACTCAACTGACATTTCTGACTCTAAATCAAAAGCACTATCTTCCAATAACGCTTGAGAAATATCCACTAAAGCATATAATTCGTGGGCGTCTATTTGGAATAAGCCTGTTGTGTAACCAGTTGTCTCACTTCTTGTAGCAGTTTCGTTAACCCATGCAGCAGCAAACTGACCAGTACGTTTAGGAAGCTCGATTCCTCTATTTGCAGTAGTTCTTACTCTAGCAATAGAACGAATTGGAGAAATTTCAGTTACGCCTTTGATTAAATCAGCAACGTATTCTGCTGGAGCATAGTAACCCCCAAGCGTATCGTCTGATTCGTAAAGTGCCTTCTTCTCAACCTCACCTAGTTCTTTATCGCCTTTTCTTAACATTTGACCAAATGCCTTCATTTGAATTCCAACATCTTTAGATGTCAAACCAGTTTCAGGTCTAGCCAAAACAGTTTCAAGGTTAGATAGTTTTACTTCAGCTTCTTCTAGTGCTTTTTGTTGTAGCTCGATTTGTTGCTTAGTTTCAGCCATTTTAGAAATGTCATCAGCCATTGCATCAACTTTTGCTTCCAATTCAGAACTAGCAGAGCCATTTTTTTCGATCTCTTTTAATCTTTTTGTATTCTCAACTTTAAAATCTTCAAAAGCTGATGATACATTCTCGATTACAGATTTAATTTCGTCTGTCATAATAATCTCCGTTAATGTTTAATTGTATCTATTAAGCATTGCAGTCTATTAACAAGATCACCTTGTTCATTAACCTCTCGATTAAATGACTTAAATAGCACTCCAGCACTTTGTTCTGCAACAGAATTAGTCATACCTATATCACATAGATATTTTTCTAATTCTCTTACGTCCATTTCAGCAAGTTTTACTTTCGTAACCTTTGCTTTCGGATTCATTGGAAATGTAACCATACTGATTTCCATCAAATCTAAATTTGATATTGTCCGTTTCTTCAGCTTGTCGCTGTACTTATAATCATCTGGGCTTAGTCTATAGCCAATTGACATGCTGTCTAATGCACCCATTTTCATCAGTTCATATACTTCCTTGCCTTTCTGGGTCTTCATAGCAAGTCTTCCTTTGATTTTAAGTCCTCTAGAATCTTCTTCAAGAGAATCTATAACACCAATAGGCTCATCAGTCTTATGCTGATAAAGTAATTTAATTTGCTTTGGTTTCTTAGATTTTATAGATTCGGAAAATGCACCGTATTTGATAACGTCATTACCCAAATCTTTATTATTAAAGACTGAGCCATACCCTTCAAAGCTACCATCTTCTTCTGCGTCTATTCCTTTATAATCACATTCAAGGTCAAGTGTTTGATTTACTACTTCTAATATTTCTTCAGACATGTGCGAAATTCCCTGTCAAGTAAAAGTTATTTCTATAATAGCAACAGAACAGCCTTTATTACAAGCAAAAAAAAGAGGGCTATTAAACCCTCAAGTGTCAAGCCCTATGAAAACTTTTATCTACTTCCGATCTTGATAATTAAATGCGTGGTATATTTTCCATTTAGCATCTTCAAGTTTACCAACATCTGACATTCTTACATCAAAACATTCTTGTATCTCGCAAACAATATCATTAACTGCATCATATAACTCATTAATAGCATTATTTTGCTCATCTGTCATATTCTTCATACCTTGTATTCTTTCTTTTTGTTTCTTATCGTATTTTATTTCCCAATCTTCTTTTTTGCTCATTTTTTACTCCTAATTAAAATATATTTAACAAATCTATTGCCTTCAGATGTTTTTTTCCATTTACTTTCAATATCATATCCTTTTGACTTTAACACAAAGATAATAGAACTTAATCTTGTTGCTCTGAACTTTTCTATGGCAGTCCATGAATCAATCTGCCCATATCTATTCAAATGGTCTAGTACTAATTGACTTTTATTAATTCCGCTCATTGTCATCTTCTCCCCAACCCTCAAGCCTTTCTATAGCAACAGAATCATAGTAATTATAATCTTCAGTTTTTGCTAAAGCCTCATCATCTTTCTTAATTTCTTCTAATTGTTCATTAAGATGGTCAGCTACTTCCTTCCAGCTAACATCATTAATAAATGCCAAAGCATAACTCAAAACTAATGAATTATTATTTTCGCATTGCATTTCTAATATTTCTTCAGCATAATCCTTACACATTTCCCATGTATAAGGTTCGTCTATTTCCATACCGTCAAAAACTTCTAAGTTTATTCTCCATGTGGCATAATTGTACCAACCGTTATATGTATTATCTGTTTTCATTTTTTAGGACTCCTATATAATTAATATATATTCTGTTAAGTTATTTTAAACCACCTTCTAATAAAATTGCTGTTCCAGCTACCTCAATATCAAACATTTCTGAAAGCATTTGATTGAATGGTAACTCATTTACCCAGCCTTCTTCATTCACAATCACTTCAAAATGCTTATTATTAATCTTTACTTTTTCTGGGTGAACTTGAATCAATCCACCAACTATCTTTTGCATTTCTTTTAAGTCTAATTGCTTATCGTTTTTTTCTATTATTGTTATCATTATTTACTCCCCCTTAAACATCCAGCGTCTTGTAATGCTCTTGTAGTCATATCAGTTTGTGTGATGAATACCAT
>Ga0114997_10004484_pt1 | contig 10785 bp, 17 predicted proteins | sample ArcticOcean_MG_C_2_FD_87045 | JGI IMG/M metagenome (GOLD analysis project Ga0114997, IMG submission 87045) | Marine microbial communities from western Arctic Ocean - ArcticOcean_MG_CB4_136 | ecosystem: Environmental > Aquatic > Marine > Oceanic | place: Arctic Ocean: Canada Basin | collected... | reverse complement strand
TGGTGAAATCTATGAAATAGGACACGGTAATCCCATACACAATCGTGACTTTCTAAAACAAATAGGATATAGAAAGAAACTACCGGTCAAAGAGGTAACAGGTGAATCGATTAGTACATGTGCCGATAATAGCAAATTAAGGGCATTAGGATGGTAGAAATATTACTAATGTTTTTATGGTGGCAAACTCTGGCAACGTTTGGCTTATCAATAGGCTACCATAGATATTTTGCACATCAATCATTTAAAACAACTTCTTTTTGGGAGATAGTATTTTTAATATGTGGATATATGTGTGGTGCAAGACCACCAATAACATGGGCAGCAATACATAGAATGCATCATGAATACTATGATACACCAAAAGATCCACACTCACCCCAATACATTGGTATTAAATCTTTATTTTCTTTATGGACTGTTGAATACATACCAAGAAAATATTTTAAAAACTTAATGACACCTCATCTAAAATTTGTACACAAATATGGTAGATATATTTGGGTCGTTCTTGGAATAATATTACTTGCTATAAATATAAAATTATTTTTAATTGTTTGGCTATCACCCTTCATCATCAGTTACATTGGTTTTGGGGTGTTGAATTATTTTGGTCATGCACCATGGCCCAGTAATCGTATTTGGATTAATATTTTTGCGCCAAGTGAAGGTTGGCATAAAGATCACCATAACAATCCTTCAAAATTTAAAATGAATAATTATGATATCGCTGGACACATTATTACAAAAATCAAAAGCAGTTAGAACCTTTCCTCTTTTTCCATTACCTGAAATAGATTTAGACTTAACCGAAATAAAGCATTATAATTGGGAATGTACAAATATAAAAGAATGGTTGGATCCCGTTATAGATTTATCGGGATTTGATTATATCTATCCTATAAATGGTATCACAGAAGGTTTAAATTATTGGATGTGGCAAGAGGATAACATATGGATGTACGATGGAGATTATCAATGGGTACGGCCGACAGTCAAAGAACAAAAAATGGGTACCACCTATTTCACGGCTCCCTCATCCATAGATGGTAATTTTAGAGATATACCGAACGATCATCCCGTAGCATTAGATATCGCATATGTCGGTTCTACCAAAATAAAAAAAATAAATATTAGAGATAATGTTCAAAAAGTGTTCTTTTCGTTATCTAAATGTTTTGGTCTGAGAAACTTACGAACAGGGTGGTATTTTAGTAAAACACCAGATAAAAAATTAGAATTAATTATTGGGTCCGCTAAGTATTATAACTATTATGCACAAGCAATAGCGGAGCACTTCATTAATAATTATAGTATAGACATTGTATATAATACTCTCAGGCCTGTGCAAGAATACGTATGTGAAATATTAAACTTAACACCGTCTGATGTAGTTTGGTTAGCAACTACTACTGACCCTGCATTTGAAAAATTTAAAAGAGGAGATGTTTGCCGTGTCTGTATTGCGGAAGAAATATCAGCTACCTACAATAGCTGAATTACCACAAATTAAAATAGATTTACATACATTACAACAAGAATGTCATTTATTTTCTAACAAATTTATAGATGTTAAAACTGCTAATCCCCAATTATGTTTAAATCATGAGGAACTGGTTTCGAATGTCTATGATAATTTTAGACAAGTAAACCTTACTGAATTAGATGGTGAACCTATGCCCTATACAAGTAATATTAAGGAAAGAATAAGGAGAAGAGAAGAAACATTATATAATAAAAAAACTAAAGATTTTATAGGTAGCTATTTTGAAAATATAGTAGAACAATTCAGAGCCTCGGCAATGAGAGTAAGGTTAACAAAACTTACTCCACAGAATGAAATAACTTTTCATATAGATTATGATCCGTCATATGCTACAAGAATAATTGTACCAATATACACTAACAATAATGTTATAAATTTATTTAAGGTTAGGAAGGATATTGAAGAATATATTTTAGAAGCAGGTAAGGCATATTTCATTAATGGAGGTTTTGCACATGCAGTTAAAAACAATAGTAATAGTAACAGAATTTCGTTAATGTTTAGTTTAGATGGACAAGATGATTTGGAAAATGTGCCCGATAGAGCCATATCTTGAAGAAATAAAAGAATTATTCAACAGTACAAAAGGACATAAACATCAGGATAATTATGTTAAGCGTCCTCTATTTGAATATACTAAATTTGCACGGATGGGTTGGGATAAAAAACTAGTATATTATTCAGCAGGTATTGAGAGACCTGAATATAATGGTAGTATTAGAATAATGTCTAGACATATTCGTAATAAAAATTATGACTTTGGTTCATATGCTGATGATTTACATAGAGGATTAATAACCCTGAATACTAGTACTCACTATGCTAAAACTTTAGGATATACTAATATATGGGTTAGCAGAGAAGAAAGTTCAAAACTATTAGAATACTTTAGCAAACACTCACCTTATGATTGGAATGTAATTTACGAACAATTACATTATGGTGGATATCAACATGTAATGAGGCTTAAATGATTTTATTTTTACCAATAGATTTACCAGAGCCTCCAGAGTTTGATAGTTCAATGCTTGAAGGAAAAGATAATTGGTGGTGGGATGTTAAACAACTAACAACATCTACAACAAATCCGTACGACATCCACGAATTTGTACCTGAATTTAAAGAGTCAAATCCAGAATTTATTGAATGGGTTAAATTATTTCCTTACAAGAATATAATAAACATAAAAGTTCATATTCAAAAAGAAGAAGTAGAACCACATTTAGATTTTACTCAACCAAATCAAAACATATCTTTATATGATAACAATTTAAATGCTGATCCATGTGGTTATAGATGTGTATTAAAAAAAGGAACAGGTTCATTTTATATTGTAGATAACGGAAATAAAATCTATCCTGTTATGCCTTCTCCCATCTATGCTATAAATCACACAACAGGTATTCATGGTGCAGATCATTGTAATGATAGAGAAGTTTTATTTTTCCATTTTGAAATAGATATGGTAAAACATAAAACCATTATAGAACGAAGTGTAAAAAAATATAAGAGTTATGTCATTGAAAACAATCCAATTATGTAGTATTTCTACTATCCATCAAAACTGGATACCTTATGCCTCAGGTTGTTTAATTAGCTACTGTAAATCTATTCCTGAAATAGATAAGCAATTTAAATTCTTAGATCCCATTTATAAAGTAGGACAAGTTGACTTTGAGGGGATTGATATATTAGGTTTAACCTGTTATGTATGGAACCAATCGTATAATGATAACTTAGCAAAATCTTATAAAGAATATGATCCTGATGGAAAAATAATTTACGGTGGGCCGCAAATTCCGGAAGATCCTTTGTTGAAAGAAGAATTTGATAATAAGAGACCATGGTTAGATAGGAGTATTATTGGATTAGGAGAAATTGCCTTTTCTGAATGGTTGCTTAATTTGCCGTTATCAGGTAAAGTTCTACGTAAGTTACCATCACCTTATACTGATGGAATATTTGATAATATTTTTAATAGCGGAGAAACAATTAAAGTATCATTTGAATCGAATCGAGGATGTCCTTATAAATGTGCATTTTGTGATTGGGGTGGACAAGCAAAATCTAAACTGACTATATTTGAACAAGATGATGTTTTCGATACAATTAATAAAATATATCAATATTCAAATATTAAAGAATTAGAAATTTTAGATGCTAATTTTGGAATATTAAAACAAGATATAGATATAGTGAATTATATGATTAAGTGTCAAGAAAAATATAACAATCATATTAAAATATCCTATAGTGGTCTTGCTAAGAATGGTTCAAAACACCTACCTATTATTCTTTCAAAAATATTTGAAAGTTTTCCTATCGATCAAAGAAATTTAAAAGTAAGTTTTCAAACTCATACACCAGAGGTTCTTAAGACTATACAAAGATCAAATATCGATAACAAAAAATTTATCCCTTTGGTGAATGAATATAAAAAGAAAAATATACCAATAACAAGTGAAATGATTATTGCCCTTCCGGGAGAAACGGCTGACTCTTGGTTAAACACTCTTGCATACAATTATGAACAGTTAGGAATAGATCACGTTAGAACTTATATCCTACATTTAGTAGCAAATGTTCCGATGAATACAAATGAGTATAAAAAGAAGTATCAAATTAAATCTAAAAAAATTAAATATGGACATGAGGATGTTGAGATAATACATAAGTGTTATTCATTTGATCTTAATGAATTAATTACGATGTTTGATTATCATTGGTTTTTTAATAATCTAATAAACTCAAATATAGTAAAAAATCAAAGTAAAGATATAGTAAAAGAGTGTAAATATTTCTTTAAATTAAAACATCCTTTTTTGGATAAAATTTTAAATAAACAGCGACATCTAGTGAAAAGAATTTTTGAAGACACCCCAATATCTGTATTAAAAGATCCGGCCGAGATAAGATTCTTTTGTGCTTCTTTAAGAACAAATGATTTAGAATTGATTATAAATAATAGAGAAACAGTAGAAAAGGAATTATATCCAATCTATGGTAAACTGAATATAAATTGGATTTGTAAAGATCCGCTTAACGCTGTAGCCACAGTAAATTAGGAGAAATGAATGGACAATCTTTTTATACCAATCGATGTTCCGACTTTAGACATAAACTCTCAGATAATATCTGATTTCACCCCAACAAGAACATGGGCTCATAATGTAAGTGTGGCAGAGGATCAAATTGGAAATTTATGGGAAATAGAAGAGGTTACTGAAATAACCGATAAGGCAATGGATGAAAATATAAACTTAAATAGTACTCATCAAGGGCTACAAGATTGGATTTTAGCAAACTTACCATTAACAAGTATTGTACAATTATATATTATAAAATCAGTACAAGATGCTCCATTACATAAGGACAATACATATACCTCTACTTCGGATGGGCCAGACAAAATGCCATCTTATGATTCTTTAATTTGTTCAGAAACATATCAAACCCATAGATTGTCTAATGAACCAACCGGATATAGAATATTAATAAGTGGAGGTAAAGGCAACGGGACAGACACAGGATTTAAATGTCAAGATCCAGATACTTTAGAAACTCATTGGGGAACAATACCTGCTGATACTGATGTTTTTTTAATTCGTAATTATGATGTATTACATGGCGTAAATTTAGAAGAAGGTGAAACTAGAATAACTGCTTTTGTATCTGGATGGTTAGATGAAGCAGCACATGCTAATCTCATTGCGGCAAGTAAAACAAAATACGCGGATTATATTATATGATATATGTTATTCGTTCCACTTGATATACCAAAATTTGAATACTCCGATAAAGTAGCAAAAGAATTTTCAATGACCCGATTCTATAATTGTTGGGAAGTTGAAGCAATCACCGAACCTGATTATTCTAACCCCATAGGTGCCATTACAAATATTAAAAAAACTCATCCCGAGCTAGTGGCATTTGTAAACAAATATTTTCCTTTTGATGGTATAGTTTCTCTAGAATTATTTAAATGTGTTAAAGATATCCCCGAACATTTAGATAATAGCTACTTATCTGAAGATACTAGTTTAAAAGACCGTGAAGAAGATGAAACAAATATGTATATTACTCCAGAATTTCTAAAACATCAACAACAAATAGAACCATCCGGATATAGAATGATGTTTTTTGGTGATAGACAATCATTATACTATAGAGTTGATGGAGAAAAAAAACATATAAATTTACCAGAAGAAACGGATTCATACGTTTTACAAACATATGATGCGACACATGGATGTAAGTTAACATCTAAAGATCATAACCGTTTAGTATTATTTGCAATAGGATGGGTGGACAAAGCTAAACATTATAATCTAATAAATCGGAGTATGATCAAATATTCTAAGTATTGTATATGATTTGGATTCACGAAAATTTCCTTCAAGACCAAGAAATAGATGAATTGCTGAATATGAATTTAAAGAAATTTAATCATATCAACAATAAGAACACTAAGCCTCTAATGTCAAATACAGAGATGTCATACAGAATTTGTAGTATTGATATCTACAAACCCATATATGATAAACTAAATTTACTACATAATTTAAATCTATCCGAAAAAACACATCATCTTAATATGCAATATAAAAAATTTGAAGAAGGCGATTATTATTCTCTACATGCAGAAAATCCAAAAATTTATGGAGACTGGTTTTATAGTTTATATTTGTCAGATGAAGTTGACGGTGAATTAATATTTCCATCAAAAGAAGCTGCAAAGAAAGAATGGTCACAAGGGTTTCAAAAAATGTGTGATCAATTTGATGTTACCTTTAAAGAACATACACAGGTACATATACCAAAACTAAATACTTGTGTAGTAATGAAAACAGGTATAGCACATTTAGTACGATCATGTAGTAATAGTAGATTAAATATTTGTGGTTGGCCGCAATTTAGAGGCATAGAATGACACCATTTATGTACATGCACAATATAGAATATGATAAAGAAGAACTTAAAGATGTACTTGAAACTAAAACTGAATGGTTTGATTACGGTGGTACGGCGGATGCTCCTGTAGTAAATAAAACCGATGTGCCTGATAGAATACGAAAATATTTTAATTATGAAGATCCTTTTGTCACTAGTGGATTTGTTAGAGTAACGGTAGGGTATGATTTGGTTCCACATGAAGATGAACAAATTCTCGCTCCAGTTTTCAATACACCTAGACTATTCGATCCTCTACCTCAATATTATGTTGATTGGTTGAAAATAATTTCTGCTAGAAAATCTGCTATTTCATTTCCTGTTATGGGAGATTTTACTAATGTAAAAACACGAATGTATTATAAAGAAAACAAAGAATATATTGATTCCTTTTCATTGGATGTAGCGCCGACCTTTTTCATAACTGCCGGAGATTATTTACATGGCGTTGAAAATACTTCTGATGAACCACGAATTTTATTTCAAATAAGTTTTGAAGATCATGAGCTCTATGATAAGATTTATTCCACTCGACCTTCCGAAATTTAACGAAAAACAAAAAGTCTTAGACTCATTTAGTGGCGACACCCGATTCTGGGCTTGGCAAGAAGAAGAGTTAGTATTTCGTGAAAAGGAATTTGATAAAGAAGCAAAATTTAAACCCTCTGCTATAAAAAAATATCCAGAATTAATTTCGTATATAAAAAAACATTGGCCGTTTGAATCTTTCGTTTATGTAAAATTATTTAGAGCAATTGATGCAGTTGATCCTCATGTTGACGGAAATTATGTCGATTATACCGGTCCCACAGATAAATGGAATACAATATCTGAAAAATATCTTCAACATCAATTAGATACTGAACCCTGTGGTTATAGAATGATATTAAAGGGTAATAGAAAAAGTATCTATATGTGTGACGAATATGATTATTCAAGAAAAGATTGGACAGGATTACAAAAAGAATATGTAGAAATACCTGAAGAAACTGATTGCTTTTTATTGAGAACAAACGAAAGTCCTCATGGTGTTGATAGTGATCTCTTCGGTGATAGACTATTATTATTTGCTATAGGATATCTAAACAAAGAAAAACATGGACAACTCATTGACAAAAGTAAAGAAAAATACGAAGACTATATGGTATTATAAAACAAATGTAAGCCCTAGTACAATACATGGATACGGACGTTTTACTGAAGAACCTATTAAAGAAGGTTCGTTAGTTTTACGTATTAATGGAAACATTTATAAAAATGAAAATAACAGTTATGTTAACCACAATTTAAATAATAACATAGATTGGGATACAGCAAACGGATGGGTCGCAAACCGTTTTATAGATCAAGGTGAAGAAATTACAATGAATTATAAACAATGGATTAAACAGGAATTGCCATTTTGAAAATTGCTATAACAGGACATACATGGGGTTTTGGAGAACATATAGTTAAACAATATGAAAATTATATTGGGTTCTCAAAATCTAATGGATATAATATTGATATAGAATCCGATCGGAATAGAATAATTAAAGAATCTGCCACAGCTGATATTTTTATAAACAATACACATTCAAAAAAGACACTTGCACAAACAGAATTATTAACTATGTTTTTCGAAACATATAAGGATACAAATAAAACTATAATAAATGTTGGTTCTGATATAACGAAAGTAGCAAACGTTCCATGGGAATCTATGGGGGAATGGATGGGTAAAAGATCATTATTAGAGATGGTTGATCAGTTACAAGGATTTAATTTAAAAGTTATATATAAAAGTTTTGGTTTCTGGAAGGGGTCTGAAAATGCAAAGCTGTTTCCAGAATTAATTGTAAACACCACAATAAAAGAAGCAATAGTAGAATTATTTAAATGAAATATATTTTGTTATCAGATTTTAGGTTTGGTAGTACTTACGTAATGGGATATCTAAGTGAAAAAAACAAACAACATAATATGCCAAATTTATGGGAATATTTTACAAGTACCGTCATACCATGTTATTGTAGTAATAAATTATCAGTTATAGATACAACATATCATAGTGAATTTTCTACAACCTCAGACAAATTATTATATTTGAAAACTAAACTCGACTTATTAAAATGGGAAAGAAAAAGAGGTAACGAATATTCTATGAAAATAATGGCACAAGAGTTGTTACCATTTAAAAAGTTTAGTGTTCTTATTTTTGATTTTTATAGAAATTATAAATTTATAATATTTAAAAGAAATAAGTATGATTCATTTATTAGTAATGAAATACAAAATCATACAAAGTGGTTATATATGCACAACAAAAATGATAATGAAAAATTATTAGAATCATATTTAGAAGCAAACAATTTAACAATAAAATTTGAAGATTTTGTAAACTATTGTGATACTTATGATCAGGTGTTATCTGTATTTAATTATGTTGAAAAAAATTATAATCATGATATACTACACTACGAAAATTTATCTGATGTAAAAAAATACTTTCAAGTTGATACTAATTATCCTATTGAAAAATTCAATATCGATTATAACAAATATATAACTAACATAGAAGAGGTAAAAGGATGGGATTAAGGTTTATATGCCAATCGTTCCGTTACCTCCTCAACAGATTCTTGTGTTAATTTAACATTCATTATTAATACAATATGATCTGAAGAACAATTAGCATTAAATACTGTATGAGCTTTACAAGTATTCAAAAAATATAAACTACCATAATTCCAATTTAATATTTTTTCATGTTCATATATAAAATACCCACCATCTCTCGCGTTACATATTTGTAAAGGTACTAGTAACCTAAAACTATCTATTTGAGTACCATAATTATCTATATGATTAGGGAAAAATCCGCCAGGAGATAGTTTTAATATATGTGACCGAAATAACCATTCCTTAAAAGGTTCACAATAATATTTTACTACATCATATACAGGAGTAGGTGTGGAAAAATCTAGCTCAATATAATTGGTATTATTTTCTTTATTATATTCATCTAAACTATCTAAATCAGGACCGGGTCCAAGATTGCCATCAAAATTCGTTACACTTAAACCAAAACGTTTTATGTCTTTTCTAGGATTATATTTTGACCAGTCATTATCAAACAGTTTTAACTCTTCTAGTAACATATGTGGATTACGAGTTATATCTAATTCAAATTGATCACCATATGCTGTTAAGATATTAAATAATTCGAAATTGTTCATATAAATATTTATATGATATATGATTTCTCTAATAGACCAGTTAATATAGACTCTTCTGCTACGTGCACCTTAGAGTGTCCGAAATGTCAAAGAAATGGAATGAAACGTGAGGGAGTTAAGGTTCCCGGAGAAAATATGCCTTGGGGTGACTTTTTAAAAATAGCAGATTTTTTTAAAAGTTTAACATTCTGCGGACAAATATCTGATCCAATATTCCATCCTAAAATGATTGAAATGTTAAAATATTGTTATGATAATAATATTCCTATTGATCTCAGTACCGCCGCCTCACACAAACCCATAAAATGGTATGAAAAAGCTTTTGCCGCAAATATAAAAGCTAAATGGATGTTCGGCATCGATGGATTACCAAAAGATAGTCACAAGTATAGAATTAATCAAGATGGCGAAAAATTATTTGAAATGGCGAAACTATGTGCCAAAATGGGACTCGATTCACGCTGGCAATATCTTGTTTTTAATTATAACGAAAATGATATAGAAACCTGTAGAAAAATGGCAAAAGATAATAACATTAAATTTGATGTAAAATATTCAGGCCGTTGGGCAAAAGACGACATATACAAACCTAACAATCCAAACCATTATTTGAGTAGTAAAGGTAGAGATAAATATTATGATAAATGGAAAAAATCTATAAAGGCAAGTGAAGAATGGAAAAAGTCAATCCAAAATGCTTAGATAAAAAAGCACTTGCCTATACAGCAACAGGGTATATGTTACCTTGCTGTTGGTGTGATAATCCTGTAGGTTGGATAGAACCACAAATTAAAAAATTAAGGCAGGAACATTTAAAAGTTAAAAATAATGATAAGATAAAAGATATTGTTACCAGTGAAGAGTGGCTTTATTTTTTTGAAGAATTAAAAACTAACCCTGCAAAAACCTGTCAAAGATTTTGTAGTGTCCCCTTACATAAACATATCGGCAAGGTAAATGAACATGAACCGAGATAATGGTACTTACTGTCCTTTAATTTTTAATGAAATTTATGCCGACAGTTCTGGTGAATATAGATTATGTTGTCATGCAGATTCTTCTGATTGCTCA
>Ga0114997_10004483_pt1 | contig 10788 bp, 9 predicted proteins | sample ArcticOcean_MG_C_2_FD_87045 | JGI IMG/M metagenome (GOLD analysis project Ga0114997, IMG submission 87045) | Marine microbial communities from western Arctic Ocean - ArcticOcean_MG_CB4_136 | ecosystem: Environmental > Aquatic > Marine > Oceanic | place: Arctic Ocean: Canada Basin | collected... | reverse complement strand
TCGGCGTTTTCTTACTTTCCCACACCCGCACGGGCGCTCACTCGCTGCACTCGCTCCCTTGCTCGCTGCGCTCGCTGCGGTCGGTCGCTTGCTCGCTCGCTTGCAGGGCACGGGGCGGTGCAGCTGCGCTCGCTGCGGTCGGTCGCTTGCTCGCTCGCTTGCAGGGCGCAGGGCGGTGCAGCTTGCTCGCTAGCACGGGCGGTCGCTCGCTTGCTCGCTCGCTTGCAGGGCGCAGGGCGGTGCAGTTTGCTCGCTAGCACGGGCGGTCGCTCGCTTGCTCGCTCGCTTGCAGGGCGCAGGGCGGTGCAGTTTGCTCGCTAGCACGGGCGCTCGCTCGCTGCACTCGCTCCCTCGCTCGCTGCACTCGCTCCCTTGCTCGCTGCGCTCGCTGCGGTCGGTCGCTTGCTCGCTCGCTTGCAGGGCGCAGGGCGGTGCAGTTTGCTCGCTAGCACGGGCGGTCGCTTGCTCGCTCGCTTGCAGGGCGCAGGGCGGTGCAGTGTGCTCGCTAGCACGGGCGCTCGCTCGCTCGCTTGCGGGCGGCCGCAGGGCGCTCGCTGCCGCGGCTCGGTTGCGTTCGCGTGCAACTCAGAAGAAGAGCAACCCGCCGAACGATGTCGGGCACCGGCGGTGCTGGCCGCTGGCGCGGCGCGCGACCCGAAATCCTCGCGCTGCGCTCGGAGCTCGCCGCGCAACGCGAGGACGCGGATGCGCTGCGCGCGGAACTCGCCGGCCTTCGCGCGGACTTCGCGAACCTGATACACGCGACGGGGAAGGATGCGCTGCGCACGCAGGCGCGGCACACAATCGCACCGTCTCGACCCAGCTTCGCTGAGCTTTGCAGTGTGGAACGGCCGAAGCACCTGACGCCGGCAGAGAGAGCGGCAGAGGAGCAAATGGCGGCGGCGGCGGCGGCGGCGGCGGCGGCGCGTGTTGCCCAGAAGGACGCTGAAACGAAGCTGCGCCTGGCGAGGAAGTCGGCGGCGAGCAAGTCGTGGGGCGCGATACCGCAGGGCGGAGCATACAGCTTCTAGCAGTTGATGTAGGTTGACTTACAGCATCCAACGCAACCCAGCTATGCCGCGGGCTCAGCGGCGCTTGGACAGCACCGACGCGCCTGCGGCCCCCTGCGACACGGACTGGGCGTCTGTGCGGAGCGTGCTGAGCAGCTTGACCTCGTGCCTGTCGCGGCAGATGGTCGCGTGGCGGGGGCACAGGCGCAGGTCGACGAGCCGCACCGCCCCGCCGGAGGTGTCGAGCGCGGTGCGCGCAACCGTGGTCGAGTCCTCCTCCGACCCGGCGGGGCGGCTGTCCGAGGAGGGGCAGAAGACGCAGCGGTTCTCCTGGCGCATGGCGAGCTCCGCTTTCCAGAGCGTCATGAACTTCTCGTCCTTTGCACAGAGGCCGCACTCGAACCCGTGGTCCCCCCTCATGTCGACGCTCCACGTAGCCGGGGTGCCGCAGCGCGTGCACAGCGTGTAAAGGCTGCCGAACAGGCGCACTATGCGCCCGAGCAGCGAGACTCGCAGGAGCGGGTGGCCCGCAGGGCACACTTTGAGGTTGTCGTCTGCTTGAAGGGCCCGCGGCACGCCGACCGCCCAGTGCTCCTTCTTCTCGGACGGGGCACACACCGTCTTGTGGGCGGCGGGGCGCCACACATCCGTGCTGGCGGCCGCGCGTTCGCCGAACGCCGGCGTCCGCAGACGGGCGGGCGTGCCGGCGCCGCGCGCATCCCCCGATTCGCAGCGGAAAGTGCTCAGCACGGGCTGTGCGAGGGGCGCCCCCGTGGTCACCACGAACCCGAACACCTTGCGGCAACGGTCGCAGGTGTGCACGCACCCCGCAAGAGGGCCGAGCAGCCCCGGCGCGCGCACCCCGGCGCGCTTGCACAGTTGAGCACACTGCTGCTGGTACGAGCCCTCGTCGATCAGTATGATTCCGTAGCGCAGCCGCCGCCCGACCGCGAGCGCGGCGTGCACAAAGCTTTCGTGCTGCAGCGCGACGGAGATCGCGTCGTTCACCAGCGCAAGACTGTTGTCCCCTTTCCAGTACTCCAGTGCGCTGCGCAAAGCTGCGCAAGCGGCGGGGGAGACCCCGAGCGACGGGTGCGTCATGAAGCCGACGAAGGTGTTGGGTGCGCTCACTTTGTCCGGGTCCAAGCGCTGTGCTACGGTCCAGACCGGGAGGGTGCGCACTTCTCGGGCGAGTGCCTCGGCTCTCTTCGCGCCCTCTGCCCTGTGCAGCACCGTGCCGACGAAGGTGCGCCGCTGCAGCTTGTACATCCACCGGTGCTGGCGCCGGTTGTGGCTCTCCAGGTCGGCGTTGAACGCGCCGAACGAGCCGCCCCGCCCGGCGAGCCGCCTGCGCCCGCTGTTGGTGGCGAAGAACACGCAGTCTGCGAAATCGGTCCACTGGTACGTCTTGTTCAGGACGGTGTGCAGCGCTGGATTGGCCCGGACCGATTCCAGCAAGAACTCGCGCAGCGCGTAAAACGCCACGAAGCTGTGCGTCTCAACGAAGGTGCCGATGCCGCTGCCCAGCCCGCCACGTGCGACGTGCACACGGCCGGAGAACGGGAGGTCGAAGTCGGAGCCCTCGAACGCCCCCAGGACGGAGCTCAGGATCAGCGCATGCATGAACACGGAAACAGCCTCGTCGTTGCGCACGTGCATCGCGATGATGCTGCCCAGGTTCCGGTACTGGCACCTCTGCGGCAAGGACTTGCATAGGATGTGCAGAATAGGGATGTTTCTGGGGCAGGTGTCGTGCCAGAAATTGAGGAACTGCAGAGATGCACACAGGTTTGGCAGTCGCTGCATCGGCGAGGTCCACTCCCCCGGGTCGCCGTCGGGGTCGTCTTCCGCCCACGGCGCCTCGTCGGAGCCGACGCGCTCGCACAGCCGCGCCGCCCGCAGCAATTGCGGGTCCAGGTGCCGCACGAAGCGCTTGCGCACGCGTGGCTGGTTTTTGAGCATCGACACGGCCCGCGTGACGGCGTTGACGTGCTCCACCAACGCGCGTGCACGCGCCAGCTCGCCCCGGTCGCGCAGCTTCGCACGCAGCTGCCTGCACACTGGGAGGCAGGGTGTCTCGTGCTTGTGCACCACCATGCACGGGCACCAGAACGGGGTGGGGACCTCGGCCGGGCACGCGTGCTGCCGCCGGACCCGTTCGTCGAGCCCCTCGAATGTGCTGTCGGTCTGCATCAGCCGCAGAGTCTCTCGGTCGAGATTAGGCCTCAGCTGCTGCAGAGACTCGCGGCCCCCGATGGTTCTCCACCGGGGGGCGGCGTAGCAGCTGAGGCCTGGCGAAAATACACGTCCTGTTGCGCGAGCAGCCGCTTCCCGTTCGGCAGCGTCGAGAAGCGGTACTTTGCGCGGTCGTGGAGCACGATGGGCGCAGCAATGCCCAGGAACCTCCCGTTCCAGGGCAAGATGCAGCTCGAGAGTGCGTACTCTCCGGGCTGGTCCACCTTGTTCTGGTAGCTCTGCAGCAGGAACGGGGCCTCGCGCCCCGTCCACAGCCGGTCGTAGTACCACTGCGCGGTCTGCTTGCGGCGGCACACCAGGCAAAGCGAGGCGTCTCCGTCCGCGCACTCTCCCGGCAGCCGCATACCCTTGCCCACGAAGCCGAGCAGCCGAGCCTCCGCCCGCGACAGCGTGCTCTCGGCCATCAACACGATCTCGCACTTGTCCATCATCGGGCACAGCTCGTCGTCGGGCCCCGGCTCGCACAGCGCCTCCGTCTCGAAGGCCGCATCGAGCACGGGCAACACCGCACGTTGCTCGACGGGACACACAGCCGAGTCTGCGCGTGCGCTCAGCACCGAGTCGATGATTGCTTTGTGGAGCATCTGCTCAAACGCGATTTCGCACAGTGCGTCGTCCACCCCCTTCAGCTTCGGCGCGACCGAGCGCGCCACGCCGTTCGACTCCACGTGTTCGCGGTAGTGCGCCGAAAAGGCCGATGCATCCACAGCCGGCTCGGCCATGAGGTCCGCCTCGGGCGCAAGCACGCCCGGCGGCGCCACGGGCTCCAAGCACGCGCGCTTCCGAGAGCTGCGCCGGTCGCCGAGGGTGCTCGAGCGCGCGCTCCCCCGCTTCCGCCCGCCGGCATCCGGGCACGCCTGGTGCGCCACTCGGTCGCATTCCGGCACGACCCACGCTTGCTGCGTTCCAGGCAGCGCATCGCCCATTTCACACCGGCCCGAGGGGCGGCATGCCCCTCGGGCTATCGTCTAGTCTCGCCGCTGTATACAAACCGACGCAGCGTCGCCGAATGGAAGGAAGCGCATGGGCATACTCGGCTTGTGTTCTGGCCAACCCCCGCTGTGTCTCGATGCAGACTGCATGCTCTGCTCGAGGGAGTATTGGGTCGCTTTTGGAGGGTGTGCGGCGGTGTGGTTGGTGCTGCTCCCCGTGGGCCGGCTTGCGTTCGCAGCGAGGGCGTCCCTGCAACAAGGTCTCGCAGGTGTCAAGGCTGCCAACCAGGTGAAAAGTTGGCGAGAGAGGGCTGCCGAGAAGCTGGCGTCATGGACGCCACAGGTGCAAAATAGCGGGGGGGGGCCCGGGGCAAGTTGGCGAGAGATGGCTGCCAACCAGGCGGAGTCGTGGAAAACACGCATGCAAACTGGCAAGGACGCGGCCGCAACACGGCTGCGGGCTGCTGGGGGGGCTGTCGGGGGTGCTGCGAGGAGGATGCGAATGCGCAAGAAACCGTAAAGCGCCGACGCGAACGACCGCTCGGGGTGGTCGTGGCTATTGATTTAAGACACCCCCGGTCGGTTCGCAACTATGCCGTCGTGGATTCAACTGTCGGAAGAGGCAGCGCTGGCCGGGAACGGGTACACGTCGCGCGCGGTGCAAGGTGCGCTCGTTGTGCACGGATGCATTTGCCTCTTGGCTGCAGTCCTGACTATTGCCAAGCGGATGGCGAAGTGACGCGCACGCGCCTAAACCCCGTTTGAGGGCGTTGCAGATGGGGTTCGGGGAAGCTGTATTTCACGTGTTCGGGGAACAGCTTCTTGCCAGTGCGCGGGAGAAGAGCGCCGGAGCGTGGGTGGGTTCGTACGGCGTGTGGTGGGCCGCGGGCGAAGTGGTGTGGTCGCCGCTTGTTGTTACTTGGGCAGTGCCCGTTGGGGGGGTTCTCGCGGCGGCGATATTTAGCCGGGCTCGGCGGTAGCGAAGCTCGCCGCCGCGAAGGCGACATGGAGTGCGTGTCCAGGACGATCCAGTCCTCGTGTTTTTGGGAGGAGGCAGTCGTTGAAGGGTGGCAGGACGCCCGGGCAGCCGGGGCGCACCTGGTGCTGCTGTGCGTCAACCCGCTGCTCCTCGCATCGGGCTGCGTCTCGGCGGCGGTGTTCATGACGGTGCGCTTCCAGGCGCTGTTTCGCCGAACGTAGCAAACACTCGGAGGATGGCCTGCACGTGTGCCGCATGCTCCGGCTGCAAACGCAGCTGCGCGTCCAGCACCGAGGCAGGGGTGTCCCCGAAGGCATCTTTGGCAAGGGGGTCGGCGCCGGCGGCGCACAGCATCGCGGCAATGCTCGGCCCCTCGGCAATCCAGAGCTCTCGGGAGGTCCAGGCCGCGGCGGGGTGCACCGGCACCCACCCCGGATCCGGCGGCGGCGCCGTGTTTGCGAGGACGTGGAGGAGGGTCTCTCGGCGGCCGCCCCCCGCCGCACCCACGCCCACTCTGCACGCCTTCACGCGCTCGCGGGACCCGTGCCCGCCCTCCAGCATCAGCGCAAGCAGTGCGGAGTCCCTGTGCACGACCGCGTAGTGCACCGCCGCCATGCCTCTCCAGCGGTGGAGGAAGGGGTCGGCGCCGGCCTGCAGCAGCTGCCGGGCGAGTCGGCGGCGCCCTTCGCGCACGGCGATCGCCACGGCGGTCTCGCCAGCGGCGTCGAGGGCGTCGAGGGTCCCCGGGGGGGCCGCGTCCAAGAGGTGTCCCACGATGCGCCTGCCCCACGTGTGCTGTTCGTATCCCGGCCTGCCGTTCAGTGCGATTATGTGCAGCGCGGAGCCGCAAGTCGCATCCTGCACAGCCAGCGAGCTGCCCGCCCTCAGCAGCGCGATCGTCGCGGCATAGGCCCGCCGGTTGCGCAGCGCGCGGAGCAGGGGGGTGTCGCCGAAGGCGCCGCGAGCTTGCAGGCAGGCGCCCGCCTGCAACAGCAAGCGCACCTGCCGTTCGGTGGATGCGCCGTGCAGCGGCGTGTCGTCCCGGTGGTCCCTCGCCCGAGCCGCCGCGACGCCTCCCTGGCGCAGCACCTCCCGCAGCGTGTCGAGCGCCCCCAGTGCCACGGCGTGGTGCACGGCGGTGCGGCCGTTGCAGTCGCCGGTCACCAGCGCGCAGGGCTGCTGCTGCAGCAGGGTTTCGAGGACCCGGCCGAGGGCGGCCGAGCCCGGCCCGCTGGACGCACGCTCCACGAGCGCGTGCGCGAAGGAGTAGCCGTCCGACCCGTGCAGGTGTGCGTGGCCCTGCAGCGCCGCCAGCATCTCGGTGCACGCGTGCTCCCACTCGGCGTCGCTGCGCCCCGGCGCGGCTGCGGCGCGGACGAAGAAGGGCACCGACGCGCCGAACCCGCGGCTGGAGGGGTGTCCCAGCTTGACCGCGGCTGCGTCTTGCGCAAAGAGCGCGCGGCCCGCCCAGTGGGCGCCCACCGCCCGCACTCTCACGCCGCGCTCCCGACACGCGAGGCAGAAGAAGATGGCGGCGCTTTCCGACATGCCGCAGCAGCTCACGTCGACGGCGGCGAGACGCGGCATCGCGCCTTCGTCGAGCGACGCGATCAGCCACCTGCAAGACTGCTCGCCAAACTCGGCGCACATGGCGAGTCGCAGCACGCACACCCGGCGGGCAACGCGGGACCCCCACCCCAACAGCTCTTCGAGCGTCTCCACCGAGCCGGAAATGAGCCCCGAAACGTCTAGTTCCTGCAGATTGTGCAATTTCTCGAGCGCGATGCCCGTTCGGCGATGGTCCACGCGCTCGTGTGTCTGCCGCCGCAGCGCCACTGCTCTGGCGTTCGGCATGCAGACCGTCACGCGGTCCAGCCCGTCGTTTGCGCTGCGCTGCTTCCCGAACAGGAGCCCCGGCCACACCGCGGGGCCGTGTGCGCCCGTCGTCGCTGCGCAGCCGCTGCGCAGCGCCCGGCAGCTCGCCCGCAGCGACAGCGCGCCCGCGCATGCGCCCCGGCGCGCGTGCGCGTGCAGCGGGAGGAACAGCAGCAGCAGGCCGAGCACGTCGAGCGGCAGGTCCGGCAGGCGCGCCGCCATCTTCTTCCGGCAGGGCTGCCGGAGCGTTCTGCGAAGACATGCTATCGTTACTCAGCCGCCGCCGCCGCCGCCGCCGCCGCCGGCCGCCCACGCCGCCAGCGGGTACAAAACCCCCGCAGCGATCGCCGGCGGCAGCACGCCCGTGGCGAACACGGCGAATGCGTCCCAGAAATGCCCCGCCCTCAGTGCGCACGCCAGCGTCGCGGGGTCTTTTTCGAGCTGCCGAGCCGTGCACTGCAGCAATCCCATTTGTCGCAGCGGGTTGCCGTGCTTTAAGAACAACGCGCGTTGAACTCTACACCATGAGCGAACGCGAGCGGCGGCACCCGCGCGTCCTGGCCTCCATCGTCGGCGCGCCCGCAGCCGCGGGCGCGCGCCCAACGCCCCCCGCGAAGCTGCGCTCGAGGGAGGAATTCCTGCGGAAAATGCGCCAGCTCCGGCAAAACGGCGACGAGCGCCCCCTGTTCGCCAAGGCCGCCGAACTCTTCTGCAGGCAATTCGCGCCCGATAACCTGCTGGAGCTCTGTGTGACGTGGGAGGATTTGTGTGGGGTGGGCATCACAAGCGCCCGAGTGTGCTCTTCGAACGCTCCTGCTGCTGGGGTGTCTGCCTGGGAAGTGGGGGAGCTCGGCGCCGCATACCCGCAGGCCTTGGACTCCGACTACGTGCTGCCTGTTGCAGAGGACTTCGTGGGCTGCAGATTCACGTTCGGGGACCTCCGGGCCGCGGGGATCGACGTCGCGTGGCTAGACCACAAGTATCCCGCCACCCCGCGAGACTTTTGGCGCAAGCTCAACCTGCGCCCAGAAGAATGGGCGCGTCTCGGGTGTTGAGTTGCCACGGGCAGGATAGCGCGGCTTTATCCCCGGCGCCCGCCCGCCACCAAGAGAGATGGCGGCTGCCGCCGAGCTGTGGGCCTCCGATTTGCGCTGCGGCCTGGGCTGCCTGGAAACGCGCGCCGACGCACCCGAGGCCGAAGCTGCCGCCCCCGCCCCCGGGGGCGGCGCGCAGGTGTTCGAGCTGAAGGACGGCAGCACAGTGGCGCTGGAAAGGCTCACACGGGCCCTGTGGGACACGGTGCACCGAGGAGGGGCGGACAGCGCCTTCGGCGCATGTGTGGTGCTGCAAGGCGACCCCGGGCTCGTCGCAGCCGCTGTGCTGGCCTGGGCACTGCGCAACGGCACTTCGGCGCCCCGTGCACTCGAGGCAATGTCTGCCAAGGGCCTGGAGCCTGCCGACGCGACGGCGGTCAGGGCCTTCTTCGGCAGAGGCAAGCAGCACGGAGTGTTCCGTCCGGCAAGCGCGCCGGCGGCGCGCTTCTCCGCGCCCCGCCGCGCAGAACGCCGCGTGTGGGGCATAGACACCGAACGCCTGCGCGAGCTCGCGGAGGAGAAGCACATCACACTCGACGCCGTGCATCTGTTGCAAAGCGAGGACTCGGAGGAGAAACTCCTGGCCGTGGCGTGTAGGCGGGGCGACGCCGAGTTGCAGGTGTTTTATCTCTCTGCCGAGGACGCCGCCGCAGCACGCGCCGAAGCAGGCCCTCTCTCGGTCGAGGCGCCGGGCGGGGGCCGCTGGGAGCTGCCCCCGGGCGAGGCCCCGGGCAAAGGTCGTGCAACCATCCTGGCCGACCAGCTTGATCGCCACTTCGCCCTTCTCCTTCCCGCCGCGTGCAGCACAGACAAACTCCGCACGCAGACAAACTAACTGGCGCACGGCCCCAGATCGAATAACAGGCGCGCCGTGCTTTTCGTTGCTCTGTCGGCAGCGGGTCTGCCGCGCTGCATCTCGGCGTTCGTCGTCTCGCCGCCAAGCTCCGCCGCGGCGAGATTTCCGCGGAAGCGACTTCACCCGCGCCAGAGCGGGCGATGCAGCGCGTGCCGCCTCGGAGCCGCGTCGACGAGTTGCAGATCCTCGCCAGCAAACAGGCCGTCGAGCTCAAGTATCTCCGCAACTTCCGTCAATCTCGCATTCTGGTCGAGGAGGAGGAGAGGGAGGAGCGATTCGAGCACGGGGACCCGGCTGCGGACACGGACGGGCCGGTGCTGCGCGTTGCGATGCGAGCACGCGCTCTGTCGACCGCTCTGTACGGCAACAAGGTCACTCTGCAAGAGCAGCTGCAAGGCGTGCTGGGGGGTCTCGACGCCATGCGCGAGGCGGCGACCGAGTCCGAGCGGCTCGCGGGCATGGCGGGAGTGCCGGACTGGAGACTCAGCGTGTTCGAAGGCCCCGCCGAGGAACACGCCCACGAAGTGCTGACAGCCGGTGCGTTCGACGCGATGCAGGAGCGCCTGGGACACTTGGTGCAATGGCAGGCTGCTGTGGAGAAGGAGCTGCGGAAGACGAAGTCCCTCGTCGCACTCCTGCAGTCGACTTCGGGCGCGGCTCTCGGGAAGAAAAACGCCGACATCCAGACGCAGAGCCCCTTCCACGAGGCGCGCACGTTGCTGAGCGCCCTGCCGCAGTTTGCGTGGGCGGTGCACAGAAAGCTGCAGACCAGTGCGGAGGGACTGGCCGAAGACCGTTCGAAGGAGTGCGCGACGGGGAGGTTGGTGCGTTTCGTCGACTTGGACGCGGAGCCGGCGGCGGCGGCGGCGGCGGCGGCGCCTGGGGTGCGCGGCACGGTGTTGTGCGCCATGAAGAGCGGCGAATTTTGGGTGCTGTACGAAGACGGGGATTCCGAGGAGCTGGACGCCGGCGAAATCGAGCGGCGCGCAACCCCGCACGAGTGCCCGGTGCGGAAGCGGCGGCGCCCTTATTAATTAAGCGAACGAACACGCCTGCAAACACGCCGCCTCACAGGCGCTACGTGTAGATCTGCACAGCCCGGTCGATCGGCGCGCGGCAGATGGGACACACCGCTTCGCGGCGCATCACCTCGGCCGCACAGTCGGCGCAGACGCAGCGGTGCCCGCAGTCGAAGAAGGCGTGCGTCGCCGGCTCCACGAGGCACGCGCAGCACGCCGGGGGGTCGTCCCGCGGAGCGGGCGGCGCCGCGAAGATCTCGGGTTTCAGCGTCACTGTGTAGCGGTCGCTGGAGTTGTCGATCGTGGTGTGCCCGTAGTGCTCGCAGAAGCATTCCGAAATATCCGCGAAGATGTCCGGGTCGGAACAGGCGAAGGCGCACCGCAGGCGCAGACGTGCCGCGGCGATGAGCGCGTCGGCGACGAAGAACTCGCCGCTCACGCGCATCGAGTCGGGGTGGGCAAATTCGTTTTCGCACGCGAACCCATCGCACAGGCCCTCGATCTCGTAGAGTCTGAAGCGCAGTGGCTCGTCGTCTGCTATCTCGATGCCCTCGCAGTACGGCGCGAATACGGGCCGCTCGAACAGCACCTCCGTGTTCGCCGGCGCGACGACGTACAGCGCGTCGGGCTGGTCGGCGCCGCGCCCGGCGCGCGCGGCCGCGCGCGTGGGGCCGGCCCACGCCTCCGACAGGTACGCCGACATCCTGCCGTCGTCGTCGGCGAAACGCTCCAAGTTGCACTTCCACTCGCCGCCGCCGCGCCCCCCC
>Ga0114997_10004482_pt1 | contig 10789 bp, 15 predicted proteins | sample ArcticOcean_MG_C_2_FD_87045 | JGI IMG/M metagenome (GOLD analysis project Ga0114997, IMG submission 87045) | Marine microbial communities from western Arctic Ocean - ArcticOcean_MG_CB4_136 | ecosystem: Environmental > Aquatic > Marine > Oceanic | place: Arctic Ocean: Canada Basin | collected... | reverse complement strand
TGTTTGAGAAAACTTTTTTTCTTGAATGTCATCATAATCTTCTTCAATTAATTGATCGTCAAGTACAGATAAAAATCCTTCATGTAAAATATAAAAACCAGATATTTCTGGTAGTTTATTTCTAATTATTTGTCCATATGAGTAAAAATTATAAGATTTATCCGACTTATTAATTATTTTTTCTTTTACAGAAAAAAGAAACTGTTTATCCAAACTTATTTTTTTTTCAAAGGTAATTCCTTGAGAGTTGCTCCAAGTTAATTTTATAGGGTTATTATTAGTTAATTTCTTACTTCCTGAAACTTTCCAAACTGTAGAAGCATCAGGTATGTCTATATTTTTATTAGTACTTACAAATCCACTTTCAATCAAATAACCATCTTCAACATTTCTGGGATTTAATAAGGTTACTTTATCATTACCATTAAGCTCAATATTATACTCTTTGAACGTTAAATCATCTATAGCTGCACCTTTTAAAGAAATAGATCCGATTATACTATTATTTTCAAATTGAACTCTATTACTTTGTTTTAAAGCATCTTTTCTTAAAAGTTTTGTAGAGTTTTCATTATTATCTAAACTAGGAGTATCTGTATTTGATGCAATTTTTTTTTGTTCAGCTAAATTTTGCTTAATAACTTCAGGATCTGGTTGAAAAAACAGAGAGTATAATATGATAACTGCTGCTGATAATGATATTGCTGCTATTACGTTTTTACTTTCCATTATTTTTTTGCCTTTAATTTATTTTGCACTGGATCAAAACCTTCACCACCACCCAATGCTTTTATGGGATGGCATGAAAAAATTCTTTTTGTACTTTCTGTAATTCCTTTAGCGAGACTATACGTTTTTAAACATTCGATTGCGTATTCCGAGCAAGTTGGTAGATATCTGCATGATGGAGCCAAATAGGGACTTACAAACATTTTATAAACCTTGATTAGGACAATTAAAATGTTTGATATAATTTTCATTACTTAATGTTTTTAAAATCTTGAAATAAAGTATCTTTTATTATCGTATATTCATTGTTAAGCATAGTTATTTTAGCAATAACAAGATAAGAATAATCAAAGTTTATTGATATTTTTTTAACAGCCTCATTCATAATATTTCTTAGTCTTCGTTTAATTTTATTTCTCTTTACAGCGCCACGGATTTGTTTTTTTTTAGTTACGAAGCTAATATTCAGTTTTTTATTATTCTTGTCATCAAGAAGACCAAAAAATATCGTAGCATATTTATTTGAGACTTTTTTCTTTTTCAGTAAATTTTTAAAATCTTCATTCTTAGAAAGAGCAATAATTTTGCTTTTCATTTATTTAAACAGATACTGTTAAAGACTTTCTACCTTTAGCTCTTCTTCGAGCCAGGAGTTTAATTCCACCTTTAGTCTTCATCTTGGATCTAAAGCCATGTTTTCTAGCTCTTTTGATATTAGATGGTTGATATGTTCTTTTCATAAGCTTGGTAAAGTTCTATTAAATTTGGCTCTTTATAGTAATTATATATATAAATAGCAAATAGAAGATTTATAATAAACCAACAAATTATGGAAAAATCAAATAAACTCAAAATAATCATTGGTTTATTTTACCTTACTATTATTTCTTTATTTATGTACTTTTTATTTTCTAAAATTAGCTTTGAGGATATTAGCAGTATTAAGATTATACAATCAAATGTAAATGAACTTAATATAGTAAAATCTAATAATCTTATTGCAGTAATTTTATTTTTTTGTGTCTTTACTATTCTATGGGTACTTTTATTAGGATTTGGAACACCCATTGCTTTGGTAGGTGGTTTTATATTTGGTAAATGGCTTGGAACAATTTTAATTACTTTAAGCTTGTCCACAGGTGCTTTATTTTTATATCTAGTAGGAAAATATTTTTTTTATGATTTTCTAAAAAAAAAATTATCAGCTAAATTTAAATATCTTGATACAATTTTTAAAGATAAACAATTATTAATAATGGTAATTTTTAGGTTTGTAGGGTTTGTCCCTTTTTTTATAGCAAATTTGTTACCGGTAATTTTCAATATTAAGGTTAAAAATTATTATTTAGGAACTTTTATAGGAATTTTGCCATCGATATTTATATTAAGTAGTTTGGGAAGTGGATTGAGTGATGCGATATATCAGTTTGAAACATTTCCCTCATTCACCTCTTTGATTGCTTTACCAGAGATATACTTACCGATTATAGGCTTCTTTTCGATAATTGTTGCATCAATTTTTCTTAAAAAAATATTTCAAAAATAAATGCAAAAGACAAATATTAAAAATAGTTTTCTTATATTTATTTTATTTAATATTTTATTTGTTATTTTTTATCTAAATTTAAAGCATACAGTAGCAAATGACTCATCAATATCTGAGTGGCTGATTAATTATCAGGGAGGTTTTACGCGAAGAGGCTTCGGTGGTGAATTAGCAATTGTACTTTCTAATTTATTCGATGCATCATTAAGAAAATCGATTTTTTTAATTCAAACAACAATTCATGTATCGTACTTATTATTATTATATTTTTATTTTAAAAACTTAAAATTAAATATTTTACAACTTTTTGCTCTATATGCGCCAATTTTTTTACTATATCCAATTGCTGAATTAGAAGTATTAGGTAGAAAAGAAATTATTTTATTTCTATTTTTTTTGACGATTATTTTTTTTGGTGGAAGAAAACATGATGGTAAAATCATTGATAAACTAATTTTTTTTGTCAGTCCTATAGTTTGTTTAATATGGGAAGAGTTAGTTTTATTTTTCCCTTTTTTTGCTGCAGTTTTAATTATCAAACACAATATAAAAACTTTTAAAGAAGTATTTAAAAAGCTGATAGTTGTTTTTTTTCCTGCAATTATAACTTTTGTATATATATTTATTACACCATTAAGTGAGAGTGGACATCAAGCAATGTGTGGTTTTCTTAAAGATGAATTTGGTGAACAATGCTACATGTCTGCCAGTATGTTGATCACTAGTACTATTCATTTTGATACATTATGGATACATAACAATGCACACCTTGAGCACTATTTAAGATATGTTTTGATTTTTCTTATTGGCTTTTTGCCACTGAATATTCTATTTTCACAAAATAATTTTATTAAAAATGACAATTTTATTTCAAAAAATTTTAGATTAAATACATTATTTTATATTCTATACTTACCTTCATTATTACTTTTTATGTTTGGATATGATTGGGGGAGGTGGATAAATATTACCTACACTTTTACTATTTTGCTCTACATTTACTTATTAAAAAATAAACTAATAACAAATGATTTAAAATTTAAAAATTTAATCTTGAATAAAACCATAAAAAATAAAATTATTATTTCATTTATATTTATTATATTTGCATTTTGTTGGAACCCAAAAACTGTCATAACAGGTGACATTGCCACAAATTCCTTATATAAAATTTTTTATAACACTTCTAAAAAAGTTTTCAATTTTAATGGAATTAGGCTGTTTCAAGACAACCCATTAATCAAATTTCACAAAAATTACATAGAATAATTGGAATTAATTTAAAATATCATTAATCTGTTTACAGATATAGTTAATTTCAGAATTTTTTAAAGACAAGCTAGATGGAAGATAGAAGCCATATTTTGAAATATATTCAGAATTAGCAAACTGATTAGAATTTTTTACTTTTAGATGTTTTAAAATTTTTTGTTTATGCATGGGCCAAAAAAAAGGTCTTGTACCTATGCCCATTTTTTTTAGTTTATACATAGCATTTTTTGCATCTAGCTTAATCTTTTTGTTATTTATTAATATAGCAATCACCCAATAAATATTCTTTGCAAATTTTCTTCGTGGTTCCGGAATATATATGTTCTTATTATCTTTTAATTTATTATAATATTTTAAACCAACAGCCTGCCTAATTTTTACAATATTTTTTATTCTACCTAATTGATTAACTCCCAATGCCGCCTGAATATTTGTCATACGATAATTCCAGCCAATATCATCATGATTAAATCTATCTTTCTTGCCAAATGACAAATTTCTTAAGCTTAACATTTTTTGATAAATTTTTTTATTGTTGGTGGTTATCATTCCACCTTCGCCTGTTGTTATTTGTTTATTAGCATAGAAACTGAATGTACTAATATCCCCAAAGCTTCCACAGTTTCTCTTATATATTTTTTGTCCAAGTGCCTCAGCAGCATCTTCTATTATGATTATTTTTTTTTTAAGACAAATTTTTTTTAAAATATCTACTCTAATTGGAAAATTATATATGTGGGTTGCTATAATTGCTTTTGTTTTAGATGTTATGGCATTTTCGATCTTTTCAATATTCATATTCCAATTTTTTAAATCACAGTCAATTAGTTTTATTTTTAGGCCAAGTTTAATTACAGCTAAAGCATTTGAAATGATTGTAAAATTTGGAATTATAACTTCATCATTTTTTTTTAGGTTTAAACTCTTAACAGCAATTTCTAGGGCTGCAGTCCCACTAGATACTGCAACAGAATACCTATGCCCTATAAACTTAGAAAATTTATTTTCAAATTTTATTACGCTTGAACCTTCAGATGAAATCCAGCCACTTTTTAAAACTTTGTAGACCGCATCAACATCAGATTTAGTAACCAGGGGTTTATTAACAGGTATAAATTTTTTCAAAGTTTTTCTAATCTCATTTTATCTTTTTCACCAATAAATGGACCTTGTTTAATCTCAAGCATTTCTATCTTTTTGAGAACTTTAAACCCATGCCCTCCAGACATTAAAAGAATCATATCTTTTTTATTCAAGATTATTGACTTAGCTCTTAATTTTTTTTTATTATAAAAATAAACTTTTAATTGGCCGGAAAAAATAATTAGTAATTCAGACATTTGTTTAATAATTTTTTTTCGATTAATATGAAAATGTGGTTTGATGATATGGTTTTTGCCATGACCCATAAGACCAATTTGCATGTTTAAATTCCTGGAAGTAAAAAATTCAATTCCCTTGAAATTTTTATTTTTATACCGAAAAACTTTCGCTACAATTTTTTTGTCTACGGTAATATTTTTTGTTGAAAAATGCATAAATCAATTTTTTATTTTCAATAATACACATTTAAAAATTGTTATTAAGTAAAAAAAACCATTTCTTAAAAATCCCAAAATATTTGGAGATGATTTACTATTTAAAGCTGTATTTTTTTTTTGAATAAAGCCTATTTCTAAATAGTTTTTTTTTTTAAGTAATAAAGAATAAGCAAATTCTATAATAAAATTTGCATAATATGAATTTTGAGGCAAAATGTCTGACAAGAGGTTTCTTTTAAAAAACATTATACAGCTAGTATAATCTTTTATCTTATGTGAGAGTAAATACTGACAAACCTTATTTAAGATCAAGCTTGGTATTTTTCTGTAGTTACCTCTTAAATCTTTGCCGCCATGAACATACCTAGAAAAAATTACACAATCTCTGTCTTTATTCTTCTCAAATACATCTATGAAAAAATTTATTTCAGGGAACATGTCAAGATCAAATCTTAAGATATAATCTCCACGAGACATAATTATTCCAAATATAAAAGCACTTGCAAAGCCTTTAGTTTTCTTTCTAACAAATAATTTTATTTTGTCGTTATTTAAACTATTAATAATATCAGGTGTTCCATCTGTAGAATTGTCATCAACTATAATTATTTCTTTTACAGAGTCCTTATCTGCAAGATTTTTTAAAGCCTTCTCAACGTTGTTCGCCTCATTATATGTGCTTAAGACTATTGATAAATTGCTCATTAAGTTGTTTATTATATTAAATGCAAAAGTATTTAAAAGCTTTATACGATATTTTAAAAAATTACCATTTTTATTCAATACCAATATTAATAAGTGAGGCTATATTTCAATTTAAATATAATAGTACCTTTAATAAATTTAAATACCTAAATAGCAATTTTTTATCAGACTCAATACCCTGTCCATATTTTTTTTTGAAAAAAATAGAAAAATTTATAATAAAAAATAATATAAGTTACTGTTGCGATCTTGGGTCAGGGTATGGAAAAATTTTATATTTTCTTGGCAACTTAAATAATCATAAAATTGACGGTATAGAATTGCAAAAAGAAATATATTTAGAATCTCTTATTTTAAAAAATACTAATATAAGAATTTTTAACGAAGATATATTGAGATTTAACTTAAAAAATATTGATTATGACTTGTTTATAATTAATGACCCTTTAAAAAAAAAAGAAGATTTAAATAATCTAATTTTAAGAATAAAAAAATTTTATAAAAAAGGTTATTTAATTTTTATTAATCTTGATCAAGAGAAATTTAATTATGCTCTAGGAGATCTTAAATTAATTGATTCTTTTATTGTTTCAAAAAATAAAAATATATTTTTTTGTAGAATTGCTTAAATAATGGTGCCCTCATCGGGAATCAAACCCGAAACTGACCCTTACCAAGGGCCTGTTTTATCATTAAAACTACAAGGGCATCTATTACAATGGTATTAACTGTTTTCCAACTATTGCCATAATGTAAATGTAGATTATATTAAACTTTTAAAATTCGATATTTAAAATTTATGAAAATTTACACTAAAATAATTCTAGATAATAATAACAAGGTATTAAAACAAGAGTATTATTACTACACTGGACCCATCGCTAATGCGGGTATCCATTATGACTACAAAAGTACAAAAGGCAATAAACTGATGGAGAAGCAGGCCAAAAGAGAAAAAAAACTTGCAGAAAAAAGAGCAAAACGTGAAGCTAAAGAGGGCCCTAAAAATGAAGAAGAAGTAGAAAAAGCTTTAGATGCATCAAAACCTATCACTTTAGATTTTTTAACAAACCCAGACAAAGAATGAAAGATAAGGAAAAAAATGAAAAGCTAAGTATAGCACTTAAGAAAAACCTTAAAAAAAGAAAAATATTTCAAAAAAAAATAAGAAGAAAAGCAAATAATGTCAATACTTTCCGACAAGACAATTAGGAAACTTGCACTTGAAGAGGGTATGATTTCTCCCTTTGAAGATAAGCAAGTAAGAGATGGTAAAATTTCTTATGGCCTTAGTTCATTTGGATATGATGCAAGAGTATCTGAGGAGTTTAAAATTTTTACTAATGTAAACTCTTCTATTGTTGATCCAAAAAAATTTACTTCAGATAATTTTGTTACAAAGAAAAGTTCTGAATACATTATAATTCCTCCGAATTCTTTTGCGCTAGGCACTACGATAGAAGTTTTTAAAATACCAAGGGATATTATGTGTATTGTTGTTGGTAAAAGCACTTACGCTAGAACAGGGATAATAGTTAACGTGACCCCTATTGAATCAGAATTTTCTGGCACTGTCACACTAGAATTCTCGAACACAACTCCACTTCCGGCAAAAATATATGCAAACGAAGGAGTTGCACAATTTCTGTTTCTAAAGGGAGATCAAGACCCAGAAATTTCTTATGCAGACCGTAAAGGAAAATATATGGGTCAAACAGGGGTAACTTTACCAAAAGTATAATCATGAAAAAACTGGAAGTCTTTGGAGCAATAAAGCTTAAAGGACAAATTAAAATTTCTGGCTCGAAAAATGCATCTCTACCGATTCTAGCTGCAACTTTATTGTCAGATAAAAAGATATCATTAACTAATGTACCTAGAGTTAAAGATGTTGAGACAATGGTTAAGCTTTTAGAGTCAATGGGATCAAAAATTAAAAAATTTAAAAACGGAAATTCATTATTAATTCAAAATAATAAAAAAATAAAAATTGAAGCGAACTATAATCTAATGTCAACGATGCGTGCTGGAATTATTGTGTTGGGCCCATTACTTGCAAGGTTTGGTGAGGCAAAAGTTTCAAGTCCTGGTGGATGCAGCATAGGTGTGAGACCTATTAACATTCATTTAGAAGCATTAAAAAAAATGGGTGCTCAATATAAAATTAAGGATGGTTATGTATATGCAAAAGCTAAGAATGGTTTAAACGGAGCAAAAATTAAATTTCCAAAAATTTCTGTCGGTGCAACAGAAAATTTAATGATCGCTGCATGTTTAGCAAAAGGTCAAACTACTTTATCTAATTGTGCCATAGAACCTGAAATTAAAGATTTGTCTAATTTTTTAATTAGTATAGGTGCCAAGATTAAGTGGACAGGAAAAAGACAAATTAAAATTAAAGGTGTTAAGAGTTTTAAAGAATCAAATTATGAAATAATGTTTGATAGAATTGAAGCTGGTACAATGCTCATAGCAGCCGCAACCAATCAAAATAACTTTAAAATCACTGGAATTGACCCAGAAATTATTAGTACAGAAATTAATATTTTAAAAAAAATTGGTGCTAAAATAATTCAAAAGAAAAATGAAATTCTTATTCAAGGAAGCAAAAAGATTAAAAATATAAATATTAAAACATCTCCTTACCCGGGTTTTCCAACTGATCTACAGGCACAAATGATGGTATTATTATGTAAAGCCAGTAAGAAATCAGTAATTACAGAAGATATTTTTGAAAATCGTTTTCAGAGTGTTGCGGAGTTACGAAGAATGAATGCTGTAATTGATGTAAAAGGAAATAGAGCAACCATAAATGGTAATACAGCCTTTAAAAGTGCACAAGTAATGGCGACTGATTTAAGAGCTTCTGCTTCATTAGTTTTAGCTGCTTTGTGTGCCAAAGGCAAAACTACAATTAGCAGAATTTATCATTTAGATAGAGGTTATGAAGATTTGGAAAAAAAATTAAAACAAGTTGGTGCTAAAATTAGAAGAATTGACTAATGAATAAAAAATATTTATCAAAAATTATTGCTAATGATAAGGAAGGATTGCAGATGATTTCTGCGTGTTGTGCGGGAGCAGAAATTAAAGTTAGTGATATTAAATATCTTCAAGAGAGTAAGATCTTTTTGCTATTTTTAGAGCGATCAAAGATTGAAGCAAAAAATGAGAATACAAAAGTAAATAGTATCTGTAAATTTGAATTTGTTGATAATGTTAAATCTAAGAATATAAAACAAGATGACCCTGAACAAAAACTGAAATTAATAACCATAGATTACCTAAAAAATAATGACAATTATGAGATAAATTTAATTTTTACTAATAATATATATATAACTTTATCGACAGAAATAATTGAAGTAACCCTAGATGATCAAAATAAAATTGATTAATGATTAAAATAATAGAAAGTAAAATTAAAAACTTTGACACCGCACTAGATAGACTTTTATCTAAACGAAAAAATAAAGTTCAGTTTCACTCAGTCTTGGTTACAAAAATCATTAAAGATGTAAAAAAAAATGGTGATAAAGCTGTTTTAAAATATGAGAAAATATTTAATAAAAATAGTATTATCATTCCCGCACCTAAAAAAATAACCAAATCTATAAAATCCCTAGACCCAAAAGTTAAAAAAGCAATCGACCTTGCTTATAGTAGGATTTATAAATTTCACTCATTACAAAAATTTAAAGATATTTCTTATACTGATAAACTTAAAAATAAAATGGAATATAGATATATTCCAATTGAATCGGTTGCAATTTATGTGCCAGGTTCAACAGCTTCATATCCTTCAAGTGTTTTAATGAATGCAATTCCAGCTCTTGTTGCGGGTGTTAGTGAGTTAGTAATGATTAACCCAGGCCAAAAAGGAAAACAAAATCCAGCAGTATTATATGCTGCAAGAAAATGTAAAATTAAAAAGATATATTCAATAGGAGGAGCATCTGCAATTGCAGCAGTTGCTTATGGAACTAAAAAAATTAAAAAAGTTGATAAAATTGTAGGTCCAGGAAATTCTTATGTAGCAGCAGCTAAAAAAGAAGTCTTTGGTGATGTTGGAATTGAAGGAATGATTGCAGGCCCATCTGAGATTACAATCGTTTGTGACAAGTACTCAAACCCAGAATGGATTGCAAGTGACCTAATAGGACAAGCAGAACATGACAATCTTGCTCAATGTATTTTAATTTCAAAAGACAAATTAATTATTACAAAAGTTAATGAAGAAATTAGTAAACAATTGAAAGATCTACCAAGGTCTAAAATTGCTATAAATAGTTTGATTAATAATGGAATATTAATCCATACGAAATCTGATCAAAAAATTATTGATATTGTAAATAAAATTGCACCAGAACACTTGGAGCTTAATATTAGGAACTATAAAAAAATGGTTAAAAAGATTAAAAACTCAGGATCTATTTGTTTGGGTAAGTATGCTGTTATGGCTATGACGGATTATAATGTTGGTTCCAATCACATATTACCAACCAATTCTTCAGCAAGATACTCAAGTGGTGTTAGTGTTAATGAATTTTACAAAAGAATTTCATATATAAACCTATCAAAAAAAGGCATTGAAACCCTTGGTCCATCAGTTATAACACTTGCAAACTACGAAGGTTTAGTGGGACACGCTAGATCAGTAGAAAAAAGAATTAGGAGAAAATAAATTTGTCAAAACAAGAAATGCTAAGCTTTTCTGGAATTGTAGAAGATTTACTTCCAAATGCAATGTTCAGAGTTAAATTAGAAAATGGCCATATTGTTACAGCGCATGCCGCCGGCAAATTAAGAAAAAACAGAATTAGAGTTCTTCAAGGCGACAAAGTTCAGATCGAGATGACACCATACGATTTGACAAAAGGAAGAATTACTTTTAGAGGTTAAGAATTGGCCCTGTAGCTCAGTTGGTAGAGCATCGGATTGAAAATCCGTGTGTCACTGGTTCGAGTCCAGTTGGGGCCACCACTCACAAAAAAAC
>Ga0114997_10004481_pt1 | contig 10790 bp, 13 predicted proteins | sample ArcticOcean_MG_C_2_FD_87045 | JGI IMG/M metagenome (GOLD analysis project Ga0114997, IMG submission 87045) | Marine microbial communities from western Arctic Ocean - ArcticOcean_MG_CB4_136 | ecosystem: Environmental > Aquatic > Marine > Oceanic | place: Arctic Ocean: Canada Basin | collected... | reverse complement strand
CCGCCAAAACAAAAGTGTGCGAGCACCGTGCTTGACGGCGGCCCGGATTTCGGCGGCGGCGGCGGCGGCCGTCGGGTGGTGGGTCGGCGTGCTCCACGAAATCGGTCGCAAAATATCTGCCGCGAATGGCACGGATCGAGCGCCGCCATGCGTCTTCGGTGCGGCAGCTGACTCTAAACCACCGAGAGCGCAGCGACTTTCCCTGCTTGTCGCACCTGAACCCGAACACGCGGTGGGCCCAGCGCTCGCTGACTACGATGAGGTCCGCTTTCGCGCCGTCGCCGTCGTTGTCTTCAGAAAACACCACTCGGCGCAACACTCTGTCCAGCATCGCGGGTGTGGGTGACGTATCTTCACCGATCCGAAAGGGCATCTCCACGTCAAAGTAGGGCCGAAAGTTTTCCACGACAATGGAGGCGGAGTGTCCAGTGGCGGTCGTGCCGAAAAGAATGACCAGCGGGGCACCACGATATGCTCGACGGCGGACCGCTTCGCCCCACCAGCAGCGAGGCATTTGCACCAAACATTCGTTCAAACACGCTTCGGTGCGCACTTGGATGTCCACAATCTGCATTTCCAGAGGCAACGTACACGTTGTGGTTGCTGGGCGGATCGAGGCACTGCTGCGCTCGGAACCGTAGTTCGGAGCCTTCTCGTTGTTGGCCGACGGCGCGTGTGACGCAGTCGAAGGTGTTCTTGTCGCCGCGGACATTTCTTGCAACCGTCGAAAGGCGTCCTCTCGGCGCTGCATGGCGGTGGACAGAGGCGACACACCGTGCGACACACCGTGAGACATTTGCATACTACAATGTGCGAAATTCGACACTGGGTTTAGTGGGGCGTAATTTGAAAGTTCAACCCACCCTCACAAAACTATAAAAATGAGTGATACGGAGTCCCGTTTGGCCGAGACGTTCCGTTTCGAGGGACAGGGTTACACTGCGGGGTGTGTGGTACGCGATTCTGTGTTGAAAGACAAGGAGGTGGGGTTTGCAGGACTTCACGTTGTTCGACAACCGGACGAGTACATCTTGGTACACGTTCAAACGACGCAAAACACGCCGCCCAAGCAGGCCTTTGTTCGCAGCATTCGCCGCGCAACGTGCGTATTGGAGAGTCTCCAGAGCGCATTCCAAGGTGCGCTTGATTCTTTCAATGGTTATAAAACGGACCGAATGTAACCTCGCACAGCACGCTACTACGAGCATCCTGACTCCGCTGAACCCGACTCCACTACGGGAACACTGCTGCAGTTTGACTCGGGCTTCTCGCTCCGCCTCCAACTCGGCGCGGCGCAGTCGCTGTACGAACCAGAGGAAGAAGGCGGCGAACGTGTCGCCGAACATTTTTTCTATCTGATGTAAAAAAGTAGTCAAAATATGTAAACAAAAAAAAAAGTATTCTACATCCTGTTTTTTTTTTTTTTCAAATTAAAGACCATTTTTCACAACCCACGCCTCACGTAAATACCCTGACGCTCGGCCAGCATCTGGACCAATCGTTCAAGGTATTCGACTTTGCGGCTGCATTGGATCGACAAGTAGACAGACCAAAGCACGACGCCAAGAAACACTAACCCAGCCGCCCCCCAAATCACCTTGGTAGGCACTTTAGGTTCCCGGGTGACGTACAGCGAGTCTTTTTGTAGCCGCACGGGTGGTTTCGCATCAAGCTTTGAAGGTATTTCCTTTTCAACCACCGGTGGCACGGTCTGGCTTTCTCTGAACGCGGCACTCGTTGCCTTGGCCCGTTCCACCGCAAGTGCTCGATCGAAGGTGTACCCTCGCATTCGTGCCCCGTTTTGTTGTTAGGCACAACATTTTTTTTTTGTTTTGTTTATTCCATTTTTTTTGCCGAAACCCCCAAAATGGCGGAACCCACAGAATCGCACATGGAAATTCCTTCGGCCGAACATGTAGACATCGTCATGGACGAAAACATTCACCGGCTGTACAAAGCACGCGTAACAATGCGTACCATGATGCGCGCGCGGAAATACATACCCATGCAAGAGCCGTGGGGTCAGTCACTGGAAGGGTTTCTCAACATGTACTCGTCCATGTCGAACTACACCACGCTTACGGTTCGGGCGTGGAAGAACGAAGCGTTGCTGCTTGCATTTTTCCCTTTAGACCCGAAGCTGCGCGTGACAGTCGTCCGCGACATCTGCGACTACGCCAAGGAGTGCAACTGCAACCACTACATCATTGTGTATGCCAAGTCCATCACTGCGTTCACAAAAAGCCACATCGCCAACTACCGAGTCGACAACGGCGTACGCATTGAAACGTTTGCCATTGACGCGCTGCAGTACAACGTCACGCAACACAAGTTGGTGCCTCCACACCGCGTACTCGATGCCGACGAGCAAAAAAAACTCCTCAAAAAACTCCGAACGACAACCAGCCAACTCGCCAAAATTCTCACGAGCGATCCACTTGTGAAATGGTTTGGAGCACGTCCGGGGCAGGTGATGGAAATTACAAGAGCCTCGCCCGACGGGTTCTACTACCCCTTTTACCGCGTCGTGACAAAGGGCACATACAAGAGGTAGCGAAAGGATAAAACATGCTGTATAAAACGAGAATACTTGGACACACCAAAATTCTCAATTTTTTTTTATATTGGGGCATAATTAAAAACAAAAAATAAACATACACAACACCAAAATGTCCACACAACATTTTAATGATCTTTGGTCTCTTAAAGCCGCAGAACAAAAAGATCCAGTTCTCTTGGCCTCCCAACCAATGCAACACAACACACAAAATAAATGCGCAACCTTTGCCATAGAACTTGCCGCAGAACAAAAAGATCCAGTTCTCTTGGCCTCCCAACCAATGCAACACAACACACAAAGTACATGGGCAACCTTTGCCACAGAACTTGCCGCAGAACAAAAAGATCCAGTTCTCTTAGCAGCCAGAGACCGTAGAGCAGTTGGGGAAGCTGAAGGCATTACGCGTATGCATAATTGGTTTGCACAACAAAAATATAATCGTGAGCAAGAACGTAAGCAACAACGTAAGATTTATAAAAAGTATTTTAATATGAGGGGGGTAAAAGAGCATAAGGTAGGTAATAGAGCGACGGGTAAAGCGTGTATTGGCTCCAGCACCATACTACAGACACCCACGGGCACCCTTCGTCTCGCCGACGCCAAACCCGGGGACGTGGTCATGACGCACCTTGGACCTCAAAAGATTCTGTCCGTGCACGACCACGGATTTGAACCAAGCGCGCACTACCGACTCACGTTGAGCAACAGCGAAGAGATCGTGTTGACGGGCGATCACTTGGTGCACAACGCCGCCGGAAAACGCGTGTGCGCAAACACGCTCCGCGTAGGCGACGCACTGCTGTCCGCACCCGGTTATTCGGACGGCGTGGTGACCGTCGTTGGCATTGGCGGCGTGGACGACATTCCGCTGACACCTACTGTCGCCGCGGGCACCGTCGTTGTCGGGGGCGCACTTGTGTCCTGCTGGGCGCAGTCGGAGAAGAACGCGCAACTCATGGACAAGGTCATAATGACGGCGGCCGAGTATGCCAAAAGCCACTCGATCGAGGAAACCTCGGCGTTCTGCCACCGTGCCTACGAAATGTTAAAGGCTAGCAATAAGAACGAGGAGAAGATCGAAGAGGTGGTCTTCCGCGCCACCGCCGTCGCAGCCTGCTAATCCCAGAACCAAAAAAAAAAAAATTAGAACAGTCGCGCTGGAGGGTTCAATATTTTTTTTTTAAAAATCTTTGTTATAAACAAACAAATTCAATGTTGGCACAACTTCCACCGAAAAATCCACTGAAAACAGAAAGTCCGTCCATTGATCTCAATGATACCGAGTGTGTTATTAAGGCCGTGATTACACATCCCAACCACCCCCCTTCTTTGTACAAACGCTTGAAAGTTCTCATGTCCACTCTGTCCATTACTCTAGTTGGACGAGGCAGTTTTGGAGACCGCTTCATTGAGGCCTTCAGCAACTTTGTGACTGTTCCCGGGATTCACCCTCCCACATCACACAAAGAATTTAAAGAGAGAATGAGTAGTTCTTGGCCTTTTCAACTCCCGGTCACGAATATTCGTGGAGACCAGCAAACGATCACGGGATTTGACGGACACTCGTGGAAGTGTACAATCATGAGCTCTTACAGTTATCTCGGAATGCACCGAGAAAACAAGGTACAACAGGCGGCAGTAGACGCCGCTCAATCATACGCCAGCGGAAACCATGGCCCTCGAATGTTGCACGGCAATTCGGTAATACTCGAGGAGCTCCAACAGGAGATCGCCGCCTTTTGTGGGGCCAAAGCGGCCCTCGTGGCGTCCTCTGGCTATATAGCCTGTATGGGAGCTCTAATGACTGCCATAGATTCTCACGACCTTGTCATTGCCGACTGCAAGCTGCACGATTGTTTGAAAAAAGGCATTCTGCTCTCTGGGGCAAAATGCATTCAGTTCAAACATAATGATTTTGAGGACGCGACTCGGGTAGCCGTAGACGCCCTCTGGTGGATGTGGCCAAAGCCTCCTAAAATTTGGATTATCATGGAAGCTGTTTACAGTATGGATGGTACCGTAGGGAACTTGCCCGCTGCTCGGTCACTGTGTGATAAAATTGGTGCGTCCCTCATTGTAGACGAGGCGCATGGTCTTGGGGTGCTCGGGGAAACAGGAAGAGGGCTCTCCGAGCACTTCAAAATGTCGTCGTCGGTTATAGACATCAGACTAGGCACCTTTTCCAAGTCATTTTCGTCCGTGGGGGGGTTTGTGACGGGCACCAAGAGCTTCATTGCCCGATGTGAAATGGGTAGCCCGGGAAATGTGTTCACCGCAGGGCTCTCTGCGTACCACGCGGGTGCTGTTCTCTCCACACTACGACAAGACGAGCTGCGAAATGCTGCTCTGGTGCGGTACCGCGAAGTGCATGCGCTTTTGTTGAGAAAGCTGAACGAGGCAAAGTTTCGTACCATCTCCGTCCATGGAAATCCGTCCTCTCCGGTCATTCCGCTTCGACTCCCTCTCGACATTCTCCGCGGGATCTATTTCTCCAACCAGTTAATGAAAGCCGGTTTTGCTCTGGCCTTCGTGGGGCCTCCGGCGACGAGCAAAAACACGCTCATGTTTCGGTTGACGGCGGCGTCGTGGTATTCCGACAAGCAAGTGGAGGATTTGGTGAAAGCTCTGGTAGAGATCGACTCCCGTTTGCCATCCTTTTCAAACGAAGTGCTTGTTACTGACAGCTTGACCGCGCTGGGCTATGTCGGTCGAGCCATAAAAATGATGGGAAGGGCGACACGCGTTGTGCGTCTGCTGGCGGGGATCTTGTTAGGATTGTGGGCCCTCGCCGCGTTTGGCGCGCAAGCTGGCTTGGGAAGCATCGGAACCATCGTCTCTGCATCGGCACTATTCTGTTTTTGGTAGTAGTACGTCACCAAGATCAAGACACGTTTCGAACGCGACAGTGTGCGAAGTTCACTCGTTTTTTGGAAATTGTCACCATCACCAACGGGGCGACGAGAGCCTCCGCCGCCGAGAGCACTAACGCCACGGCCAAGATGGCTGTATAGAGTGGTGGCTTCAAAATACGTATTTGCAATTTTGCAACATTTTTATGGCATTTACCCCCGAAATCCAAATTTGAAAAATAGACTTTTTCCTAATGGTTGTTTTTTTTTATATCTCTTTAAAAAAAAAATGGATGTCTTTCGATGGAAACTAAACGTTTTAAAGCAGGAAACGCAAGATGAAAGAAATGTTGCGGGGCGGCGCCGGTTCAATCTGGAAGCTATGTGGAGGCGGATGACCGGCGGCGGTGCACAGTGTCGGTTTAAACGTCGAAAAAACGGAACATATTACGGGCGAGGAGGGGGCACAACGCCCAAGCAAAAAGTGCGCTGCGAAAAGCTCGGCATCCCACCGGCCTACACGGGTGTGTTTGTGTACGGGCCTTTCGCAGATCTGCAGGCCACGGCGATTGACACGCAGGTGGGAAGATGCATTACTACTATTCCAAGAAATTTTTGAAGAAGCAAAGAAAACAAAGGATCGCTCGCGTAAAAAGCGTGTGTCTGTCAAAGTTGCTCGAAGCAACGCGGGGGTGTGCCACTCCCGAACAAGTAGCAGTACGCTTACTTGCAAGGACGTAGTCGACGTTACAAGACGAGGCAAGGTTTCGTGAAATCTGCCCGGGCAACGAAAGGCAAGGCAATGACAGTGTGCAACACGATTGCTTGCGACGATTGACCGCCTTGACGAGGAACCTCCCTGTCTAAGTCGAGTTGTAATATTCGGCCGCGCGGCGAATCAGCGCCGTCGTCGACACGCCCGTCTGTTCCACGTCGTACGGGACGTAACGCATAATGCCCATTTGAATGCACAGCCCGTAGAACTCCTCCTGCCTCGAATCATCGCCGTGGTACACAAGATCGATCGCGTGTTCCCGGAGAAACGCGTCGGTCACCACGAGCGGAGCATTCGGCACCACTTGGTCTACGAACTTCACGGCCGCAATCGCCCGTGCACGATGCGCCTCGTTTACGATGGGTAAACGTTTGTAACTCGCTGTGTCGGCATCGCTTATGACACCCACCATCAGAATCACGTTGTTTCCCGTTTCTTTTGCGGCCATTTTTCTGACCTGCGAAATGTAGTTGAGATGTGCAACGTGCGGACCGAGATCCCATACACCGTCGATGTACACGCGGACGGACATGTTTTTAATTTGTAAGAACAAGATTTTTATCTACTTCACGGACGACCGCGTCAAAAAATACTTTTATTGTTTAGTTGAGCCGCGGTTTGGCAGGGGCTTTCTTCGGTTTGGCATCCAGAGTCTTCTCGCCGCTCACCTTGCCTTCGGGTCGCGAGTCGACGGCGGGGCCACGCAGGTATGTCACGGCCTCCATGATCTTGCCCGACTCCTCGAGCGCGAACGCGCCGCGCTTGGCGGCGACGTCCAAATAGTGCACGAGAACGCCGACGGCGATACGGTCACTGGCGATGGTTACTTCGAGTATGGAAGTAGACATGGATCTTGGACCTTGGATCTTCTTTTGTTTTGTTTTTGTTTTTTGTGGTGTTCTTTTTTTTTCGGTGACACCGAACGAGGGTCTTCACACCTGTGTTCTTTTACTCACGCTGCCGCTTCAACGAGAATCCCAAAAAAACGGCCATCGGTTGGTCGTCTTGAGCGGGTGTCGCTTTGCGTTTGGTGCCCCCCGCGAGTTTGCGCACGATGGCCGGCGCGTACTGGTTGCGCCACACTTCCACCATGCGGTCGACCAACCATTTGCCGTACGTGTCGTCGCGCTCCACGCGAATGCGGCAGGTACGCTCGGGGCACCACACCACAAAATGAGCGCGCGGCAGATCGATCCCACTCATTTTGAACAAGCGCATGCCAAACTGAATTTGGGCGTAGTAGTACGGCGGACACGGAAGTCGATGCCGACCTTCGCAAAGAGGAAGTCCGCCGGGTTGCAGCACGTGTGCCATTTTTTCGCGCATGCGCGGCGGCACCAACTTGGGCACGAGCTCGGTCTTGTAGATGTGCGAGTTGGCGCGCTTCTTCTCGGAGTTCCACGTGGCGGGGCACTTGTACTCCACCAACTCTTTCATCTTGAGTTCACCGCCCGTCGGCGAGGCCCACGTCGTGTGGAGAATCCCGTCGGGCGACATGCCGAGCATGCCGAATCCGACTTTTTTGCACACATAGAGCCCGACGTGCTGAATACGCCAACTTGCCAGCGTCCACCCCTTGAGGTTCGGTTTTCCCACTTGTTGGTCCAAATAGTTTGCAAACGCTGCCTCGGCGTCATCTTCGTGCAGTGTACCGTAGGCGCAGTACCGCTTGCCACGCTCGTCCATCGGGGTCTGGTTGATCTTGTCGAAAAGAAATTGCTCAATCGACTGGTAGGGGTTTTGGTGGCAGGCTGCACCGGCAGTGGATCCGGTGAAGCGGTACTTGCGGGCGTCAAGCCACTCTTGATTAGTCTCGTTGGTTTCGGGGTGGTGTTGGTCCAGCTGGCAAATACGCGCGTGCTCGTCGGCGTCGATGGTGCCGTACTGCTCCACGAAGGCGAGGATCTCAGGCGTGTTCGTGTCCGTGACCTTTTTGCGGACCTTGAGGCCTGTAAACTCCGCCATGGCCGCCATTGTGGTCTGGTTAGTGATATGGGTTTTAATTTGAAAGGGTTTTAATTTGAAAGGTCGCCCCAAAAAAATAAAAAAAAGTGGTATGAATTTTTAGTATTATCACGCGTCAAAAAAATAATAGTTGGTCCAGAAGAAAAGATTCACAAAAGAATGGTTTACTTTGTTGATTTTCCAATGAAGTGGAACAAAGAACCGGAGCAGTGGTTGCGGGTTGCGTACTCGGTGATTCAACCGGACAGATCGGTGGTGGTGGGCGAGAATTTGGGAAGGGGGTCCTCTGGTGTTGTGTTTGCGTGCTCGTACGACGAGGAAGCGGCGGCGGTCAAAATTTTTGTCAACTACCAGTTGGAAGACGACGACGTGAAACCTTCGCAAAGTGATGTCAGGGCCATTCTCGGAAACCAAGGGAAGCGAAAGCGCGCCAACGCCGACCAAAAGGACACCACGTGGTACGAGCACGCGCAATCCTTTCTTCTGGAGATAGAGTATGCAAAGATTGCGGCAAAGTCAAACGTGGGGCCACGTGTGCACGCTGCCGCCATTCTCATGCGCGGCAATCCCGTGCGGCAGCTTGCCATGTGCCTTGTGATGGAACAGCTGACGCCCGTACTCCATTTGAACCACAAGGAAGTGTTGTCGCTGCTCAAGCGTGTGTCCGAATGCAAGTTGTTTTGCTTCGATCTGAAACGGGAGCATGTCATGGCAAACAACCTCCACCAGCTACGCATGGTTGATTTCGGGAGTGAGTGGTGTGTGCGAAAAATGCCGGCCGTCGCCAACGCCACTTCAAGCACAGGCGTCCGACGTGGCGCGGTTCGGCTCCCCGAGCTCAAGAGCGCGATGCAAACCGTGATGACCATGCAGCTCGCGTTGCACACGTTGTTTTGGAAACAGTCTGGCAACGACGACGTCGTGCCGTTTCTGTTTGACGAGCTGTGGAACCTGTGGCACGGCAATCACCAGTGCTGGAACTTGGCCAAGCGTATTTTTGATTCGAAAATGGTCAAACCCATTTGCAAGACCTACTTTGACCGACCGGGTGCGGACTTGTTCGACACCGTGGCGCAAGTGTTTTCCACGTGCACACCCACCGCGGACGGGCGTCTGATCTCAGATACGGGTTCCGTGTGGCGCATTCGCAACCTCTTTGCAGTGGTGTCCGGACGCACACCTTCCCCGGTGATGAATTTGACACCTCTGCGACGGTCCTCGACAACGCTTGCGTCTGCAACGACATCGGTGCCCACGGCGGTGTCTCTGCAAACGCGGTAGCACCACTACACACACGTGGCTGCCGCGTACGTGACGCCGCTGCTCGTGGCCACGAGCGCGACGGCGACAACTGCTCGGGCAACTCCAGACCAAACCCATTTTTTACAGGGGAACTGCGTACCACCGCAGTACACAGCGTGTTCCTTCTCGTGCTCGTGGGACACGTTGCACTGCACGCAGGACGGTTGCAGGTTATCGAGGTCGAGAGTGTCGGTAACGCCACAGCAAACTTGTCCTTCAATGTCTCTGTGAACCACGGGGTGGTGGTCGATGTGCCACCCCGTCCTCGGTTCAAACTTAAGTTTTTTTTTGCAGTGGTAGCACGCGCCGTTCGTCTTTGCAAACACGAGCGCCACGTACGTCTTGGGCCATTTTTTTCGAGGCATTCGCTTTATGTTTACACAGCAAACCAAAATCAAAACCAACCCGCAATGAACGAAAAGACGTACATAGACGGAGTTCCTACAACGAACACGCACACTTTTACATCGACGTTAAACCACAAAAGCAAGTTTTTAGTTCTCTTTTTTACTTTGTAACCGCGCATTTGTAGTAACAAGTCTGCTACACATACACCGTGCCAATGACGGGAAACAAGTCCGTCTGGGCCAGCAAGAGCGACAGAATGTGGGACGGCTCTTTGTTTCGCATCCGAAGGCAGTGCCTCGAACAAAACGGGCTGCCCTCAAACACGCGCGCGGGGCTCGTGGACATGTCCACGAGATGCAAAGTGTCCCGCTCGCACAAGGCGCATTTGCCCGTATTGCGCGCGCCACGAAGTTTTGTTTCGAGTTTGCGGGTGACCTCGTGCCGAGATCTTCGCGCGAAGACGGGGATCAGAAGCAGCCGATGCCTTCGACAGGTTGTCGCGAGCGCGTCCAGATCACCCCAACTCACGCACACCGAGAGTTTGTAACACAATACATCGTCCACCATGCGATGCATTTTTTTGACCCGAAAAAAAAAAAAAAATGGCGTCAAATTCCAATTCAACACATGCAACGCAGCACCACGTAGTACAACACCACACCAAACAACAAGCTGCCAATCGCACTTGCGAGCGACGCCGTTGTGCCGACGAACCCCGAAATCTCCCTGCCACCGGCGGCGAGCCGTTTCGCTGCCCGGTACATTGGATTCGGCTGAATGCCATTGCGCGCACACACGGTCGACGACACGATTACCAGTCCAAACGCGACCCACCAGAACAACAGCGCGGATTCCATCTTTTTTTTTTCTTTTAACCCCCGCCATACAAAAAAAAAAATCATTGAAAAGCAAAATGTTGTAGTCGTTCACACGTCATTTGGAAAATTTAAATTTAAGGATGTGGGTGCTCCTCAAAAATTTCTGGGAATTT
>Ga0114997_10004480_pt1 | contig 10790 bp, 6 predicted proteins | sample ArcticOcean_MG_C_2_FD_87045 | JGI IMG/M metagenome (GOLD analysis project Ga0114997, IMG submission 87045) | Marine microbial communities from western Arctic Ocean - ArcticOcean_MG_CB4_136 | ecosystem: Environmental > Aquatic > Marine > Oceanic | place: Arctic Ocean: Canada Basin | collected... | reverse complement strand
TTATGCATATGCATTTAATCAAAATATAGGAAGTTGGGATACTTCTAAGGTGACTAATATGAGGCAGATGTTTCAAAGTGCAACAGCATTTAATCAAAATATAGGGAGTTGGGATACTTCTAGTGTAACTAATATGTATGCTATGTTTTATATAGCAACAGTATTTAATCAAGATATAGGGAGTTGGGATACTTCTAGTGTGACTGATATGTATAGTATGTTTTTTGCTACACCTTTTAATCAAGATATAGGGAGTTGGGATACTTCTAAGGTGATTGATATGATGGCTATGTTTTATCAAGCAACAGCATTTAATCAAAATATAGGAAGTTGGGATACTTCTAAGGTGACTAATATGAGGCAGATGTTTAGTCGAGCAACAGTATTTAATCAAGATATAGGGACTTGGGATACTTCTAAGGTGACTAATATGAGTACTATGTTTACTCAAGCAACAGCATTTAATCAAAATATAGGGACTTGGGATACTTCTAGTGTAACTAATATGTATGCTATGTTTGCTCAAGCAACAGTATTTAATCAAAATATAGGGACTTGGGATACTTCTAGTGTAACTAATATGAGTACTATGTTTTATAATGTAACAGCATTTAATCAAAACATAGGGAGTTGGGATACTTCTAAGGTGACTAATATGAGTCAGATGTTTAAACAGGCAACAGCATTTAATCAAGATATAGGAAGTTGGAATACTTCTAATGTGACTAATATGGAGACGATGTTTCAAGCAGCGACCTCTTTTAATCTTTCTCTTGGAAACTGGAACGTTTCAAGCGTACTTAACATGAGTAATATGTTTTCATATTTACCAATCTTTAATCAAGATTTGTCTAGCTGGTGTGTAACTCAATTTTCCTTAGAGCCCTCAGGTTTTTCACTTAATTCACCTTTTTTATTGGAAGAGATTAAACCAAAGTGGGGAATTTGTCCATCCGATGCTACGCTAATATTAAGTGCGGAAAAAGTAAAAGATCAAACAAGGAATACGGGCAATAAAGCATTGATAGCTTATTTAGGAGATCAAATTTTAATAACAGCTAATTTTTCAAAAGCAATGTCTGCATCTCCTTTGATTTCAATTTCAGGAACTGTCACCTCTGCTCTAATGACAATAGGTTCTGATGCTACCAAATGGACTTATTTTTGGAATGCAGCATCAGTGCCTGCAGGAGATTACATGGCTAGTTTAGTAGCTACTGACACTTTTTTGAAACCATATTCAGGAACCAATAGCCTTACAATCACTATTCAAAATGAGGATGCTCCAACTTTTTTGAGCTCTAATACAGTAAGCATAGATGAAAATCAAACTTCGGCGCATACCATACAAACAAACAAGAAGGTAACCCTTACTCTTAGCGGGGTTGATGCTTCACTTTTTTCTATTCCAATTCTAACAACGGTAAATCCGCCATATACAGCTAATTTAAACTTTTTAAATCCTCCCGATTTTGAAAATCCTTTAGATTCAGACAATGATAATATATACAATTTAATAGTTACTCTAACAACACAACTTTCAAACACTTTATCTCAAACTATTACAATTAATGTTTTGGATGTTTATGAAAATCCAGATCCAGATACAGACAATGACGGTCTAATAAATAGCGTTGACCTTGATGACGATAATGATGGAATTAGTGACCTAGTAGAGCTCTCAAATGGGACTGATCCTCTTGATGCTGATTCTGACAACGATGGGCTGACCGACAATGAAGAGATTAAAAAAGGGACAAATCCTTTAGAGGCAGACACGGATAATGACGGAATAAATGATTTTTTAGATAAATGCCCATTAGATCCAAACGAATACTTAGATTCTGATAATGATGGAATTTGCAATAATGCAGATAAGGACGATGATAATGATGGTTTACTAGATACAGAAGAAAAAGGAATTGGGACTAATCCTCAAAAAGCAGATACTGATTCTGATTTTTCTAGCGATGGAGAAGAGATTTCAAAAGGAACAGATCCTTTTGATCCTGACTCTGATGATGACGGAGTTTTAGATGGATATGACACATTTCCTTTAGACCCTAATGAATCTTTAGATACTGATGGTGATGGTATAGGAAATAATACTGATACAGATGATGACAATGATGGAATTATAGATTTAAAGGAACAAATTTTAGGAACAGATCCTCTGGATTCCGATTCGGATAATGACGGGGCTTTAGATGGAGATGACGCCTTCCCATTAGACCCTAATGAGTCTTTAGACACAGATCTTGACGGCATAGGAAATAATGCAGATATTGATGATGATAATGATGGATTTTTAGATAGCCTGGATGCTTTTCCATTAGACCCTAAGGAGAATATAGATACTGATGGAGATGGCATAGGAAATAATGCAGACGACGACGATGATAATGATGGTTTATTGGATACAGAAGAAAAAGGAATTGGAACAAATCCAGAAAATCCAGATACGGATAATGATTTTTCTAATGATGCACAAGAAATAGTAAGGCAAACGAATCCTTTAGATTCAGATACGGACGATGATGGAATATTAGATGGATTGGATGCTTTCCCGTTAGACCCAAATGAATCCGTAGATACTGATGGTGATGGTATAGGGAATAATTCTGATACCGATGATGACAATGATGGATATTTAGATAATTTGGAACTTGAGTTAGGAACTAATCCTTTAGATAAATTAAGTCAGCCTCAAGATTTAGACAAGGACTTAATTCCCGATATATATGATGATGATAAAAATGGAGATGGATTTTTAGACACTAAAATTTTTGTCTCGCAAGTTGTTACCCCTGGGGTTGTAGGGCCTGAGTCTTCATGGAAGATAGTTAATATTGAGCAATATCCCTATTGTAAAATAATTGTGTATAACCGTAATGGACTAAGTGTATATGAGACTAAAAATTATCAAAACAATTGGTCAGGGATCTATCAGAAAACTGGCAATTTACTTCAAGCAGGATCTTACTATTATCAAATTAATTTAGGTGATGGTTCTCCAATTATTTCAGGGTGGCTGTACTTGACATATTGAGTAATGTTGTATTAATATACCATTGATAGTAAAAGCAAAAAGGGTTAAGAAAGGCAACCATACCTAACCAACCCTTTAAGATAAACCGTTACGTGAATAACGTTTTGCGAATGTATAATGAATATCCTTATAAAAATTAAATATCCCAATTAATTTTACTTATTTAGTCAAAACTTTAAAATATTTATGAAAAATTCATATGCTTTAGTTACTGGTGCTTCTTCAGGAATTGGACTTGAAATAGTAAATTGTTTGGCTAAAAGGGGATTCAATTTAATTCTTACCGCCAGAAGAGAAAATATTTTAAGAGATTTGTCTAAAGAAATATCAGCTCAATATAATGTAAAAGTTAATTATATTTCATCTGATTTGAGCCTTAAAGAGTCTCCAGAAAAAATATATGATTTTTGTAAGTCTAAAAATTATAATGTAGATATTCTAGTTAATAATGCAGGGTATGCTATTCCAACTGTTTTTGAGAAAACGTTAATGGAGGATGAGGAAAAATTCATCAGAGTTTTAGGTATTTCCGTGATAGCGTTAACTAAAATTTTTATAAAAAAAATGATCGACAATCGACATGGAAGAATCATGATAGTTTCATCTGTTGCAGCATTTGCCCCTCCTTCTTCTATTCAAATTTTATATGGTCCAATAAAAACTTTTATGAATAGGTTTAGTGAAAGCTTAAATATTAATTATAATCATAAAGGGATAACCTCTACTGCAGTTTGTCCAGGATATACCATAACAAATTTTCATAATGCAAGTGGCGTTCAAGATGAAATGGATAGAGTCCCTTCGTTTTTAAAAAAGAATTCAAAAAGGGTTGCTGAAGAAGCGGTAGTTGCAACCTTAAAAGGAAAAAGGGTTTGCGTTCCAACTAAAACTTTTAAACTTATTGTTTTTTTACTTGGTGTTGTGCCCAAGCCAATTTTCTCACTTGTGAGTTCTATTCTAGCGCCTGGGAGATATGAAAAAAATAAATAAAATTATAAGCTTACAAAATAAAGAATCCTGTGCTCGTAGTTAAAATGTTTGGAGAGTTTTAAGAGTTATATAAAACTAAGTCTAATAAAAAACCCTCTATTATAGAGGGTTTTTTATTAGATATTGATTTTTTTAAACTATTTATCTTTTCCTGCTAAATCAAAAATTCCTTTTTCCAAATCTACATGGCCAATGTGTAAATAAATTTGATCTTCATGGCTTCCTTCAACAAGACTCCAAAATGTTTTTCTCGCTTCAATTGAATTTTCGTCTTGTGGAGACTTTGATGTTACAGCATTTGCAAAATCAACTAAGTCGTTATAGGACTGCCAAACTTCTACCTCAGGTCCTGATCCCATATAATGATATGAAACACCTCCAGCAATTGAAAAACCTTTATCAATATCGGGTTTAATAGTCCAATTAAAAAAAGCATTTCCTAATTTTGACCAGCTTCCAGATGAATTATACTTCCCTACACTCATTACAAAAGGAAGGTCAAAGTTTACATTCTCAACAGTTAAAAAACCAGTACTTGAATATACTCCTCTTATTTCGTCTGTGTGACCATCCCAAAAAGCTCTAAATTCAGCCCGTTCCTCCTTTAGAGTTTCTTTTTCTTTTTCATCTTTAGTGCTATTTATTTTATCCTCAATATTCTTATTTGCTATCTTAGAATCTTTAAGATAGTCTTCCATAGAATCGAATTGGGTATAATTAACGAAAGTATGTCCAGAACCATACCAGTGTCTAAAAAGCCAATCTCCTGTAAGTTTTCTATTTTCTCCTAAAGACATATCGGTGAATTTCTTATGCAGTTCAATAAATCTTGGAATTTCAGACACAGAGATATCATTGATGTAAGTAGCCGACTCATAGGTTAACTTATCTTGTGCATAAATCGAAAAGGATATAACCGTTACTAAAAGTGTGTAAATTATTTTTTTCATTATTATATTATTTGTTAACAAAGTAAGGTTATTATTAAAAACAAATCACTTTAATCAGATTTTTTTAAAATTTAATACTGTTTTGGGAGTTATAATAAATCTCGTACTTTTAATTAAAGTTTTAGTCTAATGAAACAGTATATAAATCATTTTTTTGAAATCATTTTTGGGACCGCTCATTGGACTTTTCAATCGATAATATTTAATGTGCCTTGGTATCAAAATTTTTTTTGGGGGATTATTTTCATATCACTTCTTATTTGGGGACTAGAAATTACTTTTCCATGGAGAAAAGAGCAGAAAATATTTAGAAAAGACTTTTGGTTAGATGCTTTTTATATGTTTTTTAATTTTTTCATTTTCAGTATTGCAATTAGTGGTTTTTATGAAGTTATTTCAATGTTTTTTGAACAGATCGGAATAGGAATTCAAAGCATCTCTTTGATTGACATATCTCAGTGGTCCTCTGTCACATCGCTTTTATTTTTTTTTATTGTTTTAGATTTCGTTCAATGGTTTACCCATATTCTAATTCATAAAATTCCTTTTTTATGGAGATTTCATAAGGTACACCATAGTGTTAAACAAATGGGGTTTGCGGCTCATCTAAGATACCACTGGATGGAAAATATTTTATACAAACCTCTAAAGGTTTTAGTCTTGATGATATTAGGTGGATTTGAACCAGAACAGGCTTACATAGTTCATTTTGTTGCAATAGCTATAGGGCATTTTAATCATGCAAATATTAAAATTACATGGGGTCCTTTTCGTTATTTATTTAATAGTCCTGTTATGCATCTATATCACCACGCACACAGTATACCAAATAACACCACCGGAGTTAATTTTGGGATTAGCCTTAGTTTATGGGATTATCTTTTTGGTTTAAATTATATGCCTAAGGAATTAGATGGAAAAATTCTGTTAGGTTATCCAGGAGATGAGACCATGCCTAAAGGTTTTTGGAAACAATTTAAATATGGATTTAGCAATAATAAACAATAAATAATTAACTTAGGTAGATGAAAAATATAGTATTAGCTTTTTTAATTACATTCCCATTAATAGCTTAGCAATTACCTACTCGATGGGATGAACTTACTGCTAGTGATTGGGAATTAGCAATTAAAAAGTCAAATTACACTGCATACTTCCTATTGGAATTTTAGAGAAACATGATCCACAAGGACCAATCGGTTCAGATTTAATTAAAGTTAGAGAATGGTCTGCTCGTGCAACAAAAAAGGAATATGCAGTTGTCTTTCCAGATTACTTCTATGGACAGATAAACGAAGCTAAACAACAACATGGAACCTTTTCATTACCCAGTAAACTTGCAATGGAATTACTCGAAGAAACTTGTAAAGAAATTGGAAGAAATGGCTTTAAGCGTATTATTATTGTTAATGGTCATGGAGGAAATCCTCAAATGATCAGATATTTCATTCAAAATCAATTAGAAAAAAGAAGAAATTACGCAATTTATTTTTTTGATCCAGAAACTCCAAAAGAGGTTTCTTTAAAAGCAAATAAAATTAGAAAGTCTGACGCTTCATTTGACATGCATGGGGGTGAAAATGAAACTTGATCTTTGTTATACTTACGTCCAGATTTGGTAAAATTAGAAAATACTGAAAACGAATCAGGAGCAAATCAAAAAAGACTTTCTTTATCTTCAGATTTATATACCGCCATATGGTGGTATGGCTCTTTTCCTAATCATTATGCTGGAAATGGTGAAATGGCATCTGTTGAATTAGGGAAGTTACTTACTGAATCAAAAATCGAATCACTTGTTAAAGTCATTAAAGTAGTTAAAGAAGATGATAAAACTCTAAAACTTCAAAATGAATATTTTGATTTAGTTAAATAAAAAAATCATCTATTTTCGAATATTTTAGTAAATCTGGATTATAAATTATCGAGTATTTTTTTTAGTCTTTTTAATCCTTTCTTTCTCCCTAATTCATTAGCTTTAGAAGCGTTTTGTTCTTCACCAGACCGAAAAAACCCGTGTCCAGCACCTTCATAAATGATTGGCTCAAAGAATTTTCCATAGGCTTTCATTGCAGCTTCACTTTGTTCAATTGTACTGTTTACTCGGTTATCGTTTTCTCCGTAAAAACCATATACTGGGAATTCGATATTTTTATATGCAGATTCATCTTTAGGCCCAGATCCGTAACACACAATGGCTGTTTCAATGGTATTGTTATTTGTTGCAAACCTAAAAGACTGACTGCCGCCCCAACAAAATCCAACTACGGCGACTTTACTATTGCCTGCAGAAATATTTTTAGCATAGTCGACTTTTGCATTTAAAATATCTGTAATATCATCAGGATTTAAAGCATATATAGCATCTCGTGCAGCATTAGAATCCCCATAAGCTATTGTGCCCCCTCCATTTGAGCCTGTCCCAGAAAGAAAATCAGGTGCTAAAGCAATGTATCCCATTTCTGCAATTTGATCAGCCATACTTTTCGCCCAGTTATTTAGTCCTTTATTTTCATGAATTATAATTACAATAGGAACTTTTTTAGAGACTTCAGGATAAACTAAAAAAGATTTTATTTTATTTTCACCAACTGAGATTTCCACCCATTCATGATGACGAGGCGAGTTATTCAGTCTTTCTAAAAAAATATCTTGAGAAGATTTTTCGACAAAACCATTATTGTCCTGTGCAAAAAAACTTATAGGAAAAAAAAGTAAACTCAGAATTAGTTTTTTCATTGTTTTAGATTTTTGATCAATATATTAGATGAAGTTACTAACTTTTAGATTAAACTTTTAAGTAAAAATTCAATCTAAGAATTAAATATTATAAAATGAAAAAATCTATTATTGCTATTTTAGCCTTTAACTCAATAATTCTTTTAAGCTGTCAGCCTAAGTGGGAAAAAGCGAATAAAGAAGATTTTATTTTAGTTCAAAATAGTGGAGGAAAACAATTAGGACTTTCTTTAAATTCTGATTTAAAACTTATAATTCAAAATCGCTTTGCATTTAAAGACTTAAATAAAAATAATAAGCTAGATAAATATGAAGATTGGAGATTAAGTCCAGAGATCCGCGCTCAAGATTTAGCTTCTCAAATGAGTATAGAGGAAATTTCAGGATTGATGCTATATAGTCCGCATCAGGCAATTCCTAGTGCTGGAGGACGAAGGGGAGGGACATACGATAAAAAACCTTTCAAAGAAAGTGGTTTTCCTGAATCTGCAATTAGTGATCAACAAAAAGAATTTTTAATAAAAGACGATTTACGCCATGTACTTATTACAAGAGTTAGTAGTCCCGAAGTAGCGGCAAAGTGGAATAATAGCGTACAGTCTTTGATAGAAGGAATTGGTTTAGGTATTCCTGCAAATAACAGCTCTGATCCTAGACATGGAGCGGCAGCTGAGGAAGAATATGTGCTTGGCGCCGGAGGGAAGATTTCACAATGGCCAGGCTCTTTAGGCCTAGCAGCAAGTTTTGATCCTGGTTTAGTAAAAAAATTTGGAGAAATAGCCTCAATAGAATATCGCGCTTTAGGAATTGCTACGGCCTTATCTCCCCAAATTGATATTGCTTCTGATCCTAGATGGTATCGTTTTGGAGGAACTTTTGGAATTAGCCCAGATTTAACAACAGATATGGCTCGTGCTTATGTTGACGGTTTTCAAACAACATCCTTTAAAGATAGAACTTTTGGCTGGGGATTAGAAAGTGTAAATGCAATGGTAAAACATTGGCCCGGAGGAGGAACAGGCGAGGGAGGAAGAGACGCCCATTATGGCTTTGGTAAATATGGAGTTTTCCCAGGAAAAAACATAGAAATGCATATGAAACCTTTTATAGAAGGAGCCTTCAAGTTGTCTGGTGGAACTGATATGGCTGCAGCGGTAATGCCTTATTATACTATTTCTTATGGTCAAGACCCTAGTGGTGAAAATGTTGGCAATGCATATAGTAAATATTTAATAACGGATAAACTTAGAAATGAAAATCAATTTGATGGAGTAGTATGCACCGATTGGGGTGTAACCAAAAATGAAGAAGGGATTTCGGTATTTGGAAAAACGCCATGGGGAGTAGAGCATCTTACAGAGACTGAACGTCACTATAAATTATTAATGTCTGGCGTAGATCAATTTGGAGGCAATAATGATGCAGGTCCAATTATTAGTGCATTTGAAATGGGTGTAAAAGAAAAAGGTGAAGATTTTATGCGAAAGCGTTTTGAAATTTCCGCTGTTCGATTACTTAAAAATATTTTTAGAGTTGGGTTATTCGAAAATCCTTATTTAGAAATTAAAAAAACAAAACAAATTGTAGGTAATGTTGATTTCATGAAAGAAGGTTATAATGCACAATTAAAATCTGTTGTGCTTCTGAAAAACAAAGAAAATGTATTGCCTTTAAAGGCTAATCAAAAAGTTTACATACCTAAACGATATTTCCCTCCTAAGGCTGGCTTTTTTGGTCCCTCAACTAAAGGCGAATGGAAATCTCCAATAAATAGAGCGATAGCAAGTAAATATTTCAATCTAGTAGACACTCCAGAAGAAGCCGAGGTAGCTCTTGTGTATGTAGAGAGTCCAGATAATGGAAGAACAGCAGGTTATGATCCAAAGGATTTAAAAAATGGAGGTAATGGATTTCTCCCTATTAGTTTACAATATGAAGGATATATTGCAAAAAAAGCAAGGAATCCAAGTTTGGCAGGAGACAAAAGACCAAATGATATCTTAAATAGAAGCTATAAGAACAAATCAGTTATCGCTAAAAATAAAAGTGATTTAGAATTAATTCGAACTACTTTAAAAGAGATGAAAGGAAAACCCTTAGTAGTTCTATTAAGATTGAGCAATCCAATGGTAGTTAAGGAGTTTGAAAACAAAGTAGATGCTATAGTTTTAAATTTCAAAATTCAAGATCAGGCACTTTTCGAAGTAATCTCTGGAATATATGAGCCTACTGGATTACTTCCGCTACAAATTCCAGCCAACATGGAAACTGTAGAACAACAACTAGAAGACCTGCCATTTGATCTCGAATCACACATAGACAGTAAAGGAAATGCATATGATTTTGGATATGGCTTGAATTGGAAAGGTGTTATTCAAGACAATAGAAATAAGAAATATAAAAAATATTAGATTTTTTTAGTTCTAAAACCAAATTGCCGCTATTTATTAATTTGAATGTTTTTACAATTTATTATTTAAGAAAATTTTTAAAAAAGGCTCTTATTATAATCAATAAATTTAGTTAGTTTTGGGCCTTATTATAAAATATAAGATTATAAATGAACATAAAATGCAAAGAAGTATTTAGACAATTTAATAAATAAGTAATGAAAAAAAGCAAACTATATGTTTTAGGCCTTCTTTTATTAATTGGAGCAGTATTTGCCTCACTTTATATCATTGATTCTAGAAACCCTCCCAAATCTCAAATAAACCAAGAAAACCCCTTGGCTATAACTAAAATAATGTTACCAGAGGATGTAACGGTTTCAATTCCAGCCAACGGTATTCTAATGGCTAGAAAGCGTATAGAAGTTTACTCAGAGGTACAGGGATTAATGGAGGAGGGAGCTCGTGATTTTAAAATTGGACAACGCTATAAAAAAGGCGAGATTTTATTAAAGGTAAATAAGAATGAATTTCAAGCCTCGGTTAAGGCGCTAAAAAGTAATTTTTATACACTTTTAGCTTCTATAATGCCAGATTTATCATTGGATTATCCAGAAGCATATTCTAAATGGAAAGCATATTTCGATTTATTTGATATAGAAAAACCAACAC
>Ga0114997_10004475_pt1 | contig 10794 bp, 10 predicted proteins | sample ArcticOcean_MG_C_2_FD_87045 | JGI IMG/M metagenome (GOLD analysis project Ga0114997, IMG submission 87045) | Marine microbial communities from western Arctic Ocean - ArcticOcean_MG_CB4_136 | ecosystem: Environmental > Aquatic > Marine > Oceanic | place: Arctic Ocean: Canada Basin | collected... | reverse complement strand
GTCAAATCCATTTTTAGAATCTAACAATTCTACTATCGGTTCAACATTAATAACTATCTGTGGTTTTTCTTTTAGTATAAAATTTATAAAATTCTTGTAATTATCTCCTATTTGTTCCAATACTGAAGTTGTAATTACTGCTGTATTATCTGGCAATTCTAAATTTATATCTTGTTCTATATCTATATTGCTATATGTTAAATTATTTCTATTTAGTTTTTGTTTTAGTTCTTCAATAATTTTTAATGATGTAACCGAGATATCAGATAAAATAAAACTTTTGTCTTGTAGGATTTCGTTAATTAGATAAAAGTTTGCTCCACTACCAGAACCAAATTCACATATATTTTCTATATCCTTTAAGTGTGTATAGAATAACATTTGTCTCGTAATCAATTGATATTCCCAATCCACATAAGGTGTTTTGGTTAATGATAAGCAATTATGTATATTTACAAATGCACTTTCTCTAAACCATTTCGGGCGAATAATTGACTTGACATTTTCATTATTTGTTCGTAAATTCTGTAAGACGCTAAACCAATCGTCTTGCCAATCAATTTCAAGTTTCTTATTTAACATCTCTAAACATAATTCGTAATATTCTTTATATTGTTCGGAATTAAGTTCATCGTATTGAATTGGAAAAAACTTATCTAATTGAAGTTGTATAGATTGTGGTAAATCATCATACAAAATATTAAAGTGATTCAATACCTCATCTTTTGTCAATTTATTTTGCATTATGTAAATCCTTCATATCTCCAATCTGATTAGCAATGCAAACTCTTCTCCAATCTGTTCCTCTATCAAACTCTCCAAACTCTTTGTGGTTTTTATCAGTTATACCGAATATTACACATTTGCTTGGTTGTATATTTAACTCTTTACAAACCTTTAATTGTTTCTTATGATATTTGTTTTGTAGATAATCAGTATCAAACCTATTAATTAACTTTAATCCGATATCTGGACCTGTCCAATTTACCATTTCAAATGAATTAAATACTTCTACTCCATCATCAATGTATTCTTTTGTAAATCTTATTCCTATTCTTAAATGTTCTGCTCCATAAAATCCTTTACTCATACTAAATGAAATGCCTTGAATACATTTTCTATTGAAATCAAAGTCAATGTTTCTTGACATAATCATATAAGCACAATCAACAAATACTGGTATATCTAATTTATCACATTGATTTAAAATCATATCTGTAAGTGGATGGATATCTCCATAATCACTAAATGGTAATGATAAGATTACCGCATCACCTTTTTTCAATTTGTTATCTAAAATGTATTCCCACTTCAGATTATTTCTGAACATTATTTGATGATACATAAAGTCACCCCTTAGTATTCTGAATTGTTTATTGTGGTTTTGTAAATAAAAGAAATCAAATGATTGTGCTGTTCCGTGAACAAATTGTAATGATTTGAATTTGTTTAGATTTTCTAAATTGTTTAATTTGGATGATTGAATCCACTCTGAATATGAATTACAAAAGTCTTTTACAAGATTTTTTTCATATAGTGATTTTCCGTTGATATTTTTAGTGATAAAATTATAAGAAGTTTTATCTGGTATTGGCCTTGCTCCCTTCATTAAGTAACACCCAATTCCCCTTGTGGACAACCTTTACACCCTTTTGGTAGTATTCTATTATGTAGTATTTTTCTAAACCCTACACAATTCTTTTTTGTCCATAGTTCCATAATGTCGTCTGTTGCGGCATTTCCCCACACCACTTGTTTCGTAGTTGTTGTTTTTCCAAACAAACTAAATGGTGTTGGTTTTGAATACCAACTACAAGGTGATACACTTCCATCGACATCAATCTGTAAAGTATATGATGCTCCACCACAACCTAATGGTTTTACAAATGTTCTACGATAAAAGAAATCCATACCTTTGTTATATGCTCTTAGTTTTGCTTCTTTGTAAATATTATCAACATACTCAATTGGTTTTTCTCCTGCTAATGTAAATGGTGAGAACTTAATTTCATAAGGTATTAGTGTATTGACTTTAATTGATTCAACCCCTAAGTCTGCACAAAAATCAACATAATCTAACATACTTTCAATATTATCTTTATGTGAAACAAAGATTGTTCTGACTGACATATCGTGTTTTTGTAGTAATTTCATATTACGAATTACCCTATCAAACTTAACACCTGTTTTAAAACTTTCTACACCTACTTTTGTGCAACCGTCCAATGATACACCTAAGTCAATATTACCTCGTTCTTTTAACTTCAAGATATTTTTTTCATTCAATAACATACCATTTGAATCAATTCTGATTCCAATCTCTGGATTTATACCTCGTAAAGTATCTATGATTTCCCAAATGTGTGGGTGAAATAATCCTTCAACTGCCGTGAAGTTTACTGTTTTGACGTGTGGTAATATACCTTTTAGGTTATTTACTATCTTGTGAAATAACTCTATTGGCATATGTCCTTTTGCGTTTTTACCGACTTGCCAAGGCACTCCATCTTCATCTAAGATTTCTAAATAACAATGTGCACATCTTAAATTACAAATGTCCATTATTTGCATACCTATCTCGTGTGGATATCTATCCTCAAATGGTGTATCGTTTTCTACGATAGGTGGTAAATCCCAATTTTCTTTCCATTGTTTTTTCATATTATATTTTTTTATAAATTAAACTTACATTTGCTGGATTAAATATAGAACTTAAACGCCATACTAATTCATATCCCAATTCTTTTGCTACTCTATTCAATGCCTTACCTGAATTAACGTGGTATAATGTTTTAATTCCCATTGTGTAATCTTGTTGTAAGTAATATAGTTGTTTTTGAAACTCATCTTCTTCTAAAGTAAATTCCTCAACATCACAATCAATTATATCAATATATATCAAACCATTTGGTTTCAATACTTTATATAATTCTTTAAAATATAAGTAAAAATCTAAAATACTCAAATGAATAAATACACTTTGTGAATAAACAAAATCAATATCTTTTAAGTTTGGAAATTCAAGTTTTTCAATTAAATGATATGATACATTTTTATGTTGTTTGCTTTGTTCTTTACATCCGTTCAATATTGTTTCACTAATATCCACACAATCTAAATGATTTATTTGTGGTGCTAACCAATCCAACATAATACCTGCGCCGGGTCCGATTTCAATTGCATTACATTTATCTAATGGAACATCATAATTTTCTAATATGTTAGAAACTATCATATTTTCAATTATAGAAGTTTTTTCTTCTTTTAATTCTGATAGTCTTTCGTTTAATTCTTCTTCGGTTTTGTATTGAGTTACATCAACACCATACAATAAAGATAGTAATTCACTTTTTTTATTATTTGTTTCCCATAAAATCATATTATGTTTGCCTCATCAAATTTAACTAAATGGTTTCCGTTCCAACTCTGGTCAAACACTTTAAATTCTGTTACTTGTGTGAAATCGGATTCAAAAATTTTATACCCATCTTTGACCGATATGTATGACTCAAGGAATTCTCCATAAAAATGTTGGTTCCACTCATCTCCCATACCCATACCACAACCAAACCACAATATACTATCGGTATAATCACGAATCTTTCCAGTATAATTATACTCTTCAATTTTATCATCACAAGTAAATGTAATCATTTTATCATTTAAATTATGTGTTAATTTAACATTATAAATGTAATCTGCTTTCTTTCCAACTTCGTGTGGTTTTGGTGCTTCACCTACTTTAAAACATAAATCTTTCATAATAATTTCGTCATTTTCTTCTGTCCAAATCTTTGCCATTAGAATATATTCACAAGTTTGTTCAATCCAACTTTTAAATGCAAACAATCCCATATGTTCTCCGTTCTTTGAAACAATGCCACCAACTTCTTCACCCGTTGGGAATTTTTCCCAATCAACTTTGACCTTAACCATTATTTCAAAATCATTTTGGAATAAATCTTCTACACTATATAAATTTAAACTATTTTTATTTCTTGTTGGAATAAAATAAAAGTTTTCTTTATGTGTTTTTAAACTCATAGTTTTATCCTTTGACAATCATTATAAAAGTCTGCGAATTCTGGAAATGTTTCTTTAAAATTTGTTCCTCGTCTTATATCGTGTTCTTTGAAAAATTTACCAAAGTTATATCGTTGTCTATTTATTGCAACTTTATCGTCTGCTGATATCATCCAATCAAATATTCTTTTTAATTTTTGTATTTCTATATCGGAATAACCTATATGTTTGTTGTCAAACAATGGAACTCCTAAATAATCTGCATATTGTGCTTGTTGTAATATTTCATTAGACCACTTTTGTGGTAATACTTGTACGGTTTGGTGTGTTGGATATCTTAAATAACTCGCATCTAAAAATACTGCAGAATTCCAATATCTATCATCTGAACCATATGTTTTCTTTAATCCATATACTCCGTCAAGTAGTTTTTTATAACTCGGAACTGATAGTGCATTATATGTTGACATAATTGTAGTGTTTACTCGTGGACATTTTTCTAATATTTTATTTAGATTGTCCCAAAACTTATTAAACTCTAATCCGTGTCTTTGATATTCTGCTTGTTTTCCCCACCCATCAACTGATGTAAAAACAATAAATTCACGAACTCGTTCTTCGTCTTCTATTCGTTGTATTTTTTCAATAAATTTATCAATCAATTCATCTGGTGCTCCCAAATTACTATTGATTGCTAATTGTAAATTCTTATTTGGATTTTTTTCTTCAATGATATAATCCAATACACCCCAAGTATCTTTTGATAACAAAGGTTCTCCACCCGTGATTCTAAATGTATGTAAATCACGATATAGTTCTGGCCACCATTTCCAAAATGCTTTTACATATGGATTTGGTTCTCTATGTGGAATAGGAACTTTGTTCTCTCGAACCATACCTTCCATACCATTAAAATTATCATCTGTTGGATATCCACCGTGTTCTTTGATTTCGTTCATCCAAGTAGATGAATATGGTGGGCCACAATAACTACATTTGAAATTACAAGCATTTGAGAAAGCAACCTCTACATATTTGGGATTGATGTTTGCTCTCCAATCTGAATTTTTTATTTCATCGAAGTGTGGTTTAGACCAACTTTCTGCTGATTTAAAAACTCTATCACTAAATCTATCTGAATTATCCTCTATCTTCCAACAATAATCACATTCTTCTGGTCGTTTACCATCTAACATTTCTTTTCTACGAATCTTTTTGTATTGGGTGTTGTGCAAAGCACTCGGATTTCTTTCAATTTCTTTTAAATTGATTTTGTGTGTTCTCGGATGGTGACAACTATGATTATGTCCTGTTTGTAATTGTAAAGTTACTTGTGTCCATTTTGCTAAACAAAAACCTTTACCGACTGAATCCAATTGTTCTTTTGTTTCTACATAATATGGATTGTCGGAACCATATGTTATCTGTTTTTTATCATCTGCCATTAAAATCTCACATTAATTAACTTGTGTCTATTATAAATAGTATCAATACTATCTATCTTGTATTCCATTTGTTTTAATCCACTATCTTTATCGATATCGATTAAATCTTTTTGCATTTTTCTACGATATATAATTTCGTTTTTTGCAGTCTGCTCAGGGTCTCCTTGAAACTTATTGTTGACTATCCCCTCGTCTTCGTGTTCCATACAAAGCATTCTTCCGTAGCGCCTGTCAGGAACTACTGCGGATTTGACTGATATTGACTCACGACCTGGAGCATTATAAAATTTTGTGCTTCTGCCGTGGATTATTCCGTGATTGTCATTTCCACTTAAATCTTTTACCATATTTTCTTTACATTTCTTACAATCTTGGTCGCAACATATTGATTTAGTCATATCGTAATGTAAAAGTAATTCACCATACTGATTCTTTATTTTAATTTCTGCAATCTCACCTTTAAAGAATCGTTGTCCACCCCAAGATTGTGGTGAATTACAACCAATATAAAATGGAACTCTTCCATATCGTTTCAATCTATCACGATATCTTATTTTAGATTTTTGTATACCGAATTGTCCGTCTAATACTTTGTCATTAATTGTAAATAAAATTTGATTCTTATCTGTATCTGATTTTAAATTTACCTTTGTCCATTTATCTTGATATTGTTTTACCCATTGGTAATAATGTTTATTTTTAAAGTCCCACATAGAACTTGCATAAGCATTTGAATTATTAAAATCTATTTCAAAGTCATATCCTCGTTTAGAAATAATCGGATACTTTACATATTGTATATCTTCATCACCGATTAAGTATTCGTCTTCGTGTTCTGGTATTTCTCCTTTACAAATAATCTCTATTTCGAATGAATCTTGTGGAACTGATTGTAATGTTCTTGTTGATGGAATTTCAATGTATGTGGTTTTTCCGTCCAATACTAAAACCATTTTCTGTTTAATTTTTTGAATAACTTCTTCTTTATAATATCCTTTTCTAACACATCTCCAAAATAAGTCGTCATCTTCCATACCCCAACCCCAATAATCCATATGGTATCCATTGATGTTTTCAAATTGTTCGCCCGTAAACACCACTACTCCACCGAAATATTCTATATCTCGTAAAGTATAATTCCATTGTGATAAGAAAGTTGCTATATGTTTTGGTGTATCACCTGGATGACTATAATCACATCCGTCTTCTGGCAACATATCAACATCGTGAAATGCAAAGTAATCACATCCGTCTTTCTTTGCTTCAAGATATGCAACATTTTTAGTTCCACTTCTACTGAATGTCATATCATCTACTTGATGTCCTACATAACAAGTAAAGTCAATGTTTCGTTCTCCTAAGAACTTTTCTAAGTGTGGAACTAATGTATCTAAGTGTTCTTTACGAACTCCATCACCGATATCTCTATATGGTATGCAAACTCCTAGCTTCATAACTTCACCGAAATAAATGTAAAATTGTCTTGACTTGTTGAAGAAACTTTCGTATATTTAAGTGTAGAAAGTCCATCTTGTTCAAGATTGGATTCATTGTTAATGACTTCGTTATAAAACCTTATCTGATTTAATCTCGTAGATTCGGATTTCCAACCACCTTGAAAATAACCCTCTGCTTCGTGCTTAATCATTTCAAATTTAGAACTTCTTCTGGCGGGAATAGATATTCTCTTTTGTTCTAATTCATTGAATGGTTTTGGTATTGCATTATATACTTTACCATAACATTTTGATAGTCTTGGATTTACCATATCTACAATCTCACCCTCTTCATATTGATAAGGTTGATTTAATTGTATGTGTTTGAAATCATAGTAAATCTTTAAGTTTTCTGAACTACTATATTGTCCAGTATCGGTTAAATAACTTAGTCCAAATGTGTCTGTTAATTCTTGAACTTCATTTTTTTGTAATGCTTTATTCCAATATGCGAAATCACTCACGAATCCAATAAAACTTTTTTGGTCTTCTTTTCTGTTTGGTGTTGCGATTCCAATATAAAAATTCTTTTCTTTTGTATCTAATAATTTTCTTGCTATTGTTTTTTTACCGACTTCTTGTCCGTCTTGATACATTGTTAGCAATCTATTTGACTTATCGTAAGTTACTGTAATTCTTGTTAAGTGTGGATAACTATATTCAGAAGTAATTTGATGACACTCGTTTCCAATATCCCAACATTCAAACTTATATCTATTGAAAGAATTGTATCCTATCGTTGTATCCCAACCAGGAATACTAAATATACAATACTCATCAAAGTCTTTGTCGTAACTTGGAATTATATCGTCTGGTTTAAATGTAATGTGAAGCGTAAAGTCTTTTGTGATATCAATCGTATTCAAACACTCTACATAACTATTGTTTCCGTGCAGATTTAATCCTGATGTAGATTCTTTTGGAACTTTATAGATTTCAAAGTCTGTAAATACATTTTGTTCTGTTAATCGCATTAACAAATCATCATCTTCAAATCCCCAACCCCAATATTCATTTGAAAAGCCATTGACTTTTTTGAATAATCCACTTGGAAACATTGTTACTCCACCGAAGTAAGTTTTAAATATTTCTCGTTTGGAATTTGTGAAATTTGTAGCAAGATGAATTGGAACATCTGAATAAGAATAATCTACATCAATTGGTAACATATCAATATCGTGAAACACGACATAATCACATAGTTTTCTTGTTGCTTGTTGGAATCCAATATTTAATAACTTACCACGATTAAATGGTAAATCATCATTTTGTTCAACTATGATTAGTTCATAATCTTGGTCTTTTAAATACGATTCAATAGATTCACGAAACTTACGAAGATGTCCTGGTCTTTTACGATACGGGACAATTATTCCAAGTTTCATTATTTATTATCTGTTTCTTCTAAGTATTTTTTGTGAAATTCAGCTAGATACCACTGCATTCTTTCAGACCATTCTGTTTTGTCAATGTCTTCAAACCAAAGTGTTAAAGCATCCAATACATTAGCTATCTTCTCTAATGATTTTACTTTGCGTTCTTCCAACATTACTAAATGTTCGTCTGTTGCTGTTTTTGCCATATTAATAACCCTCTTTTGTTATAACTATATATAAATATAGTGTTGTGTTAAATTGTAACGATTTTTTTTCTTAAACTATCCCAAGTTTTCAAATGATGATAATTAGGATAATTTAATCGTTGAAACATAAATTCTTCTTTTGTCAAGTCTATTTTGAAATCATTTTTTTCTATTTCGTTATACATTAATTGATATTCTTCACCCCAAGATTCACCTATTGATGATTTACCGACTTGCTGTAATCTATCCAATACTGATGAATCCCATTTAAAGTGATGAACTTGCGTAAAGTTCTTTTCTATCGGGTATTTTTTTGGGTGTTCCATTTGACAAGTTGTTTTAGTATCATCCAATTGAACATAGTGTTGTCCATTTGACACTTTGACATTACCTTTCATCAATGTAACTTTATTAGGACAAGCATAACTCAATGGATATCTGAAAAATCCTGCTTCTGGCATTTCTTCCCATATATTTGATTCATTTGTTATGATTGGAAATGTTCCATCTTCTCCTATTCTATCTACGAAACCACCTGTAACGAATTCATATCCAAATTCTTCACACTCATCTATAATCTGATATGTTGGTTTAGAATATAATTGCAATTCATCGTCATCTGCTACTATCCACCACTCATCTGGTTTTAATAACTTTGTTTCATTGTAGTGTTGTGTAACTCTTGCCCAATCAAAAGGTCTTTCATAAACTATCTTGTGTGGTTTTAAATTAAATTGTTCCAACACGTGTAGTCCTTGTTCTATTACGGGGTCTTTTTCGTGATGCGCGTATAAAATTACAAAAATTTCCTTGACATTGTATTGATAATGTCGTAACATATGGTATAACATTGTCGTGTTATGACCGCAAACCGTTACTAAGTTTTCTCTTGGTTTCATTTTTTTGTTATCCTGAACCCATTACTTTGATTGATTCCGTCTTTTCCTATATTGAGTGGTGTTTGATTATAATAGTCTCTCAAATCATAATCATCTATAAATGTTTGGACATCTCTATAAACTCCAGAAGATTTCATATCATCTCCTGCTATCATAGCTCCACTTTTAAGTTTTGGCCAGAAGTTTACTAAATCATTATAAACAACACTTTCATTATGGTCTCCATCAATCCATACAAAATCTAATGAATCGTCATCATACAATCTATGTGCATATCGTTCATCACAAGTTATAAAGTTTACATAATCTGATAATCCAAAATGTTTTACCGGGAACTGAACTATTTGCATTATTGTCCAATTTTCAAACCTTGGTTGTTCCAAATATTGTAGAAATTGATATGGTTGATTTTGAGTTAAATAATTTTTAGTTCCGTGTTCAATACCCCAAAAAATATCAATAGCATCAAACTTTATATCCTTTTCAGATTTTTTTATTAACTCTGCCATTCGTGTTGCTGATTGTCCGTATAGAACTCCTATTTCTACAAAGTGTGCTCCATCTTCTGCTTGACTTACGGCTTTTTCATATACATATTCAGCGTCATTTACCCAACCAGGAACATCTCTATAATCTCTAAAATCATAATGAGTTCCAGCGTCTGACATATCGTAATATGATTTTAAGTATTTTGGTTCAAGTGGTTTACCATTTGATAACATTGTTATGTGGTCATTATTTCTTTTCATTTTTTTCTCACTATGGTTAATCCTGATGAACTTGGGAAATCTTTTTCTATTCCGTAGTTAAAAAAGTTCATCACTTCAAATTTTCTTTTGTCTATTGTTTTGATAAATTGACTTGGACCTGATAAATCGTAATCTTCGTGCCCCTCTACTTCAATAAAGTTGTCCACATAATTCCTATCAGTATCGTGTATTGTAATGATTCCACCTTTATTCATTATTTTTGAATATAAATCAAAATCTAATTTTACTCCTTCAAATGTATGGTCTGCGTCTATGTGTAGGTAATCAATTTTAATATCTCGTTTTACAAAGTAATCATAGTATGCTTTTTCTGTTGTATTTTTTAAAAATTCTATACGGAAATTACTTCTTAGAAAACTATCTTTCTTAGTCCAATCTGGTTCTCCATTGACTCCGTTTACCGCATCAACCAATATCGTATTACCAAAACCTTCCCAATCAATCTTATCATCTTTACCGAATCCCTCTTGATATAAATCCATTTTTGCTTGTGTCATTATTCTTGGGATTAGTCCACCACCACTACCTAAACAAACACAAGTTTTAAATTTATGAAAATAGATTAGAGAATATATAAGC
>Ga0114997_10004474_pt1 | contig 10795 bp, 7 predicted proteins | sample ArcticOcean_MG_C_2_FD_87045 | JGI IMG/M metagenome (GOLD analysis project Ga0114997, IMG submission 87045) | Marine microbial communities from western Arctic Ocean - ArcticOcean_MG_CB4_136 | ecosystem: Environmental > Aquatic > Marine > Oceanic | place: Arctic Ocean: Canada Basin | collected... | reverse complement strand
TGATTGCTGAAATAAACTGGTATGCAGAAGAAGTTATAAATAAATCAAAGTAATATTCATCTCATCAATAATGGTCGGGATGGCCGGATTTGAACCGACGACCACCTCACCCCCAGCGAGGTGCGCTACCAGGCTGCGTTAAATCCCGAACCTTGCTGTTATTAAACATGTGACAAAGGTCGTGGTACTTTCAATAAAGTGTTTTAAAAAAAACTGAAAAAAAATTAGTAACTATCCAAAAATCTGCTAATATGCACGGTTCAATGATTATGTGTATGGTTTATTAACGTATTTATAATTTTTGGAAAGGGGTAAGTTAAAAAATTAATTTACAAAGAAAGTAGACATAGGCGGTAAATTCAGTGAAAATACAAATTACTGGACAAACTTTAATAACTTAGAATTATTGAACAAGTAGGAATGAATAAACAATTAACGATGTTATCAATATAACAACGAGGATACAGAGAGAAAATTATGGCTAAATATAAATTATCATTTAAAAATTTATTCACAGTAGTGATTGCTTTTTTTGGAAGCTTTGTTTCCACAACCGTTGGCGCTCAAGCTAATGATGTAGAAACTGCAGATACCCCTGCACCAAAAGCTGCTGGAAAGGATGCAAAAAAAGAAGCATCAGGTTCATTAAGCGCTGGAGCGATTGCAGCTGCAGTTGCTGCTGCTGCTGCCCTTGCAGCAGTAATTGATTCAGGAGATGGTGGTGGAGCTGCTCCTGCACCAACACCTGCACCAACACCTGCACCAACACCTGCACCAACAGATGCACCTGCACCTGCACCAACACCTGCACCAACTGAAACGTATGAATATTCCTATTATGTTCCAACGATGGTAAACGTTAATACAAACACAAATACATCAACGTCTACTAATACTCTTGCAGCTTATGCACAATTTGGTGTCTTTTTGCCGAATACAAATACTAATACTAATACTAATACAAACACGACTACACAGACATTGCAGCGTTATGTAACTAACACTAATACGACTACGGTAACTAACACTAATACTAGTACTAGTACAAATACAAATACTAATACTACTACTTCCACATATGTTTCCTCAGGTAGTGATATGAGTGATTACGTTGTTACAGGTGATCCTACCGATACCCTGGTTGATGATTACACAATAACGGATTTAGCTATTGTGGATCTAATTGTAGATGTAGAAATACTTGATCTTGAAATTGGTGGTAGTTCTATGACTGATGGTTCAAATCTGCAGACTGTAGGTGATAATCCTCTAGTTGTAGAGATTCCAATATTTAGAGAAGGCTATACGGATTATGCCACTGCTGATGCATTCTATGACTTGGATGAAGGGGCACTCAACTTAAGCGTAGATGATAATTACGTCACAGACTTAGGTAGCAATATAACGATCCTTGAAGTGCTTGGAAATGGATACGTCAACATGCAAAAGGATATCCTTCTAAACCTAGATCAAGAATTTGCCCAAGATCTCTTATATGAGCTTGAAGGTCTTGTGATTGATGATCTTGTGGTGGAAATAAATCAAACTTATGAAGCTCAAGTTCTCAAAACTGAAACTAGAACAAGGCTAGTTGGTGAATAGATAACAGCAAGCTTTAAAAAAACCCACCTTCAAGGTGGGTTTTTTTTGTTTAGAATTAAGTTTGACTGAAGTGTAGCTGAATCTATCTAGAGAAGAGTTTTAGGAAGTCAGCTGAGCAATCAGTGGCAAGAACTGTAAATCACAACTAAGCTTAGAGCTCTAATACTTGAAGTAATATTCAATCTTTATAGTTGGTAGTCTAGGGTGAATTCTTTGCTCCGAGGATTCAATCTGACCAGTGGTAGTATTTTGATAATAAAGATTAACTCCGCTCCAACCAATAAGATCTAGATCAAAACTTTCCTCTATTCTATTAACCTGAATACTACGGCCAAGTTTTTTAATAGTTGCTTTGCGTGAATTCATTGACCTATGTATGGTAGAAGAAATGAGGTCTGGATTGAAGAGGTTAATAGTCTCATACACATCACTCGTTAAAAAAATATTATCCGAAGGTCTTAGTATTTCAATATTACTATTTAAGCCAACTGTTTTAATAATTCTTCCATTTAAAGTGGATATCTTGACGCTGTCAGCTCCAATCCACTCATAAACATTATCCTCAGCATAAGCAAGGATTAAAATGGCATGAGGGCCTCTACCAAATCTAACTTTTATAAAACTATTCTCATAGTCATTGAATATCTCTTCTGTGACTTCATAATCAGGAAAACCAAAAACAACAGAATTTACCGATGAAAAGTTTTGTATATAGGTAATTGGTAAATTGCCACATGAGCTTAGAAATAAAAAAACAAATGCTATTCTAATCATAGAAACCATCCCACTCACTAACAATTTGAGCTCTGTTAGCTTGATAAGTAGTGCCCCAGAGACTTTGCGCATGAGTTAAACTTTGCGCTCCATCACGAGTTAGAGGCCTTAAACCAAATCCAGTTTGACCTCTTGAAAACTCTTGGAAGAAAACTTGAATTGGAATATTAAAAAAGAACCCTTTGTCAAAACTACCCTCTCCAAACTCTTTCTTACTAATATCAGTCAAGGAGAAGAAAACACCCATGTTCAAGCCACTCTCAAAATTTCTTGATACATTGAATGTAAAACCTGAATCCTTAGCAAGGTATTTTCCACCCCTTAAATGTAGTAATACTCGGGTAGTAGGCTCAACATAATAAAAGTTCATGTGTCCAGTGACAGTTTCGTAATCCCGATAGCTAAAGAGCTGCCTAAATGCTCGCTGTCTTACATGCCAAACCTCAGCACCAACAGCAAATGATTGCCCAAATGGCTTGTATAAAATCTCTCCCCCATACCCTGCAAACATTGGTTCAAAAATTCCAGCTGAAAGCTTTGTATAAATGCTTTTATAAGGATTTCCAAAGTAATTAGCCTGCAACCTAGTAATGTGCGATTTATTGCTGGCTTTTAGATATTTAACAATATCAGTTCTAACATGTGGCAAAATACTGTCTGATGCTAGCTTTAATTGGTCAAAGTTATTGTACAAACCAATAGATCCCACAGCTAGAATGTTAAAATTTGGCCTTATAATAATTTCACTGTGTACTGATAGCGAAATATCTCCAAAATAAAAACCATCTGGGCCACCTATTTGACTTCTTATCGCAGGAGATATCTTGTAAAAGCCTCCAGGTAATTTTACCCTTGGACTAAAGTCATGAGCTAAGTGTTGCTTTGGATCAGGTTTATAGATGCTGACATCTTCCAGCAATGCATCAGTTTTTTGACCAGGCTTATATAGGTTGTATGAAGATCTTGGAATATCAACAGCATATAAAGACTGATCAGCGTTTATTGTTACCAGTGAAAATTCTTCTATGACGTCAGGAGAAATTTCATTAAGGATATTTGCCACTCTACCGATTGATTGGGGATTATTAAGATATTTTGACTGAGTAAATGTAACTTCATATCTATTGTTTTCTACATTTGCTGAACGCAGATAGATCTGATTATCTCTTAACACCTTGAGAGTTGATTTATATAGATTTTCAGCTTTTTTGGCATTAACAATTTTTCTATAAACTTCGGAGTTATCTATTATTGGAGGTGGATTTTTTTTTGCAATAATTGTGGCTTTTCGCTTGCTATAGTCACCTGCCATAGAAAATCCAAAACTCAGGGTATTATTCCTGATATAGCCGATCTTCACATGAAAATTTTCACTAATAGGGTATACAAAAGAGTAATTAAATTTTCCATCCTGGGACACGGGTAAGTAGCCTTCGCCACCAAGATCACCTACGCCACCTGCATAGTTTGTTGTATCATATTCAATCTTTAACCTAGTTCCATTAAGCTTGGGTAGAAAAATTTCCACTCCTCCAAATAGACCGGCCTCCTTCCCGCCAAAGAACTTTCCAAAATTGATCTCGCCACCTTGTGAATCACCCATGTCAGCTCTATTTCTACTTTCAAAGCGAGAATCTAACTGAGCCAAAGGATTTGAAATATTTCCGTTAGAAATAGTTCCAAAACCTAAGCCTAATGTAAAATCTATATTCCCTATTAATTTTGATGCAACTATATATTCGGAAGCAAATAATGCTGAACCTCCAAAATCTCTAAATCCTACCGCAATCTGTGGAATATAGTCTCTCTCTTTAATTAAACGAAATTTAGCATCAAAGCTCTTATCTTTATAGGACTGCTTACCACTAAACTCTGGAGAATCACTATAAAGAAAATTATTAACATCGGTGTACTGATAAGAAGCTTCAAACCAATCAAATGGATGGCCCATAATTGAGCCACGAAGATAAGGATCAGCATGTGTCCACGTAAACCCAACTGTGCCACCTGGATGCATTCTTGCACTTGGCATCTGAATCAGACCAACTGTGCCGTAATTCGAATAAGTTGGTTGAGAGAAATAAGGATAAATATAATCGGCTAGTTGTGAGCGAACATTTACCGCCATGCATGCCACGACCACGAAAAGGATTGAAGAAAATCTCATTAAAGAGATCAGTTCTTGGATATTGCAGCTATCGATGCAGCTGTTACTGATAAGTTAGCCAAGATAGGGGTAACAGTCTCAACTAGTGCGAGCGAATCAAGTGGTCGTGCTTGTCTTGGAACTACTAAGGTTCCGCCAGGTAAAATATCATCTCTTTCAAACGGCATAAAAGGTAGCACAGGTATTTTAAATCCATTTTTTCTTCTTAAAGACACTCCGCTAGGCTGAAGTACATATATCTTTGATCTGTCTGCTTCTTTTTTTGTTCCACCAGCAAGCTTTAAGTAGTAATCAAAATCTTCTCCCGTTTTATGAGGAACGGTAACGGGGTTTAAGACCTGGCCAACTACTGTTACTGTGTTTAAGAGTTTTGGCATATAAATGACATCACCATCATAGACTGCAATGTCAAGTGTAGGATTGGCTTCTATCTTGGCTGGATTTAACTCAGTAACCAATCTTCCGACAGCCTTGGCATCATCTAGAGAGGTCATCAGGCTAATCAAACCAATTAAATCAGTAGAGTTTTGTTTTAAATAGCCGCTTGCCACAGCTGAAGATAGAATTTCTGATAATTCTGCTTTTGACCTTTGCAAGGCACTAAGTTCATTCTCTTGGATTGACTCTCTTGTTAAGATTCCACCTAATGGGTACGCTTGAGAAGTGAGGCCGCCAGCTCTGTTGAATAGTTCGGATAATCTAGAATCTCTCGTTATTTCAAAAATTCCAGGGTTTTCAAACTCGCCAGCCAGCCTTACATAACCAATTTGCATGCTAGCCTGATTAAGCTGTAAATTAAGCATGGTTATATTAGTAAGATTTTTTAAGTCATCATAATTATATGAACCAAAGCCCCTGCTGCGAATACCAATCTCAAAAACTGGTAATGTGTTTAGCTTACTTACCAGAAACCCACCAGCTATATTAAATAATGCTTCTGCGTCTAGTGTTGGTGAAGATGGATATAATCCAGGAAATCTTACATTACCAACAACAGGAATTGAGTTAATAAGCAAAATAGGTAATAAGTCGTTATTTTCACGAAATATCTTGGTACATGCCCTAGATTTGTTTGCAGTGAATAGTTTGCTCTTTGCCTCAATCAGATTTGAAATTGGTTTCTTGGCCAATACATCTAGGGCAAGCAAACAGTTACCATTATCAGACAAAATATGATTTGAAAAGCTATTTACCTTTGAATCTGGTGCGTTAGGAGTGCCCTGAGCTAATAAACTAGCTTGAAGGAGGACATTACCGTCAGGAGACTGGCTCGAAGACCCAAGAGGTTTAAATGTATTGTTATTCAAATAAGTGGCAACTTCTTTTGACTGGATAAACTCAATATCATCATGCGAAAATATGAAAACTCTGTCACCTGAGTATAAATTAATCTCATCAAGCACTTCTTGGCTTCCTAAACTAAAACCAATCATCCTGTAAGATTTTGACTGATAATTTAATCTTTTGATCGCAGCATAGCCAATGTATGTATTATCTAGTAAGTCTGTTTGGAGCTTAATAATATCGCCTAAATTATTGGTGCCTTGGAGGGAGTATTCACCAGCATTCCTTAGAGCTCCTGAAATTGAAACGGAATTAATTTTCTCTCCTTGTGAGGAATTTACAACAACTTTATCGCCGTTCCTAAGCAAAAAACTGGAAGCAGTTTTAGGCTTTAAGATCGTTGATTGTCCTGACGGCAGAAGCCTTTCGATAGAAATATTGGATAGATCAGCAAAAGGAGTAGCTCCTAAGGCAAACTTAAGCAATTGCTCCAAGGATTCATTATCAACAATCTCATAGATTGCTGGTCTAATCACTTCGCCAATAATTGATGCGCGAGATTTCAATCCGCTCACCAGTATTGAATCACCATCATTTAATAAAAAATCTGTGGAAGAGACATCTCCACTTATCAATAGGTCGTAAAGATCAATGGTTTCGATGATTTTGTTATCTCTTAAAACTTGAATAGATCTTAAAGAACTATTTTTATTGACGCCACCAGCAGAAATTAGGGCATTCAAGGGTGATCCAAAAGCATTTATGGCATAAGTACCTGGTGTTTTAACATTTCCCAAAGCATAAATTTGCTTGGATCTAATTTGGTCCAAGGAGATATATGCTTCTGTTCCAACATACTTCTTACCAATCTCATCTTTAATTTTTAAAGATGCTTCTTTGTATGTTAATCCAGCTAATTGGAATTCTCCAATATCTGGAATAATAATAGAGCCCGTCATATTTACATCCAAGACTGACTCAAAAGAAAATCCACCAAATAAAGAAATTTTAAGTCGGTCTCCTATTTTTACTTTGTAGCTATCACTGAGAGGCAGACTATCGAAAAAATTAAATTCATTTGAATAGCCTGCAAAAATATCATGGCCATATAATTGCAGTTCTTCAAAATTCTGAGGCAGCTCTTCTGCAGCTTTATAGGATCTATATTCATCTATCAAAAAACATGCTCGCTGATCTCTTTGACACAAATCGATAGCAAGCTCCATTCTTTTTTTGTTTACCCCGGCAAAGGATATCTCTTCCTTCTCTTGCTCAGTAAGTTTGCTTTGTTGTGCATAGATATTTTGTAACTCATTTTGTACAAAAGATTTATAGCCCTCCTCTATACCAGGGCCTGTGCCGACGTCTTCTCCGCCCCCAAGTTGCCCTAATATCAAGGCTAATTGCTCATCTTCTTGAGCAAGAGAGGAGTGAGGAAAGAAAACTAATGCAAAAAATGTTATCGCGAAGAGCTTATTAAAAATTATTTGTAAAATAGAGTATCTCATCCGCTGATTATACACCTAAGATTAGTTGTTTATTAGTCTTTGAACTAATAAACATGAGGTATTAAACACACAAAGATCAATAATAAAAATTGGGCTATTATTTATTGGTTAGGGCCATTGTTATTTTTTTAAAGATTTATGTGATGCGCTTGAAAGGTAAAATGCAGCCAATAGAAATGGATAGAAAAGTGTGAACCTATATCTTACAAAGGTCCCTTCGTTTTCCATTAACAAAGCATATATTGACGATCCAATTAAAAGAATAAAAGTGAGCAAAATGAATTCAGAATTTTTGTAGAGATTTTGTTTCATCGCCAATCGCACATACAAGTAAATTAATAGCCAGCTCTCAAATGACTGCAATGGATAAAAAATGTTGCTCCAGTTCCAAGGAAGGGGCATGATAAAAAATATTGGAAGTTTTAAAATTGCGTTGTATGCAGCATCTCCCAGTGATGCTAATTCCAGAGCCTTTGCTGAGTCACCGCCATATTCATTCCAAGCCAAGTATGAGATGGAGCCATCAAAAGCCACAAAATTCTCTGCAACAAATGCCAATCTATAAAGGTTGAGCACTTCAAGAATTTGCTCTTCCATGATAACGCCTCCTATCATTACTCCTAAAACAAAAAATGTGAATAGATAGTGATTTTTATGCGCTCTAAAAAATAGGCGAGCAACCAAATATAATAATAAAAAAGCAAACATTTGTATCTTTAAGACAAGCAGTGGGAACAAGAACACCGCAGCGTAGATATATCTATCCCTTATTAAATTGATAATGAACAATACGGATATCACGATAATAAGAAGGTCCCTCAATGACACGGAGGCGAAGAGAATTAAGCTTGGAATAAGAAAATATAGTAAGACCTCATTCTCATTGCTAAAAAATCTTTTGAACCATAAGAAAGTAACAAATAGAAAAAACATGTTGGCAAATGCTAGAGATGTAACTGTCATGTAGTTAGGCAATGGAGTCACCCCAAGTATCTTAGCTGTTAGTTGAATAGCTGGCTCCTTGAATCCAGAAGCGGAGAGAAAGTCCAGAGAACTGCCAGAAGATTTTTGATACATGGCCTCAGCAGCATATCGAAATTGATCGCCAAAAAGTAAAGGAGAAAAAAGAAAATAATTAAAAACAAGTGGCGCAAAAAATATTGCTAGCCAAGCTAAGAGAGAATTAGAATTTATATAATTAAGCTTGTAGAGAAACATTGCAAAAAATGCAAGCGCACTAAAGTTTGCTAATTCAAATAGATAGTATTCTAGAGTGCCGCCATAGGAATGAAGTGTAAAATATTCATTTACCATAAGTCCTCTTTATTCTTTTGGATAAAAGAAAATAGGATAGAGGCAAAGAGAAAAATAATTGCACTAGAAAGAAATATTGCTGAGACTTTTGGGGCAACAGGATATTCAGAGGAATGCGGTGGATCGATAAGATCAAGAAGATGAGGCAGATTATTTTCTAAATTAGCAATTTTAAAGTATTCAGAGTTAATGGTGGAAGCTAAAGCAGAGGCAATCATGGAATTTTTTGAAACAGCTAGCTGAGTATATGTAGCTTTAATGATCTCATTTGATTTTGAGATTAAGCGCTCTTTAGCATACTGGTCAGTTTCAAGAATTACTGCATTCATGAACTCAATGGCAAAGTCTTTACTCTTTGTCTTGGTTGAAAGAACAATATTTGGGTTGCCCAAAGGCTGGTTAACCGCAATGGTGTCTTGGATGTGGCCCTGAAGATCATATGCAGTAAAGTAATCATATAGATCATATCCTGAAATAAATGCAACAACTCTATCTATAAGAGTATGGCTTTTTGGAATTTTATTGAAATACTCCTCATTCATATCTCCATTGCCAAAAATTTTAGATCCCCATCCCTTGTTCCACATTCTTTGAGCAAGCAAATATGAGTTCATGTTAGAGCGAAATTCATCGGCAGGTTTTGATCTTTCAGCACCCCCGAATAATGCAGTTGCTGCACCACCCATATCCATGGGAGCTGATGAAGAAGAGGTATCAGCATCCATTAAGCTAGATGAAACAAAAAAAAACGGGGTTGAACTTTGTACAATAAAGAAACTAAATAACAGAGAGGCACCCAATGCATACAAAGATCTTTTAACGAATACCAATTCATTAAAAAATTCTAGTGATATAGAAATTTTTTCCTTTATATTAAATTTTTTTAGGATACTCATATGTAAATGCTCATTTATTTATTAAACACAGTATAGATCTACTTTCATTTGAAGCAATATCTTAGGTTAAAAATAATAGAGACTCCACTGCAAGATAAAGCCTTTCGTAACCTGTGTTTATTTATAAGTTTTTTTGAAGTGCCAATTAACAGTATTTTTAAGTCCAGCTAGTACTCTATGAGTAGGTCTATATCCAAGTAATTTATGAGCTTTAGTTATGTCTGCTTGTGAATGCCTTACGTCACCATCTCTAAAATCATGATAAACAAGTTTATCATGACGAATTGTATTTTTTTTACTTATAAGATCTCGAAGAATCTTGTAAAGCTCATTTAATGAGGTTCTGTCCCCCAGTGCAACATTATAAATATTATTGATAGCCCTTTTATCAGTTGTGGTAGCCGCTAAGATATTTGCTTGCACTGCATTCTCAACAAAGCAAAAGTCTCTACTAGTTTTCCCATCTCCATTTATAAAAATTTCTTCATTCGCAATAATGGCATGAATCCATTTTGGAATCACAGCTGCATAGGTACTTTTGGGGGTTTGTCTTTTTCCAAAAACATTAAAATACCTCAGGCCAATAGAATTAAACCCATATGCTTTGTGAAAAACATCAGCATAAAGCTCATTCACATACTTAGTTACTGCATATGGACTAAGTGGCTTTCCAATAATATCCTCTTTTTTAGGTAGCTTCGTATGGTCACCATAAGTTGAGCTGCTTGCAGCGTATGTAAAACTTTTGACATTCGCATTATTCGCTGCCACAAGCATGTTGAGAAAACCTGTTATGTTACTTTTATTGGTCTTAATTGGATCTTTTATACTTCTAGGAACAGAGCCAATTGCGGCTTGATGCAATACATAGTCAATATTTTGACAAGCAAGTTCACATGATTTTAAATTTGAAATATCACCTTTAATAAATTTAAATTTCGACCATTGTTTTTTTGAGACAAGAGATTCTACTTCTTGTAGATTGAGATCATTGCCTGTAGAAAAATTATCTAGTCCTACAACTTTCTGATTTAATTCCAGAAGAGTCTCCAATAAATTACTGCCGATAAATCCTGCTACTCCAGTGATCAACCAAGTCTGAGGGTCGGAAAGAAGAGATTTTTTAATTGATGAGTATGTTGCCATAGAATTACAGCCTCTTATCAACTTGAGTCGCAGAGAATAAATATTTTAAGTCGTAAACTACGTGTTTAGATTTCCCCAGTGCTCTAATTTTTTTGATCCCCATT
>Ga0114997_10004471_pt1 | contig 10803 bp, 7 predicted proteins | sample ArcticOcean_MG_C_2_FD_87045 | JGI IMG/M metagenome (GOLD analysis project Ga0114997, IMG submission 87045) | Marine microbial communities from western Arctic Ocean - ArcticOcean_MG_CB4_136 | ecosystem: Environmental > Aquatic > Marine > Oceanic | place: Arctic Ocean: Canada Basin | collected... | reverse complement strand
CTTGAGTGTAAGCTAGATCAAGCGTCTCTGAAGACAAGGTTGCTTTTTGAAGATACAAGTCCTCGTCCCCTAGATACTTCAGCATCGATTTATAAATAAAATTATTATCTTTCTCAGAGTTCACTCTCTTAACTAAACTTCCATTTTTTACTGAGGGTGGCTTATCAAACTTTTTAACAAAGCCTTGTTTTTTACCAAGATTTCCTTGCATTGAAAAACCAAAACTTAATGTATTTCCTTTCACGTAATTGAGTTTGAGATGAAACAATTCGCTTAATGGAAACACAAAGCCTGCATTGATTGGAGATGATTCCCTTCTAACAGGTTTATAAGCAAGGTTAAATGAGCTTGACCCATCCGGAAAACCTTCTAAACCATAATCTGTTGCATCGTATTCAATCTTAAATCTAAGGCCCTTCATATTGGGAATCAAAATTTCAGCACCTCCAAAAACTCCCATATTCCCAGAAAAAAAGTATCCAACATTAAATTCTCCACCCCTTGTATCCATATCCAGTGTCCTGATATCAAACTCATCCGATATCTGAGATAAAGGATTAGATAGTTTGTCTCTAGATAGAGTTCCCCATCCGAGTCCTAATGTTAAATCTACAGGCCCTATTTTTTTTGATGCTACTAAATACTCAGATGAAAATACTCCTGTGCCAGCTAAATCTCTAGCGCCTATTGCAACAGCAGGCATGAACTCGCCCTCTCGAAAAATTCTTAACTTTGCATCAAAGCTCTTATCCTTATAGGACTGGTTTCCACTAAATGCTGCAATATCACTATACAAGGCATTATTAACATCAGTATATTGATAAGAGGCTTCAAACCAGTCAAATGGATAAGCTACTATTGAGCCTCTTAAATAAGGATCTATATGACTCCAATTAAAGCCCAAGGATCCAGCTTCGTGAAAACGCGCAGAAGGCATTTGTATTAATCCTACGGTGCCATAATTAGAGTATGAATGACTCGAGGAATTGGGATAAATGTAATCATTAATGGAGGCAAACGCTACATTTGAACTGACCACGAACAGTATGAGCCAATGTCTGACCATAACTAAGGATTCAACTAGTTATTTATAGCATTTAATGATGCTAGCGATAATGCAACACTGCTAAGTATTGGTGCAACTGCTGAAGCATAGACGACTCCATTCAACTCTCCAATATCTCTGCTTGCATATATTATGCTACCTGGATACAAAGCAAATGAAGATGCAAAAGCCCAACGATTTGCATTATAAATATTAGTTTGTCCATCTGGATCTATAACTAACAATTTAGAATTAGCAGAGTCTTTTAGGCCTCCCGACATTTTAATGTAATCCTTAATTGACATGCTTGAATCATAAGTTGCAGTCGTAGGATTAGAAAAATCTCCAAACATATAGATCACTTTTTGCATTGTTGGAATTACAATACGATCTTGATTTTCTAAGGCTAAGTCCTTAGCAGGAAAACTTTGAATACTATTCATGTCGAAATCAGCAATAATCCTCCCAACAAAATTTTTCGCTTTCATTTCCTCACCTAAAAAATTTATAGTATCTGATGTCACTGAAGTATTAGGTTTCCCTATATTCGATACGATATATGCAACAGTATCTGCATAATTTCTTTGAGCAAATATCTTTTCTTGTTCAGAAGCGCTCTTCCTGAATAATGCTGCTCCATAAATATAGGCATTAGGCTTATAGCCGCCCGCTCTTGATATTAACCCTGATAAAGACTCGTCTTGCTCAAGGAAATATATTCCCGGCTGCTTCACCTCACCTTCAATTTTAACTTGTCTGAGAGCATTACTATGTGGATAAAAATGTGGTATTTTTAAAGTATCTCTGGGTTCTAGGGTCACCTTATCAATCTGGTCTAAATCAACTTTAATATTTTCAAATGCTCCTATACTCATTCTTTCCAACATTACATAATTATAGCCATAGTGAGCTTGACTAAAATTACCAGCAAAGTTAATAACATCCTGAATGCTCTCGCCTGGCTTTACTTCGAAGATTCCCGGATTATTTATTCCACCTGATACAGGGACATGGAATGAAACAGGATGCACAAATATTGAATCGCCAGCTTGAAGGGTAAGAGTTGCATCATAAGCGCCAAGAGCTATGAGATCATATAAATCCAAAGTTTTAATTACATTACCTTTCCTAAGCAGGTCTACCTTTCGAAATGAACCATTTTTCTTCATTCCACCGGCATTATTAATAGCACCTAATAAATTAGAATTTCCACTAATAGTGTATATTCCAGGAGCTTTCACTGCTCCAGTTACTAGCACTTGAATATCTCTAATTTTAGATAAGGACATATATGCTTTTGTACCAATTGATATTGATTCAACAAACTCTGAAACTAGCTCCTGAGCAGCAGCAAAGTTTTGTCCCGCAATACTAACCTTCCCAATTCCAGGGAGCAAAATTGATCCGTCTCTGTTAATAAGTTGAGTTGATGTTTTACTAATTCTTCCAGTTAACATTATCTCAAGCTCATCGCCCGCATCTAAAAAATACTCATCTCCCAGATTGGCTACATTAACTGGCATGAATGTAGATTGTATATTTTGAAAAAAATATGATCCGAATATCTCAAGACTCTTATCTGTTCCTGGGGATGCTTCAGGGCTTATTGTTTGTTCAATATTATTAATTTGATCTCTTAAATTTTTTAAAATAGATTTTGTATTAGCAATAGAAGAATCTGCATTAAATAATTGCTTCAATTCCTCATCTTCCTGAACACTCTCATTGATTTCAAGCTGATCCCTTGAGGATTGCGGCAAGCCTGCAAGAAAGTCCTCGTCAAAATTAGTCAGTGTTCTCTCTTGAGCGTAAAGTGGGTGGCTGAAAAGAAAAAATGATAGAAAGGCAAGAGTGAACTTGTTGTTATTCATGAGGGAAAGAAATGCGTAATTGTACTTAGATTATATAGTAATTAAGATAAATAAATAACCCTACCGACTATTCCAAGAGGGTAAATCAAAGACTGTTTACAAATTGAAGAAGAAGTTTAATCTCGATTAAAAATATCTCTAGAAAATACTTTATGTCTAACGTCAGCCAATTCATCAGAAAATCTATTGCATACAATAATATCCGCATTTTGTTTAAAGGTGCTTAGGTTTAATTCCAAGATGCCCAAACTCTCTGGAATATCAGAGATAAAAGGCTCATATATAATAATTTTAATACTGGACTTTCTTAGGAACTCAATTACACCAATAATAGATGATGACCTTGAATTCAATGACCCTTTTTTCATAGAAAGCTTGTAAATACCAACTTTATTTGGTTTTTTTTGAATAATAGTGTCGGCAATCAATTTAATTCTTGTAGTGTTTGAGGATACAATTGCATTCATTAGAGTTTGAGGAACGCCCTCATAACTCTTAAGCAACTGTTTTGTATCCTTTGGTAAACAGTACCCCCCATAACCAAATGATGGGTTGTTATAATAGTCACCTATTCTCTTGTCAGCTGAAACACTCTCTATAACATTAGCAGAATTTAACGAGTTCGCCATAGCAAAACTATCTAATTCATTGAAAAATGCTATGCGCATAGCAAGAAAAGTATTTGAAAATAATTTAACAGTTTCAGCCTCCTCAGAAGACATTAACTTTGAAATGGTAGGTTTTTCTAATGCTGCTTGCTCCATCAGCTCAAGAAAATCTTGAGAAAATACTGACTCATCTCCAACAATAATTCTTGAAGGATAAAGATTATCCTCTAATGCGCTTCCTTCTCTCAAAAACTCAGGTGAAAAGATAATTCTATTCGAATTAAAGCGTTTTCTTACTTTTCTAGTATAACCACTTGGAACCGTAGATTTAATAACTATAAGCCCGTTTGATGTTATCTCAAGAATTGTTTCTATCGCCTGAGAAACTAGAGAAGTATCAAATGATTGTATTGCCTCATTAAAATTAGTTGGAAGAGCAATAATAAAATAATTTGCATCATTAAAGGCTATTTTTGGATCTTTTGTAGCAACCAAAGAAACTTCTTCCCGAAAAAAGAAATTAGAAATAGATTGATCTGGGATGGGAGATTTTGAACTATTGATAGATGCAATTTTCTCTTCGTCAATCTCTAGAATACAGACATTATTTCGTGCGTTTAAAATACAAGCTAGTGAGACTCCAACATACCCAGCCCCAATAATACATATTTTATTTTTTTTCATTTTATTTTATTTTATTTTATTTTATTTTATAAGATTTAAATATATCTGATGAATGATAGTTTCATCATATTCTTTTGTAATTTTTTTTTGTGATTCAATGCCTAAATTTTTCAGCATTTCACTATTCATTGTTAGTACTTTTCTCATTGCTACTGCCAAACCCTGTGAGGATTTTGGCTCACACAGAAATCCATTTAGACCATCTTCGATAACATTTCTGCATCCAGGAACATTGGTTGCGATAAGCGGCTTGCCCATTGCGCCAGCCTCAAGTAGTGACTTGGGTGTTCCCTCTCTATATGATGGAAGGACTACGCAATCAGCATTATATATATATGGCCTAACATCATCTGTAAAATCATGATGTATAACTAGGTCTTGAGATACCCAATTCTTTAATTGAGCCCTATCAATACTTGAAGAATTTAATCCTTCTATGGGACCTAAGATAATGGCTGTAAATTTTCTATCTTCAGTTTTAAGAATTTTTATTGCTTCAATAAACTCCAGTATACCTTTATCAACAAGTAGCCTTGAGATGAGCAAAAAATTAAAATCTACCTTCGATTTATTTTTTTTGACTGTCTCCTCCAAAACATTTGGAACAAAATCCATTGAGAATTTATTTAGGTTGACACCTGAGCCAGGTAAAATCATCGTTTTTTGAGTGGTTAATATTCTAGTGTGATAAAAAATTTCTTGATCTTCTTCATTCTGAAAAAAAATTAAATGCGCAGAGGATAGTGAAACTCTATAAAGCGAAAATATGATTTTTGTTAAAAAGTTATTTTTTAGAAAAGAAGAACCAAGACCCGTGATATTTATAATAGACTTAATTTTAAGAATCCTTGAAATTAATGCACCATATATATTAGGTTTGATTGTGTAGCCAAGATAATAATCTGGTTTTGTTTTAAATAGAGTATAAAAAAGGTGGTAGAAATAACGCATTTCTCCTATTACGCTAGTGCCCGTGGCATTAATAAAAACTTCTTGAACATCAACTCCAAGCTCTTTAAGTGATTGCGATGCTTCTCCCTGAGGGATAATACAAATAACTTGATGCCCTTCTTTAAGCAATGCTTTTATTAGGCCGGCTCTAAAATTCATAAGGTTCCATGATGAGTTAGAGCTGATAACTATTTTCATGAGCTACTGAAAGATAATGGGGGTAATAACTGGCTCACTTATAATATTATTATAAGGCAGCCAAAATGGCGCATGAGTTGCAAAGTTTAACCATACATAAAAAATAATTGCGTACAATAATAGAATTAAACAATCAACAATCAGCTCTTGTTTGCTGTGTAGGTTTAAACTCTTTGAAAGGCCAGCAAAGAAGATTAGCTGAATAGGTAGTAAATATAGGGACAGACGATCTAATAAAACCTCTCCCACGCCAAAAAAGAGCAATAGAAACATGAAAATTGAAACCTTTGCTAGTATTGAGATGAGAGTCTTAGCACCATCTAAAAAATTAAACTGATCTAATCTTACAAGCAATACAAGGGAGCATAATGCATTCATCAACAATCTGATGCCTGCTCCATCAGAATTATATTGCTCCAGCACATAATGCTTGACCATGCTCTCTAGAGATTCAGCAATAAAGATAACTCCCATAAGAAGAGAAAACATTAGAGCTATAAGAAGGCGAAAAAAAGAAAATTTTTCCCCTGCAAAGAATAACAATCCTGTAAATATTACTGCAGACTTATGGAATAGAGCAGCCATGAGGACTAAAATAATAAATTTTAAATTATCCTTGCGCCCAAAATACACTAAAGCGCTCATAACCAATCCTATCGCTGCACTTTGACGGGTGTAACCCATCCCAACAATCACAATTAAGTAGGGAAATGCAATAGCAATAGCTAGCATCGGCTTTGGTAGTTGACTTGCAAAAAAGAACAAGCCGCTTAAAAAAATTAGCGCACATAATAAATTTACACCATAAATTCCAGTTTCTAATTTGAGAGAAAGATGCATTAAAATTTGATATCCTGGATCTCCAAGCAACCTGTCAATAATAGTTGTATCAAATTCATTCTGATATTGAACCATTTCAAACATTCTTAAGTACTGAATCCAATCTCCTCCAACTTCGTGACGAAAGCCAAGTAAAAATAATAGCGCAAAGAAAGTAATACTCCAGATAGTAATACCAGAGGCTGATGAAGAGATTCGAGCAGAAGAAAAGCCTACCAAAGACATCGATACTGATAAATAAGATAGAGCAAAAAAAACTAACCAGTAAATTAACATTTATTGATTCTCACACCAGCCAAAAAAATTAAAAAATTCCAGAATGTAATAGTATGGTCGGTTATTTTAGAGTGATGATCTAACATCTTTTTACCTTTTGTATTAGGCCCGGATGATTGAGAATATCTACCATGAACTGCAGATAAGTTTGAAAGTCTCGTGCAAGCACCGATTGTAAAAAAATTCCTGCCATAGCGCACATCTTATTGCTTTGGAGAATGTTGAGAGTGATATAGCTCAAGAATCTGCTTAGTATCTTTGGCTAACCTATCAAAAGAAAAATCCTTTGCCCTTTCTTTGCCATGCTCGATGTTGCTAAGAAATTTGTCCGGATGCATAAATACCATTTTAATGCATTCAGCTATCTCAGGAACACTTAAGGGATTAAAGAATATCGCATGGCTTTGTGTAATCTCATGGAAAACATTGATATTGCTTAAAATTAATGGCTTTTGATGAATCATTGTCTCCAGAATAGGAATACCAAAGCCTTCATATAGTGAAGGGAAAATAACACCTTGAGATAAATTGTACATAATACCCAAGTCTTGGTCGGTCAAATTCTCTAGCATAGTGATTTTACTATTAAGCTTCAAACTATTAACTAAATTTTTTAGCTTAGTTTTTTCTCCATTATCGTTGCCAACAATTACTAAGTGTTTTGTGGGCATTTCTTTTGTTAGCTCTGAAAAAGCATGAATAAGTGAATGATAGTTCTTGCGATCTTCTAAATGCCCAACTGATAAAATAAATTCTAACTTTGAGAATTTAAGAAAAACTTCAGACGCCTCATCTATTGGCGCGACTGCACTCATAATGCCGCAACCTACAACTTTAATATTTTTATGTTTTTTTATTGATAATATTTCATCTCTGATGGTTTTAGAAATCGTGATTATTGCATCAGAATTACGCAAAGTTGATTTAATTATAAGGCTATAAAATAGACGCTTGATCCAGCTACCTTCTCTAGCTCCCCTAACATCATATATGGTACTAATTGTTGCGCCAGAAGAAAATGTATTTTTAATGATAGGCTGATGGAGTGACTCAAGGAGATCAAACTTAGCGGATTTTAATTCGCCTCTCCAGAATGTAAAGTGAGCTAAAAATCTACTTACTCTAGAAGTGCTCTTGCAAGGGACGGTTTTAAAGGAAACATTTTCAAATCCCTTAAACCATGAGGCCACATCACAATCTCGAGATTGATATATTACGAAGTTATGAATATGCATTTGTTTGAACAAATCATTGTAGATACCAATAAATCTATTTTTGGCTCCTGAAGGCCTGTCATTTAGGCTAGTAGCATTTATACCAATCTTCATTTGAACTCTCTAAATATTTGAGTATATTTACTAATCATTATCTCATTGGAGTAGTTCATTTCTGCAAAATTTCGTGAATTGGTACTTAATTTATTCTGGAGATTTGCATTACATATAATTGAATGAAGCTTATCCGCAAGATCAATAGAATTACCAGGCTCATAAAGTATTCCATTGGTACCATCAATTATATTATTAACACCAGCTACATCCGAAGCAATAAGTGGCAGAGCCATGGCTTGAGCTTGCATAATTGATGTGCTCATAGTTTCACCATGTGTAGCATGAACATATAAATCGATGCCTTCATAAAATAGCCTAAGATCTTGCTCATCCAGCATTCCAAGAAAATTTATATTTTGATCAAGCTTTAACTTGGAAGAGTATTGCCTAAGAAGCATAAGAGTACTCCCATCTCCAGCAATATCTAATTTAATTTGGTGATAGTGGAACTTATTTTTTAATAAATTAACAGCATCAATCAACGTGAGATGATCTTTATTAGGTTGCAATCTGGAAACCATTCCAATAACTGGATTCAAAGAATCAGAAATACTATAAGAAGTAGATGGCCTATAGTAATTAATATCAAGTCCATTGTTAATTATTTCTAATGTCTGAGCTTTTAAAAGGAAGGGAATTTTTTGTAAAGCTATTTGTTTGGCAGTTTTAGTAAGAAAAATAATTTTATTAAAAAAAATTGCTGCGCAGCATAAGGCAGCCCAGTCTTTTTTTGATTTAAGATGATGTGCTTGTGTATCTCTTAGGATGTTCTTTGTTCTGAAAAGATCAAAGAAACTCGCTATAACCATTGATGGAACAGCTGCAAGCGAATGCGTAATAACACTTTCAGCATCTGCAAGTTTAATGGCATGGATACAATCTTTAATGAATTTTATATTAGAGCGACCTTTATGCAAATATGAATATGGGATATTCAGATGATTGCATTTTTTAATATATTCATTTTTTGGCTCTTCTACACCCAAAAAAAGGACCTCATGATCAAAACTATCAAGCATTTCTTTATCTAACATTGCAAAAAGAACAGCGCCATGGCCGCCAAGACCTGAGTATATTATATGCAATATTTTCAAATTTTTAGTAAGTCTTTATATTTAGAAAAAATCTTTTCTGGATGAAAGGGTTCTGAGCCATGCACCTGATGGCCAGGAGGCAAAGAAATAGCCAGCGCTTTAGAAAGTGAGAGTGCAATTTCTTCTGGAGTATCTTGCTCTGATAAAATACCAAATTTTTCATCAATGAAAATATCATTTAAACCCATGGAACAATTTGTTGATACTATTTTTAGATCGCAATATAGCGCCTCTACAACAACTGTTGGCAAGCCCTCTACCTTAGATGTTAGTAATAATAAATCAGCTTCAAGCATATGAGCATATGGGTTTTTGCTATAGCCTGTGAAAGTGATGACATCAGAAAGACTCATATCCTTCACTCTAGTTTTAAGCCCATCAAACAATGGCCCATCTCCAATAAATTTTATTGAGGCATTGGCTTTTTGAATGAACAAAATAAATGCATCAAGAGCTAAATAAGGATTTTTTAGCTCATCCATTCTGCCAACCCATACAATAGATGGAATAGAATTCGTTCTTCCTTCATGATGGTCAATTATTTGTTCCAAAGATTTATCTGGAGGCAAGATAGGATTAAAAATAACTACTAAATTTGTAAGTCGAAAAGAAAGAGATTTAATATCCTCGTAAACACCTGATGAAACACAGACTACAGAATCTGCGAGCCTGTATAAAATTGAAGTTGCCATATAAAAGATCCAGTTTGGTATCATTTTTGTTTTAGATGGCAATGAATGTTCCCACAACAATAATTGCAATCTTGGGCCAAATAACTTGCTGATAGATGCACAAAGATTAAGCTTCGTGAAAGAACTTATTAAAATAAAACTTTTATTTTTTTGTTGTTTGTAAAAAAATTTTATTAACTTAAAGGGTAATTGGTAAGTTTTTTTACAATCTAGATTAATATAATAAAAATCTTTTTTTACTTTCTCTGTTAGCTCGCCAATATCAGTAAGTGTTAAAAAATATACCTCATGATTATTAGCTTTAAACTGTGTCGCAAGATTGATTGCTACTCGCTCTGCTCCACCGTACTTTAGCGAGGGCAGTAAAAAAAATATTTTTTTAGACATTAAATAAGATCGAAAATAAATTGAAGGCAAAAAAGTACAAATTGGTATAATTTAATATAAAGATAATTCATTTGCTTCGCTCAGCTTAATATTTATGAACATGAATCTTGGAGGTTTGAATATTCTTCTCAAAATCAATATGAGTCTTTACAACTTTTCCAAGCAGCGTATCTTTTAAAACAAGGACCATTGCACCAGGAATCATCAAGAATAAAAAAGATAATGGGGTATTACCTTTCCATAACCTTAAAGAATGCGTAAGGGGGATATCCCCATGCATGGAGTATCTTAAGAAATTAGTTACAGATATTAGCTTATAAAGAAAACTATATTGATATTTTTTTAGATTCTTATAACACTCAGCTAAAGCATAAGCATAACCTCGACAAAACTGGATTTTCCCACTAAACGAAATTGCATTAGGATTGCCATACTCAACCTCTTTGAGAGCCTTATTTATAAATATTGTTTTTTTGGTACCAATTTTTGACCAAACCACCCCCTCAGGTATTACATAGTCCACTTCTGGAAAAGGATTATCTTTCAAGGCTGAAGCTTTTGTAACAAAAACCATGTCGTACTTGTATTGATATTTACCTGATAAGTCATTCCACGATGGATAAAAACTGTCCTCTGGAATATTCTTGAAAATCAGTGGCACTTTATTTATGCTGCAAATTGCAGTCAGGCCAATAAATTCACTTAAATTAGCTTTTGGGATGGAATTCCAACTATCTGAAATTTCTTGGAGAGCGGTAGGCACTGGAATATCATCAGAGTCACACCATAATATTAAATCTCCTGAAGATTCTTTAATAAGATGATT
>Ga0114997_10004469_pt1 | contig 10804 bp, 12 predicted proteins | sample ArcticOcean_MG_C_2_FD_87045 | JGI IMG/M metagenome (GOLD analysis project Ga0114997, IMG submission 87045) | Marine microbial communities from western Arctic Ocean - ArcticOcean_MG_CB4_136 | ecosystem: Environmental > Aquatic > Marine > Oceanic | place: Arctic Ocean: Canada Basin | collected... | reverse complement strand
TTTTATGTTTAGTTAAAAAATCAACAACTTTTTGTGCATTTGAACAGTGTTGTTTCATTCTTAAAGGTGCTGTTTCTAAACCTTGAATTATTCCAAAAGCATTATCTGGAGCTAAGGCTGACCCTAGATCTCTTAACAGCACTACTCGAGCACGTACAGCATAAGCTACATTTGCTCCTGTTAATTCAGGAACTACTTTTCCCCAAACAGCACCTCCATAACTTGCATCAGGTTCATTAAAAAGTGGTTGTCTTTTAGGATCTGCCGTCCAATCAAAATTACCTCCATCAACTAAACATCCACCTATCACAGTACCATGCCCACCTATAAATTTTGTTAAAGAGTGTATTACAACAGCAGCTCCATGTTCCAACGGTTTGCATATAACTGGAGCAGCAGTGTTATCCATAATCAAAGGTATATTATGTTTTCTTCCTATATCAGCAACTTCTTTAATTGGAAAAACACGTAAGTATGGATTTGGTAATGTTTCTGCATAAATACATCTAGTTTTTTCATCAATCTGCTTCTCAAAATTTTTTGGATCAGAAGGATCTGCATACCTGACTTCTATTCCGAGTCTTTTCAAAGTATGAGTAAACAAATTAACTGTTCCACCATAAAGGTCAGTTGAACTAATAAAATTATCTCCAGCTTGACAGCAATTTGTTACTGCAAAAGTTGATGCAGCCTGACCTGAGCTAACGGTTACACAAGCAAGCCCACCTTCTAAAGCAGCTACTCTTTTTTCCAATACATCATTAGTTGGATTCATTATTCTTGTATAAATATTTCCAAATTCTTTAAGAGCAAAAAGATTTGCTGCCGTATCTGTATCTTTAAATTGATAAGACGTAGTTCTATAAATTGGAACCGCTACTGCTGTAGTGGCTGGATCACTTCTATATTCTCCGCCATGTAATGCTATTGTTTCTGCATTTTTAATATCTTTTGTCATATTTCCTCCTTTTATTAATACAAGTCTTATATTTTGCTTGTATAATGAGTAATTGTAAAGAGATTTAATATAGTAAAAAATTGACTTTATAAGGAAATCTGCGTATTTATTCGCAAAATACAATGACAAGTTTTATTAAAAAAAATGAATTAAATAATAATTGGCTTTTAATTGATGCTGAGAATGTAGTAGTTGGAAGACTTGCTGCATACATATCTATTGTTTTGAGAGGTAAAAATAAAAGTCAATATACACCAAGCATGGATAATGGAGATTTTGTAGTTGTTACTAATATAGATAAAATTAAGTTTACTGGAAAAAAATTTTCTAATAAAAAATATTATAGACACTCTGGTTATCCTGGAGGTATTAAAAGTACAACACCAGCGTTATTATCGATAAAAAAACCAGAAGATATTCTTAAACTAGCCGTTAGAAGAATGCTCCCAGGCGGTCCCTTAGCAAAAAAACAGTTAACTAAACTAAAAATGTACAAAGGGAAAACTCATCCACACGAAGCACAAAATATAAAGATGATTAATTTTGGGGAAATAAATTCAAAAAACAAAATTTTGACTAATTAAATGGAAACTCAACTTACATCAAAGTCTATCCCAGAAGAAAAAAAATTAAATTTTAAAGACAGTAAATATGCCACGGGTAGAAGAAAAAAATCAATAGCTCGTGTCTGGGTTAAAAAAGGTTCAGGGAATATTCATGTAAACGGTAAAAAGATGATTGATTACTTTGTAAAACTAAATTTACAAACTGCTATTGTAAGAACTTTTGCGGTAGCAAAAAGAGAAAATGAATTTGATGTTAGATGTACTGTAAAAGGTGGTGGTCTTTCAGGGCAAGCTGGTGCAATAATACTAGGAATAGCGAGAACGCTTATTCAATTTGAACCTAGTCTTAAGTCCGATCTTAAGAAGGAAAAACTTACTACTAGAGACTCTAGAGCTGTTGAAAGAAAAAAATACGGACGTAGAAAAGCAAGAAGAAGCTTTCAATTTTCAAAAAGATAGTTATTCAAAACATTATCTCTTAATAATAATTCCTGATATACTTAATATTATGAAAGATTCATTAAATATCGCTATTGCCGGTGCAACTGGATATGTTGGCCTAGAACTAATTAAAATCTTAGTAAAACATAAGAAAGTCAGAATCTCCTATTTATGCGCACAAAAATCTATTGGCAAATCTATAAACACTTTTGATAAAAGTATTAAAAAAAAAAATTTACCTAAAATTTCTAGAATCAAAAATATTGATTGGAATAATATTAAAATTATTTTTACTGCATTACCAAATGGAGAAGCGCAAAAAATTGCAAAGTTAATTCCTTTTAATGTAAAGCTAATTGATTTATCAGGAGATTTTAGATTACAAAATTATAAATTATATGAAAAATGGTATGGGATCAAACATAGATGCAAAAAACTTATTAATGAATCTATTTATTCTGTTACAGAATTTTCAAGAAAACAAATACCAAATTATAAAATAATATCTTGCCCTGGCTGCTATCCAACTTCAATTCAATTACCACTAATACCTTTACTTAAAAATAATGCAGTAAATATTAATAATATTATTATTGATTCCAAATCAGGACATTCAGGTGCAGGTAAAAACTTAAAAAAAAAATATTCATTTGTTAAAAATTTATCAAAATCTGTTTCTGCATACGGGGTAGGAAAACATAAGCATACAGTAGAAATAGATCAACAATTAACATTAGCAGCAAAAAAAGAGGTTAACGTAATTTTTACACCACATCTTATTCCCATGTTTAGAGGGATACTCTCAACTATTTATTTAGAGTTATCTAAAGGTTACACAGCAAAAAAAGTTTATCAAATAATTAAAAAATATCATAAAAATAATTTCTTTATTAAAATTGCAAAGTTTAATAATTCTATAGGAACTGGCAATGTTATAAATACAAACTTCTGTGAAATTGCTGTTTGTAAAAGTAGTAAAGAAAATAAAATTATTATAATTTCAACTATAGACAACTTGATAAAAGGTGCTTCAGGCCAAGCTGTCCAAAACATGAATGTGGCTAGTCGTTTAAATGAAAAAATGGGTTTATTGTGAAATATTTATATCTGATATTTTTATTTTTTACTTTAATTAGTTGTTCAAATGGAGCCAAGGAAGTTTATTGGTGTGGTGATCACGCTTGCATAAATAAAAAGGAAAGAAAAATTTATTTTGCCGAAACAATGATTGTTGAAGTTCGAAAATTAGATAAAAAGTTTGAATTGAATAAAGTTGAAAAAGATAAAATTCTTAAAGCAATTAAATTAAAAGATAAAAAGTATACAAAAAAAATAAAAAAAAATGATGATGATTCTTACGCTAATTCTGAAAAACTAATTATTAAAAAAACTAAAAAAAATAAAAAACAAAAGAAAAAGAAATATACTAAAAAGAAAAGTAAAAAATGGTTTTTTAAAAAAAAAAAAGTTGATAAATCCATTTATGAAGAATCTTCCCTATCAAAATTTAACGATTTGGCAAATAAAATATCAAAGCAAAATGAATCAAAAGATTTTCCCGATATAAATAATATTGAAATTAATAATAATGACTAAAAGTATAAATATTGCAATTGTAGGTTTTGGAAATATAGGTAGCTATTTTTATAAAATTGTTGAAAAAAATAAAAAAACTATTTTTAGAAAAACAGGAAAGATTCCTATTGTAAAATATATATCTGCAAAGAAACTAAATAAAAAACGTAGTGTCAATCTTCCTAAATCAAAATGGATAAAAAATCCTATCCTTTTAACAAAAATGAAAGATGTTGATATAATTGTTGAATTAGTAGGTGGTGCAGAAGGAATTGCAAAAAAAATAGTTTTTGCTGCACTTAAAAATAAAAAACACGTAATTACCGCAAATAAAGCATTAATGTCTAAACATGGTGATGACCTTGCTTTTATTGCGGAAAAAAATAAAGTTAATCTTGAGTATGAAGCGTCAGTGGCTGGAGGAGTCCCTATAATCAAATCAATTAAGGAAGGATTGATTTCAAATAAAATTAACAAAATTTATGGAATTCTTAATGGCACTACCAATTATATTTTATCTACTATGTCAGAAACTGGCAAAAATTTTATCCAAGTTTTGAATGATGCAAAAAAATTAGGCTTTTCTGAAAGTAACCCAAAGTCAGATTTAAATGGTTCAGATGCAGCAGCGAAAATTAGGATTTTGTCATCAATAGCTTTTAATACTTACATATCAAAAAATAAGATTCTTACTGAAGGTATTCAAAATTTGAATGAAATTGACATATTACACGCAAAAAATTTAGGTTATAAAATTAAGCTCTTATCTATATCTGAGATTATAAACAATCAACTAATTGAAAGAGTTCATCCATGTTTAGTTGTTGATAATTCTTATATTGGAAATATTAATGGAGTACTTAATGCTATTATTGTAGACGGTTTTCCAATTGGCAAGTCAGTTTTTCAAGGCGAGGGTGCTGGTCCAGGAGCAACATCATCATCATTAATATCTGATCTTTGTTCAATTTTAAGAGGTAACATAAAATATCCATTTGGTGTTCCATATTATTCAAGAAAAAAAATTAAACCGTTTGATATATTAAAGCACACTTGTTCCGCGTACATACGCTTAGTTGTTAAGGATAAGCCTGGAGTTTTATCATCTGTAACAAAAAAATTTTCTAAGAACAAAATTTCAATTAAAAATCTAATACAAGTTCCGAATAAAATAAAGAAAAATGCTTCAATTGTTATAATTACACATTCGTCCACAGAAAGAAATTTTAAAAAATTACTTTTTAATCTAAAAAAAAATAGTTTTATAAATAAATACCCTACATTTATTAGAATTGAAAAAACATAAATGGATTTAGATAAAAACCTTGTACAAGGCTTCACAACAGCTACAGAAAGAGGTGCTTATGGAGCTTCTTTATTAAAGGGTAAAAATAATAAAATTGCAGCAGACCAATCTGCTGTAGATGAAATGAGAAAACAATTAAACAAGATTACAATGAAAGGTGAGATAGTTATTGGTGAAGGTGAATTAGATGAAGCTCCGATGCTGTATAATGGTGAAAAAGTTGGAAATAATAGTGGAGATGAAATAGATATTGCTGTTGACCCATTAGAAGGAACAAATTTTACTGCAAAAAATTTACCAAATGCAATTTCAGTCATTGCAGCTTCACGGAAAGGTAATCTTTTAAAAGCACCAGATACTTATATGGAAAAAATTGCAGTGGGATCAAATTTACCTAATAATTTAATTGATTTAGACAATAGTGTTGAAAAAAACATTAAGTTGCTATCTGAAGCTAAAAATACTTTACCTAAAAATTTAACTGCTTGTCTTTTAAAAAGACCACGACATGATGCAATTATAAAATCTTTAAACTTTTTAGATGTTAAAATAAAGTTTATTGATGATGGTGACGTTCTTGGTGTTCTCTCAGTTTCAAACCCACTTTCTAACATTGATATCTACCTAGGAATTGGTGGAGGTCCGGAAGGAGTATTGGCTGCTGCTGCACTTAAGTGTTTAAATTGTCAAATGCAAACACGTTTAGTTTTTCAAAATGAAAAAGAAAAAATAAAATCAAAAAATATGGGCATAAATGATTTAGATATGAAATATAATATTGAAGATATGGTTAAAGGTGATGTAATTTTTTGTGCTTCTGGGGTTACTAATGGAGATTTCTTAACTGGGATAAAAAATTATAATGATTATTTTGAAGTCGAAAGTCTTGTTCTTCATGAAAGCACCAAATTACACAAGAAAGTAATAAATAAAATAAAAAAATGAACTTCACTTCAGTCAGTGGAAAAAAATGGATTTTCAAAAAATATAACGATTCTGATGTAAAAAAATTTTCTTATGATTTTTCATTAACCGAAACCACTTCAAAGCTTTTATCAATAAGGAAAAAAAATATAGATAACATAAAGTTATTTTTAAACCCAAAAATAAAAAACTTATTACCAAACCCTTACTGCTTAAAGGATATGGATAAAGCAATAGAACGAACCTATATATCTTTATCTAATAAAGAAAAAATTGGAATATTTGGCGATTATGATGTTGATGGAGCTACATCTACCGCTTTATTAAGTAGGTATTTTTTATCAATAAACCAAAAAATTGAAACTTACATACCAGACAGAAAAAATGAAGGCTATGGACCCAATGAAAAAGGTTTTGATTTTTTAATTAATTTAGGAGCAAAAATAATTTTTACTGTTGATTGTGGAACCTCTTCTTTTCTACCAATAAAACATGCTCAAAATAACAATACAGATGTAATAGTGCTTGACCACCATCAATCTGATATAAAATTTCCTAACGCGTGCGCAATAGTAAATCCTAACCGTCATGACGATACTTCCGATTTAAAATATCTTTGTGCTGCTGGTGTGTGTTTCATGTTTATTGTAGCTTTAAATAAAAAATTGCGAGATGAAAATTGGTTCAAAATAAATTCTATTAAAGAACCTGATATTTTAAATTTATTAGATTTAGTTTCTCTAGGAACTGTTTGCGATGTTGTTCCATTGATTGGTTTAAATAGAGCTATAGTTAAGCAAGGCCTTAAAATTTTTAAAAAAAGACTGAATCTTGGGTTAAAAACTTTATATGATTTAAGCAATATTGAGCATAAACCAACTATATATGATTTAGGTTTTAAATTGGGACCACGAATAAACGCCGGGGGAAGAGTCGGGAAATCATCTCATGGTGCTGAGCTTCTAACCTCTTCGGATCCACAAAGAGCTTATAAAATAGCTATTGATTTAGAAAGATTTAATAAAGAAAGACAAAGTATAGAGATGATGCTTTTAGAAAAAGTAAATTTAGAAGCACAAAACTTTTTAAATGATAATGTATTGGTCCTAGCAGGTGATAGTTGGCACGAAGGTATTATTGGAATAGTAGCGTCAAGAATAAAAGAAAAATATAATAAACCTACTGTATTAATTTCTACAAATGGTACAATTGGGAAAGGTTCAGCCAGATCTATTTTTGGATTTAATATTGGAAGTATGATTATTAAGGCTACACAATTAGGTATTTTACATAAAGGTGGAGGTCACAAAATGGCTGGTGGTTTTACAGTGGATGCTAGTAAAATCAATTTGTTTCGCAAATTTTTGCTACAGAACTTTGAAAAACTAAAATTAAAATCTTCAAAAGTAGTAGATTTATTTTTGGATACAATTATTGCTCCAAGCGCAGTAAACGAAAAATTTTATGAAGAAATTGAATTTTTAGCTCCATTTGGGTCAGGAAACAATGAGCCGAAATTTGTTATAGAAAATTTAAAAGTTATTAAATCAAATATAATTGGAAATTATCATATAAAATCAATTTTAAGTGGTAATGATGGATCGGTAATAAAAAGTATAGCTTTTAATGCAAAAGATAGTCCACTAGAAGGTTTTCTTGATAATAAAAATAAAAAAAAAATTAATATAGCTGGAAAAATGAATTTAAATGAATGGAAAGGCAATAAAACTGTACAATTTATAATAGAAGATATCTCATTATAAATTATATAATCTTTTAAATTTGAGACAATTTAATACTTGTAATTATTACATTAATTTTAGATAGTAATTAAATATAATGTTGGAATATATTAAATTTGATGAGCACGGAATTTTCGTTTGGTCATCCTACGTATTCACTTTTGTTGTTTTATCTTTTTTGTTTATTAAAACTAAAAATTCTTTGAAATCTTACGAAAAAAAATATTTTAGTGAATTTAGTTTTTCTACTCAGCTAAAAGTAAAAATCAACAGAGAAAAAAGACGTACGGGTAGAATTATATCTACAACTACAAGTATTTAGTTCATTTTATTGTTTCAATTAGAATATGTTAAGTAAAAAAGTAAAAACAAGACTGGTGTTTTTAAGCATTTCACTTTTATTTGCAGTTCTCTTGACATTTTTTACTCTAAAAACTCTTAAAAACAATATTGTTTATTTTCTTTCGCCAACAGATATCTATAACAAAAACGATTTAAATTTTAATAAAAAAGTTAGGATTGGAGGTCTAGTAAAAGAAGGATCTGTAATTAATAAAAATACATCAATCAAATTTACTATCACCGATCTTAAAAATGAAATATTTGTATCTTATGAGGGTTCCATACCAAACCTTTTTTCTGAAGGAAAGGGTGTTGTTGCCGAAGGTAGACTTCAAGACAAAAAATATTTTTTAGCAGATTCTATAATGGCTAAACATGATGAAAATTATAATCCTCTTGAAGTCAAACAGATTTTAAAGGGAAATAAAAATTAATTATGATTATCTATTTCATATTTTAAAAAATTCCCTATAATATATTTAATGTTTAACAGACTTTTTCCTAATAAAATTCTTTCTTTAAATAATAAATTTTTTATACACTTAATATTTTTAATGATTTGTGTAATTGGTGTTGGATTAATTTATGCTTTACTAATATCACCACCAGATTCTGTGCAAGGTAATTCTGTAAGAATAATGTACATTCATGTTCCCGCATCATTTATCAGTATAAGTTGCTATGCTTTTATGGGTCTAATTTCCATCTTATCTATTGTTTTTAAAATTAAAATTCTACCGTTCGTTGCAAAAAGTATTGCTCCCGTTGGATTTGTGTTTGCTTTAGTTTCTATTTTTTCTGGATCTTTATGGGGTAAACCAACATGGGGTGTTTGGTGGGCTTGGGATGCAAGATTGACTTCAATGTTAATTTTAAATTTACTATATATATTTTATATCCTTTCATGGAAATTAATAAAAGAATTTGAGAATGCAAATAAAGTTTCATCGTTTATTGCTATTATAGGTTTATTGAATATTCCAATAATTAAGTATTCAGTTGATTGGTGGAACACTTTACATCAAACTTCTAGTATTACACTTAACTCCGCTCCCACAATACATTATACAATGTTAATACCTTTATTAATTATGTTTTTTGGTTTGATTATTTATTCTTTAATAGTGATTTTAATGAAATATAAAATTGAAATTTTGAAATTAAAACTAAAAAAAAATAAAATTTATTAACCTATTTTTTTTTTCGCTTTATAGTTATGCCTAAATATAGTCATTATCCCCATTAACGAAAAAATAAAAGGTAAAAACCATAGTGCATATGTTGACATTTTTATTGGTGGGTTAAGTAAAATAAAATCACCATATCTATCAGTCAAAAATTTATAAATTTCTTCATCTTTTTTACCTTCTGATATTTTAACTCTTATAATAGATCTTAAATCTTTTGCTAATTGTGCTTCCGAGTCATCTATAGATTGGTTTTGACAAACAAGACACCTTATCTTTTTAGATATATCTCTTGCTCTAGATTCTTGTTTTTTATCAATTAAAAACTCATCAGGTTCAACAGCAAAAGTATTAAAATGAAAAATATTTAATACAATTATTGAAAAAATAAAATTTGTAATCGTATAATGTAAAAAATTAGATTTGTTCATTTTTTTTTAAGATTAGAAATTTTTTTTTTAAATTTTCTGTATACTATTTTGTTTATTGGCCCTACGTGTTTATACTTAATTATTCCTTTTGAGCTAATTAAAAAAGTTTCAGGAATTCCATAAACCCCCCAATCAATTGCAATTTTTCCTTTTGGATCTGTAATTACTTTGGAGTAAGGGTTTTTTAATTCTTTAAGCCAAACAATTGCTTTATTAGGATTATCTTTATAGTTTATACCTATAATTTTAATACTACTATCTTTAGATAGTTCAATTATATATTTATGTTCTTCACGACAAGGAGCACACCATGTTGCAAAAAAATTAACTAGAGTTATGTTGTTTTTAAATTCATTTGTTGAAATAAATTTTTCATCATTAAACAAAAGTTTAGAATTAAAAATTGGAACTTCTTTTTCTATAAGTTGAGAAGGCAAATTTGAAGGGTCTCTCTCTATTATAAGAAGATAAAAGAAAATTATTATTACAAAGAAAAATGCAAACACTAATAAGAGAAATATTTTTTTACTCATTTTTTAATTTTCTAATTCTATATAAATTACTTTTTAAAGCACTAAGTCCAGCAATAAAAATAGTTAAAGCTCCGATCCATATCCATATAACTAGTGGATTATAGTAAAGTCTTATTACCCAACCATCTTTTTTATTGCCTTCACCTAAAACTATATATAAATCTCTTTTAAAATTTGTGTGAATAGAAGGCTCGTTAGTAAATATATTAGTAACAGGATAATAGCGTTTTTGTGGTTTTAAGTTTCCAATAAAATCATTATTTTTATCGTATATTGCAAATAGTGCTTCTATAGCAATATAATTAGGTCCAACAATTTCATTAATTTCTACAAAAGAAATATTATAATTTATGATTTTAATGTTCTCTTTTGTTTTCATTTGTGTAATTTTTTCAGATTGCCAAACACTAGAACTAGTTATTCCAAGCATTAATAAACCAAATCCTAAATGCGCTATTAATGTAAAAATATTAGTATTAGGAAATAAATTCCTATTTATTTTTCCTAACATTTTCTCACCTAAGGGTAGGAGGTTATTTATGATTATCCACCAGCTTAAAGATATACCAAATAAACCTATTAAATTAATATATTTATAGTTTATAAAAAATACTAATGTGCATGCAATTGTGAGAAAAAAATTAATTATCACACCTTTTAAATTTTTCTTAATATCTGTTTTTCCCCATGAGAGTATAGGACCAATGCCCATTATTAGAATTACAGGGAGAATAATTGGAATTATTGTAGAATTAAAGTAGGGCTCACCAACAGAAATTTTGTTTTTTGAAATTGCTTC
>Ga0114997_10004468_pt1 | contig 10804 bp, 10 predicted proteins | sample ArcticOcean_MG_C_2_FD_87045 | JGI IMG/M metagenome (GOLD analysis project Ga0114997, IMG submission 87045) | Marine microbial communities from western Arctic Ocean - ArcticOcean_MG_CB4_136 | ecosystem: Environmental > Aquatic > Marine > Oceanic | place: Arctic Ocean: Canada Basin | collected... | reverse complement strand
AGATTAAGATTTATCACTTCAAGTGATCTATATTTCGCTATTGAACTTACACATGATGAAGATAATCAAGCTGATCCAATTAAAAATCAGTATAACGACCAACGGATAACTCCAGGAACTCATGGGGAGTTTGCAGGTAGTTCGGTATTATTAACTTGGACTATGGATTAATTTGAATCTCTGGAAAACAGACACTTTTTAAAAGTTCATTATTTTCAAAATCTTTTTCACCAACAAATATATCTGAAGTACCACTTTTGTAATCAATTAAAATATCATCAACTAAAAATTTAAAAGCAAGTGCTCTTCTGTTTCTATTAGATGAAACATTTGGTAGCGATCTATGAAGAGTGAGACCATTGTGAACTAAAATATCACCAGGTGAAGAATTTCCAGTTAATATATCATTTTTATTTATTGAAATATCAGATATCGACTTTCTGCTATCTTTTGTACTATATTGGATTCCACTATGAAGATCTACTGATGCTAATTCACCAAGCTCAAAACTTTTTTGTAAGTACTGCATTGCACCATTCTCCTCATTAACTTCATCTAAAGGAATCCATAAAGTAATGAACCAACTTTTATTTTCTTTTTTAGGCTTTAATGGAAAAAAAGAAGTATCTTGATGCCAATGTAAATCCCCACCATCTTGGGGTGGTTTATTGAAAATAATTGTTTCTAACAATGTTATTTTTTTTGCATCAGGGACAATTTTATTAATTATATCTTTTATGTAATAAGAATGAAGTATTTCTAATGCAGATTTAAGGTGTTTAAGGGGTAAAAGTTTTTTTCTCTCTCCCTTAACATGTGTCCACATTGAAACCAGTGGTTCAGATGAATACTTTGTTTTTTTGTAGTCAAATCCATCTAAATTTAATGCCAACTCCCACTCTAATAAGATTTCAGAAAGAGGCTTTTTATCACTAACTATGTTAGTAAAAATTTCACACCCATTTTTATTAAAAGTCATATTATTAAAGTAATTTAAAAAAAAAAATAAAGCAAGCATAACTAGATAATAAGTGGTAATTAGAGGGAATAAAATTATTTAAAATGAATAAACAATTTATAGTTTATTTATAAATAAAATAGTACATTAATTAAATATGACATTTCCAAAAAAAGATGATTTAGTACTAAATTCATTCTTAAGTAATTATTCTGGATTGATACATAAGGGAATGGAATCAATAGATGAAAAAAACTTTCTCTTCATAGTAAATATTTTAGAAAAAGCTATTTTAAATAAAAAAAATATTTTCACATGTGGCAATGGTGGCTCTTCTTCAATAGCTGAGCACTTTGTTTGTGATTTTGTTAAAGGAGTATCTACTGATACCTCAATATCACCAAAAGTTAATTCTTTGACCTCAAACATGCCTTTGCTTAGTGCAATAGCAAATGATATTGAATATGATGATGTTTTTTCTTATCAATTAGAAAAATATGGATCAAAGGGTGACTTATTATTTTGTATTTCAAGTAGTGGGAATAGTAAAAATATTATCAATGCCATAGATATTGCGTCTAAAATGAAAATTAAAACCATTAGTCTTGTAGGATTTAGCGGCGGTATAGTAAAAAAAATTAGTGATAATTGCATTCATATAAATATCTCTAATTATGGAATTGTAGAAGATATACACCAATCAATAATGCATATGATGGCACAGTATATCAGATTAAGAAAAATTAATAAATTAGATAAAGTAGAAAAAATTATTTTTTAAATAAAGGATTAAAGTATGAAAGCAATTGTTACGGGAGGTGCTGGTTTTATTGGTAGTCACTTAGTTGATCGACTACTTAAGGAAGAAATTCAAGTAGTAGTAATGGATAATTTTTCAACTGGTCATAAAGAAAATCTTGATCATGTAAAAGATAAAATTTCAATAATAGATTGTGATATTTCAAAAAATGGAGACTGGCTAAAAGCTTTTGATCAAGTAGATTATGTTTTTCATTTAGCTTCATTAGCTGATATAGTCCCATCAATCCAAAAGCCTTACGAATATTATAATGCTAATGTTAATGGTACATTTAATGTTGTTCATGCTGCTAAAAATGCAAACATTAAAAAGCTAGTATATGCAGCCTCATCTTCCTGCTATGGAATACCAGACAATTTTCCTACTACTGAGTTAGATGATATTCGACCTCAATATCCCTATGCTTTAACAAAAAGAATGGGCGAAGAATTAGTTTTGCACTGGGCACAAATTTATAAATTACCAGCAATTTCTCTTAGATTATTTAATGTTTATGGACCAAGATCTAGAACTTCTGGTACATATGGTGCTGTATTTGGTGTATTTTTAGCTCAAAAACTTGCCTCTCAACCCTACACAGTTGTTGGGGACGGACTTCAAACAAGAGACTTCACATTTGTTTCCGATGTGACTAATGCCTTCTATACTAGCGCCTTAAGCAATATAACGAATGAAATATATAATGTTGGAAGTGGGTATACAGTCTCTATCAATAAAATTATAGATTTTTTAGGTGGTGAAAAAGTATTTATACCAAAGAGACCAGGAGAGCCAGATACAACATTTGCAGATATTACTAAATTAAAAAAAGACATGCAATGGGAGCCAAAAGTAAAAATTGAAGAAGGAATTAAAATCCTTATTGAAAATATTGAGTACTGGAAAAATGCCCCAGTATGGAACCCTGATAGTATTTCTGAAGCTACGATAGATTGGTTTAAATATTTAAAATGATAAAATATGAGTAAGAAAATTATTTCACTAGATAGAGCTGAAGAAATTATTAAATCTTTTAAAAAAAAGAAAATGACAACTATTTTAAGCCATGGGGCCTTTGACCTTGTACATTTAGGACACCTTAAACATTTTGAATCGGCAAAAAAAATGGGGGATATTTTAATAGTTTCTATTACAGCAGATAGATTCATCTATAAAGGCCCCGGTAGGCCGAAATTTAATGAAAATCAAAGAATGGAATATTTATCTAAATTAGAAATGATTGACTATATTGTCTTGAGTAATGAAATAACAGCAGTTTCAATAATTAAAAAATTAAAACCAAATATTTATTGTAAAGGACCAGATTATAAACAAGATAATGATGATGTTACAGGTAATATCAAAAAAGAAAAACTAGCAATTAAATCAGTAAAAGGAAAAATTGCATACACTGATGATCAAGTTTTTAGCTCCAGTAATTTAATCAATAGCTCAAAAAGTGAAAACAATAGTCTTATTCAAAATCTTAAAAAATCAATAGATATTAAAGACACTTTTGATAAAATTGAATCCCTTAAAAAAAAGAAAGTTTTACTACTAGGTGAGATTATCATAGATGATTATCAATTTTGTGAAGCAATCGGTAAATCTGGAAAAGAGCCTGTGTTAGTTATGCATGATAAGTTTACAGAAAAATATATTGGTGGGGTAGGAGCTATTGCTAATCATATTTCAAATTTTTGTAATGATATTACAATAATGAGTTTTATTGGTGATCATCAAAAACAAGAGAGTTTTATTAAGCGTTCATTAAGTAAGAATATAAAAACTATTTTATTTAATAAAAAAAATTCTCCTACTATAAACAAGAAAAGATATCTAGATGAGATTAATCATAAGAAAGTATTAGGTGTTTATTCTATAAATGACTCAGATTTAATAGAAAGAGACGAAAGTATATTTTTAGAAAAATTAAAATCTTCAATTAAAAAATATGATCTTGTAATTTTAACTGACTATGGTCATGGAATAATTACGCCTAAAATTGCTGATTTTGTTTGTAAAAATAGTAATTATTTAGCTATTAATTCACAAATAAATGCTTCAAACATAGGCTTTCAAAATTTAAATAAATATAAGAATTTTAATTTTTTGATTCTAAATGAAGGAGAAATTAGGCATGATGCTAGAGATAGAACAACTCCAATAGAAGTTTTGAGTAAGCTACTCATGAAAAAATTAAAGGCAAAAAAAGGAATAGTAACAAGTGGAAAAAATGGGGCTCGAATGATTTCGAGTAAAAATACGCATGATATACTTTGCCCAGGTTTTGCTGTAAAAGTTATAGATAAAATAGGATCAGGTGATGCAATGCTTGCAGTTGCATCTATTTGTGACTATATTAAGATGAATGATCATTCCACCTTACTCTTAGGCTCTTTAGCTGCTGCACAAGCGGTTGAAACGATGGGCAATAAGAATTATGTATCTGATCTAAAACTTAAGAAAGCTTTCTACTATATCTTAAAATAATCAATGAAATATAATATTTTAATAACAGGTGGCGCAGGCTATGTAGGCGCAGTTTTAGTCCCTATACTTTTGGAAGAAGGTCATTCAATTTCTGTCGTGGACTTATTTATGTATGGCAATACTGTGCTTCCTGACCACGATAGATTGAAAAAGCATAAATTAGATATTAGGAATATTTCTGAAATAGATAATATTATGAAAGGACACGATATAGTAATTCATTTAGCCTGTATCTCTAATGATCCAAGTTTTGAATTAAATCCTGATTTAGGGAAATCAATCAACTTAGATGCCTTTAGACCTCTTGTTGAATGTTCAGTATCAAATGGTGTTAAAAGATTTATATATGCATCATCATCATCTGTGTATGGAATTAAAGATGAAAAAAATGTACATGAGGATATGTCGCTAGAACCACTGACTGACTATTCAAAATTCAAAGCTGATTGTGAAAAGATTCTTAATGAATATAAGTCAGAAAACTTTACGACAGTAACTATACGACCAGCAACTGTATGTGGTTATTCTCCTAGACAAAGATTAGATGTTGTATTAAATATTTTTGCTAATAATGCTTATCATAATAGAGAAATATCAGTATTTGGAGGAAGTCAACTTCGACCAAATATAAATATTAAAGATATGGTAAGAGCCTATCAGACTTTGATTTATGCTGATAAAGAAAAAATAAATGGTGAAATTTTTAATGCTGGAGATAAGAATTATTCAGTTCTTCAGCTAGCTGAAATGACAAAAAGTGTAATGGGTGACGACATAAAATTGACTGTTACTGAATCTGACGATAACAGATCTTATCATATTTCATCTGAAAAAATTCTAAAAAAACTTGGTTTTAAAACAGAAAATTCATTAAAAGATGCGGTAATAGACGTCAAGGAAGCCTTTGAGGACAAAAGATTAAAGGACCCATTGAATAATGACTTTTATTATAATATTAAGATGATGCAAAAAAATAATTTAAAATAATTTATTATGACAAAAGTAAGATATTCATACCTGCCTCAACAATTTGCAGATGCAGATGATCTTTGGGATGATTTAAAGGAATTTGTAAAAACAGGTGACTTTACATTGGGTAAGCCTCTACAACAGTTTGAGTCTAGCTTTGCTAAACTCATGGATTCTAAGCATGCAATTGGAGTTAACTCAGGAACAGATGCAATTAAGCTTTCTTTGAAAGCTAAGGGGGTTGGACATGGTGATGAAGTCATAACAACAGCAAATACTTTTGTAGCTACTGTTGGTGCAATTGCTGAACTCGGTGCTATACCTATTTTTGTTGACTGTGATGATACATTTTGTATGGATACAAACAAGCTAGAGGAAAAAATATCTGAAAAAACTAAAGCGCTATTGCCAGTTCATTTTACAGGCTATATGACAGATATGAGAAAAGTAATACCTTTAGCTGAAAAATATAATCTGCCAGTTATAGAAGATGCGTGTCAATCCATTCTAGGTGAAATTGATGGTAAAAAAGCTGGAACTTGGGGTGATACAGGTGCATTCTCACTTCACCCACTTAAAAACTTAAATGTTTGGTCTGATGGTGGGCTGATTACAACGAACAATGATGAGCTTGCAGATAAACTTAGATTACTTCGAAATCATGGTTTAGTTGACAGGGATACAATTGGATTAATGGGTTATAATTCTAGGCTTGATACTTTCCAAGCGGTAGTGGGTAACTGGTTAATTCCTCAGACTAAAGATATTGCCAATCAACGTATAAAAAATGCAGCCTACTATGATAAAGGCTTATCAGAGGTAAGTGAAATAACTATACCACCAAGACCAAAAGACTATAAAATTGTATATCACCTATATATTGTTTTTGCTGAAGATAGAGAAGGGCTCTTAGAACATTGTTTAAAAGAGGGTATTGAAGCAAAAGTGCATTATCCAGTTCCAATATATAGGCAAGAGGGCCTGCGGTATCTAGGCCACAAAGAAGGGGACTTTCAAGTTTCTGATGAACATGCAAAAAAAATAATTTCATTTCCTTGTGATCAACATTTAAGTATAGAAGAGCAAGATTATGTTATTGAAACAGTAAAAAATTATTATAGATAAAATAAGTTTATGAAAATTCCATATGTTGATCTAAAGCTACAATGGGCTGAAGAAAGAGATGAATTGCTTCCTATTATAGATAATATTTTATCAGAAGGCAGTCATGTAGGTGGAAATGAAATCAAAATTTTCGAAAATAATATTAAAAATATTGTTAAAACCAAGCATGTTATTACTTTAAATAGTGCAACTGATGCACTTACTCTTGGCCTCCATCTTTTAGGAGTGAAATCAGGAGATGAAGTCATAACTCCACCAAATTCATTTATTGCCTCAACAGCAGTTATAGTGCATTTGGGAGCAAAACCTATTTTTGCAGATGTGCAAGATGATCAATTGATAGATCCTGAAAGAATTGAAGCCTGCATAACTGAAAAAACAAAAGCAATCATGCCTGTTCATTTAACTGGAAGAATGTGTGATATGGAAAGTATTATGAAAATTTCTGAGAAGTATAATATCCCAGTGATTGAAGATGCAGCTCAGTCAATTGGATCTCTTTATAAGGGAAAGCCAGCTGGGTCAATAGGACATATAGGTTGTTTTTCAGGCCATCCTCTAAAAAATTTAAATGCATTTGGTGATGCGGGCTATTTAACAACTAATGATTCAGATGTAGCCGATAAACTTAGAAGTTTATCAAATCATGGGATGGTTGAAAGAAATGTTGTTGAGAGCTTTGGCTATGTTTCTAGAATGGATAATCTTCAAGCAGGTATTCTTAACTATCATATAAATAAAATTGATAAGATTATTGCCCAAAGACGTGCTAATGCAGATTTGTATAAAGAATTATTAAATAAAGATTATGTATATTTCCCAAAATCAGATGATAATAATTTTGATACATATCATACTTTTGTAATTCAAGTAGATAAAAGATCCAAATTAGTAACTTACCTTGAGGCCAAGGGTATTCAAACTTCAATTCATTATCCAATACCCATTCATTTACAGCCAGCTGCAAAGTACCTTGGACATAAAATTAATTCCTTTCCAAAAACTGAAGAACAGGCCAAAAGAATACTAACTCTTCCAGTTAATCAATATATAGATAGAGAAAAAATTGAATACGTCTGCAAGGCGATTAATAGTTTTTATAAAAATGATTAAAATGGAAAATATCTTAGCTAAAGAACTGCTCTTTAAAATGTATCGTATTCGACAAGTAGAGTTAAAAATTGCAGAAATGTATTCTGAGCAAGAAATGAGGTGTCCTATACATCTTTCGGTCGGACAAGAAGCCGTTGCAACTGGGATTTGTCAGTTATTAAGAAAAGAAGATAGTATTTTAAGCGCACATCGATCGCATGCCCACTATATCGCAAAAGGGGGAAGTATAAAAAAAATGCTTGGAGAACTATATGGAAAGATTTCTGGGTGTGCTAAGGGCAAAGGGGGATCTATGCACCTTATAGATTTAGAAGCTGGTCTAATTGCAGCTGTCCCTATAGTAGGTAGTACAATTCCTATTGGTGTTGGTGTAGCATGGGGCAAAAAATTAAAAAATAAAAAAGATAAAACAGCTATATTCTTTGGAGAAGGAGCGACTGAAACTGGCGTATTTCATGAAAGCCTTGGTTTTGCTTCATTGCATAATATACCAGTTATTTTTATTTGTGAAAATAATTTGTATTCTGTTTATACACACGTGAGAGACAGGCAATCTAAAAAAAGATCTTTAAAAACAATAGTAGAAGGACACGGTATACAGTATCTGTATGGCAATGGAAATAACATGGAAGAAGTTTTAAATATTTCTAAACAATCAATAGAATATATAGAAACTAAGCAGTTACCAATTTTACTTGAGTTTGATACCTATAGATGGCTTGAACATTGTGGACCTGGCAATGATGATCACTTAAATTATAGAGACGAACAAGAAACAAAAAGCTGGCTTGATAATTGTCCAATCAATCTTTTTGAAAAAAAACTACTTATTTCTGGTGCTATTACTAAAAAAGAAATTGATGAAAATCTAGAGGCGCTTAATAATGAGATTTTAGAAGCATTTATGGATGCAAAAAATGCAGAATTTTTACCTGCAAGTAGTCTATATGATGACATTTATTCGGTATAAAAATTAACTAAAAATAAAACTATGAGAGAAATTAAATTTTATGAAGCAATCAGAGAAGCGACAGCTCAATGCCTAGAGAATGATGAACGTGTATACATAATGGGGCTAGGAGTGCCTGATCCTAAAGGAATATTTGGTACAACAGTAAATTTACAAGAAGAGTTTGGTAAAGATAGAGTTTTTGATATGCCAATTATAGAAAATGCAGCAACAGGAATAGCAATTGGAACTGCATTAGTTGGAATGAGGCCTATAATAACACATCAGAGAGTTGAATTTGCAATACTTTCCATGGAGCAGATAGTTAATCAGGCGGCAAAGTGGTATCATATGACTGCAGGTCAAAAAAATGTACCACTAGTAATAAGAATGATAATAGGTAGAGGCTGGGGGCAAGGAGCTCAACATTGCCAAAGTTTAGAGTCTTGGTTTGCGCATATTCCAGGCCTTAAAGTTGTCATGCCAAGCTCTCCGCATGATGCGAAGGGGCTATTGGCATCTGCAGTTGAAGATAATAATCCAGTAATATTTTTAGAACATAGATGGCTCCACAATACTTATGGTAATGTGCCAGAATATTATTATAAACTACCAATAGGAAAATGTAATATTGTTGAACCAGGAAGTGATATAACAATTGTTGCACATTCTTATGCAACTCTTTTAGCTATAAAAGCAGCACGTATTCTTTCTGAGTATAATATAAATGCTGAGGTTATTGATATAAGAACTATAAGGCCACTTGATAAAGAGACTATTATTGCATCTGTTAAAAAAACTAAAAGAGTTATAGTTGTTGATAATGGCTGGGCTAGCTTCGGAGTAAGTGCAGAAATTATTGCAATTATAGCAGAAAATCTCTCATCAGAATTAATCAATAATCCAATAAGGATTGGAGTTGAAGATGTGCCAGTTCCAAGCACTAGAGAGTTGGCTAAGCATGCCTATCCAAATACTTCGAAGATTATTAATACTGTATTAAATATATTTAATGTAAAAAGTGATAAAATAGACTTTGAAGATCCTAATATAATGTATGATGTGCCTGACCAATCATTTATGGGCCCATTTTAAATGTGTATAAAATTCAATGGTCCTATTATAAGTTCAATTAAAATATTTTATATATATGTATAAAGTATCTTTCAAAGTTAAGCTTTTCAATAAATTAACAGGCTATAAAAATAATCTTCATTTAAGACTTTACTCAATCTTTGATAGTTTTGTTATTAAAAATAACTACTCAAGCAAAGATTTTAATCATGTGCTAATTGCTTATATGGCCTTTGGTGAAAAATTTATAGACGCCTTATTGGAATTTAGTTTACCAAGTATTTTACAAGAAAAAAATATTCCCTCAATTGTGGGTAAAGGCTATCAAGTTATCATAAAAATATATGTAAAAACTAAGCATGAAAAAGATAAAATTTTAAAACATTCTACTTATAATAAATTAATTACATTCAGTAAGGTTGAGATAATTTGTTTAGATGAAAAAAATATTCTAACAAAATATTCTGGGTACTTTAATTTATACAAATATTTTTGGTCAAAAGATTCAGTATTTAAATATTTAGCTTTATCAAGTGCATTTAAGTTAGCTTCAGAGGAAAATGCACCGTTATTTTTTGTAAACCCAGATGACTTTTATGGAAATGGCTCACTTTCAAATATAGTTGAATTACCAAAGAGCAATAAAGATGTTCTTATAGCTCAACACTTGAGAGTAAATTGGGACTCAGCTTTAAGTCTAATTAAATCTAAATTTGAGGCAGATCCAAATTGCACAGTCAATAACCGAGAGTTGGTTCAAATTGGTATTACACACATGATTGAAGGACAAAAAAATGCGATTGAGCAAAATGATAGTTTTGGCCTTAACGGTCTTCATATTAAGAAAATAAATGAAAATACTTATGCGGTTACCTCAAGTAGACCATGTGCAATTTTTGGTGGAATTTCAAAATCAGATTTATCATTTTTTAGAAAATTTAAAAATTATAATTACATTGATTATCTTTGGCCAAGAAAATTAATTAAAGATGGGCGTGCTAAATATGTTTGTGATAGTGATATTTTTTTTAAAATTGAACTTGCTGAAGCCTCAAATTATAAATCAATGAAAATCAGCAAAACTGACCTTATTAAGAATCCATATGGTGGATCACGTAGAGTGTTAAACCATAAAATATCAGAGTTAATTACTTTTTTTTTCAAAATATAGTATAAATGTTAATACCTTATAAACTTAAGACTTGTTATTAGAAAATAAATGAATTTAAAAAAAGTCTTCCAGTTACTAGGTTATATAAATTTGTTTGGAACTGTAATGTTATTAAATAATAAGATAGCAGAAAAAATTATTAATAAATTAATT
>Ga0114997_10004466_pt1 | contig 10807 bp, 10 predicted proteins | sample ArcticOcean_MG_C_2_FD_87045 | JGI IMG/M metagenome (GOLD analysis project Ga0114997, IMG submission 87045) | Marine microbial communities from western Arctic Ocean - ArcticOcean_MG_CB4_136 | ecosystem: Environmental > Aquatic > Marine > Oceanic | place: Arctic Ocean: Canada Basin | collected... | reverse complement strand
ATTCTGGACATCTTTTCTTTCACGTAAATGTTGAATTAATCTTTCAAAAGCAGCTGATTGTAATTCTTTTTTTGTGGTGTCATCCATAATGCTTTTTATTATATACTATTTTTATAATTATGAAACTTTCTGGCTTATATAAATTAAATGTTAAAAAAGAAATTGTATGGAAAGCACTAAATGACGAGAATATATTAAAACAATGTATTCCAGGATGTGAATCGTTTGAAAAAGAAAGTGATAATTCTTTTAATGCATTAACAACAAATCAAATTGGTCCTATGAATGCTTCTTTTTCAGGTTTTGTAAATTTATCAAATATTAAAGAAAATGAAAGCTACACACTTTCAGGTGAAGGAAATTCATCAGTAGGTTTTGTTAATGGAAGTGCTGATATAAAATTAACTGAAGAAAATTATATTACAACTCTTAGTTATGAAGTAAATGTTAATGTTGGTGGTAAAATTGCTCAATTAGGTTCAAGATTAATTGGAGGTGTCGCTAAAAAAATGTCAGATTATTTCTTTGGACGATTTGCTGATTTAGTCTCCCCATTAAAAGAAAATGAATCTAAGGTTATATTTTCAGATAAAGAACATAAAAAAAGAGTTAAAGAATTAAAATCTAATTTTTTGAATAAGTATATTTATTCATCACTAATAGTTTTTATTCTACTCATAGTTGCAATTTTTTATTTTGTTTCACGTTAAATTATAGTTGAAGTATCTAATTTATTAAGTTCTAATATTTACTCCAATATTATTTTTTAGAGGAGGATAATAATGGCGGTGCTAAAAATAAAAATTAATAAAAAAGAAATCATAAAAGAAATTTCTGAAAATCTATTATTATCTGATTTTCTAAGAGACACTTTACTTTTAACTGGAACTCATATTGGTTGCGATACATCGCAATGTGGAGCCTGCGTTGTTCATTTAAATGGAAAATCAATAAAAAGCTGCACAACTTTAGCGATAGATTGTGATGGTTGTGAAATTACTACAATTGAAGGTTTGGCTAGTAACGGAAATATGCATGTCATGCAAGAATCTTTTAAAAAACATCATGGTTTACAATGTGGTTTTTGCACACCTGGAATGGTTATGAGTGCAGTCGATTTATTACAAAAAAATAAAAACCCAAACGATAAAGAAATACGTGATTGGTTAGAGGGAAATATTTGTCGTTGTACGGGTTATCAAAATATTGTAGCTGCAGTAAAAGACGCAGCTTCTAAAATGTAAGGAGTTTAAATATGGCAAGTTTAATTGGATCTAGAGTTGAAAGAAAAGAAGACAAAAAATTTCTTACAGGTAAAGGAAAATATACTGCTGATATTAACCTTGTTAACCAAACTTACGCATATTTTGTAAGATCTCCCCACGCTAGAGCTAAAATTACTAACGTGGACATATCAAAAGCATCCAAATCATCTGGAGTAGTAAAAATTTTTACTGGAGATGACATTGCGCGGGAAAAAATTGGAGGTTTAATAGCGGGGTGGAAAATTGTAAGCCAAGATGGAAAAGATATGAAAGTTCCAGACCATCCTCCATTGGCGAAGGATTCAGTAAATTATGTTGGAGATCATGTTGCGATCGTCATTGCTGAGACACTGGAAGAAGCAAAAAATGCAGCTGAATTAGTAAATGTTTCCTACGATATTAAAAAAGCTGTAGTTTATACAGACAAAGCATTAGAATCAGAAAATATTCATAAAGAAATTGATCAAAACCTTTGTTTTGATTTTATATTAGGTGACAAAGGAAAAACAGAAGAATCTTTTTCTAAGGCTGATAAAATAATTAAACTAGATTTAAGAAATAATAGATTAATACCAAATGCAATGGAGCCAAGAGCGTGTATTGGTGACTACAACTCATCTTCAGATCAGCTTACATTATATTCTACAAGCCAAAACCCTCATTTATCAAGATTAGTACTTTCAGCTTTTGGAGGAATTCATCCTGAACATAAATTTAGAGTTGTGGCTCCCGATGTCGGAGGTGGATTTGGATCAAAAATTTATGCTTATGCTGAAGATGCTGTAACAGCATGGGCCTCGAAAAAAATAGAAAGACCAGTTAAATGGGTAGCTGAAAGAAGTGAATCTTTTTTATCTGATTGTCATGGTAGAGATCACATAACTCATGTCGAGTTAGGTATTAAAAATGATGGAAAGATAATAGGTTTAAAAGTTGATACAATAGCGAATATTGGAGCTTATGCATCTTTGTTTGCAACCGTTACTCCAACATATTTGTATGCTCCATTAATATTAGGTTTGTATGATATTCCAACAGCATTTATTAATGTTAAAGCTGTTTTTACAAACACAGCTCCTGTTGATGCATACAGAGGAGCTGGAAGACCTGAAGCAACGTACCTTATTGAAAGAATAGTGCACAAGGCCGCAAATGAAATTGGAATGGATCAAGCTGAATTTAGAAGAAAAAATTTTATAAATGAATTTCCTCATCAACAATGTTTAATTCATAATATAGATTCTGGCGATTATAACGCTCACTTAGATAAAGCTTTAGAAATTGCAGATTATAAAAATTTTGAAAATAGAAAAAATATTTCTATTAAAAAAGGGAAATTAAGAGGTATAGGTTTTTCTACTTATATAGAAGCCTGTGGAATTGCACCATCGGCGGTTGTTATGTCTATTGGTTGTGGCGTTGGTCTTTGGGAATCTGCTGAAGTAAGATTTAATGCAACTGGAAATGTTACTGTATTTTCAGGCTCTCACAGTCATGGGCAAGGGCATGATACAACATTTTCACAAATTGTTGGAGATAGATTGGGAGTTTCTATTGAAAACATTGATGTTGTCCATGGAGATACTGACAAAGGGCCTTTTGGTATGGGGACATATGGATCAAGATCTCTTGCTGTAGGAGGTTCAGCAATAGCTAAGGCCTGTGATAAAATAATTGAAAAAGGGAAAAAAGTTGCAGCACATATGTTGGAAGGAAAACCTGAGGACATAGATTTTAAAGATGGAGATTTTATTTTAAAAAACTCTAATAAAAAGAAAACTATCGGCGAAATAGCTTTTGCTTGCTACTTACCAGGACAATTTGGAGACGCTAAGTCACCTCTTCCTCCTGGAATGGAACCTGGTTTAAAAGAAACTTCTTTTTATGATCCAGTTAATTTTTCATTTCCAGCAGGTACACACATTTGTGAAGTTGAAGTTGAACAAAATACTGGAGAGACAAAGGTTGTAAAATATACTGCTGTTGACGATTTTGGAACAATTATAAATCCTTTAATTGTTGAAGGACAAGTTCACGGAGGTATTGCTCAAGGAATTGGTCAAGCTTTGTACGAAAATAGTCATTATGATGAATCTGGACAACTTACAACAGCTTCTTATATGGATTATACAATGCCTAGAGCAGACAATTTTCCTCAAATTCAAATTGATTATACAACAACACCGGCTACATCAAATCCATTAGGATCAAAAGGTTGTGGCGAAGCTGGAGCAATCGCCTCTCCTCCAGCTGTTATGAATGCTGTAATAGATGCAATAGGAACAGACGTGTCTATGCCAGCTACAGCTGAAAAAGTATGGAAGGCATTAAAGGAAGTTAAATCAAATAAAAAGGCAGCATAGAAATATGAATAATTTTAAATTTCTCTCAGCATCAAATACGAAAGAGGCAATTAAACTTTCATCTAGTAAATCAAAATTTTTAGCTGGAGGCATGACTTTAATACCAGCAATTAAACTTAGATTAGCTTCATATTCAAACCTTATTAATATAAAAAAAATTAAAAATCTTAATGGGATAAAAGTATTAAGAAAATCGTTAAGAATTGGATCCACTACAACTCACAGTGACGTGTCTTCTTCTGAAGAAATTAAAAAGATAATTCCATCAATCGCAAAACTTGCTGAAGGCATTGGTGATCCCCAAGTGAGAAATCGAGGAACTATAGGTGGGTCAATTGCAAACAACGATCCAGCTGCAGATTATCCAGCAGCGTGTTTGGCTCTTAAAACAATTATTCATACATCTAGTAGAAAAATATCAAGTGACAAATTTTTTATTGGCATGTTTGAAACTAGTTTAAGAAAAAATGAATTAATTGAAGCAATTGAATTTGAAATACCAGAAAAATCAAGTTATGAAAAATATCCTAATCCTGCTTCAAGATATGCTGTTGTTGGAGTTTTTGTAGCAAAATATAATAGTGAAATCAGAGTCGCAATAACTGGTGCTGAAAGTTGTGTTTTTAGATCTAATGAAATTGAAACTGCTTTATCAAATAGTTTTTCTCCAACATCAATTGAAAATATTAATATTAGTAAAAAAGGATTAAATTCAGATATTCATGCATCAGATGAATATAGGGCACATATTATTAAGGTTATGGCCAAAAAAGCTATATCAAACTGCTTAGACTAAGAGTTCAAACTTATCAAATTTTAATTTAAGATGTAAAAATGAAAAATTCATTTGATGAAAAAATATTAGATGAAGCTAATGACTGGCTGATAGAAAAAAGAAGTGTAGTTTTGGCAACTGTAATACAAACTTGGGGCTCTTCTCCAAGACCAACAGGAAGTAGAATGATAATTAATGATAAAGGTGACTTTTCAGGTTCGGTTTCAGGTGGATGTGTTGAATCTGCGGTAGTTAAAGAATGTTTGACGTTAATTAAAGAAAATAGTTCTTTCAAAAAAATAGAATTTAAAGTTTCTAACAAAAATGCATGGGAAGTGGGATTAGCCTGCGGTGGAGAAATTGAAATATTCTTAGAACGAATTAATTAATGAAAAAAGAATTACTTAAAGAGATAGTTGAAAAAAAAAATAAAAAAAATGAATTTGCGATTATCACAAATTTAGCAAATGGGGAAAGTTTTATTTATGAAAAAAATAAATTAATTCCTAAAAATTTTGAAAAATACAAAAATGAGATTGATCTATATTTTAAAAAGAAAAGTAATGGGATAATTAAAGAAACAAATATTTTTGTAGAAAGCTACATTCGCCCTATTAAAATTATAATAGTAGGTGCTGTTCATATTGCTCAATACTTAGTTAATTTTTTAAAAAGTTTAAATTTTGAAATTTTTATAATAGATCCAAGAGGTTATTTTGCTTCAAAAAAAAGATTTCCAGAAACTAAAATCATTAATAAATGGCCAAGAGACGCATTTAAAGAAATTAAAATTGATGAAAATACTGCATTAGTTGCTTTAACTCATGATCCAAAAATTGACGATCCAGCTATCCAAATTGCAATAAGTAATAATTTTTTTTACATTGGAGCCTTGGGAAGTAAAAAAACTCATACAAATAGATGTCTTAGACTTAAAGAAGCTAATTTTTCTGAAAATGAGATAAAAAGAATATATGGTCCAATAGGGATAAAATTAGGGGGTAAATCAGCACCAGAAATTGCATTGTCAATTACAGCTCAACTAGTTTCTGAGGTTTATAAAAAATAATGTCAAAAAGGTATAGTGGAAAATCTTTTAAAGATTCTAATGTGATGAAAAAACCAAAACTCACATTAAAAGAGAAAAGAAAAATAAAAAAAGAAAAAAAAAATAAATGATTTCTGCTATTCTACTTGCAGCAGGACAATCATCGAGAATGAATGGAGAAAATAAACTCACTAAAGAAATAGATGAAATCCCTTTGATAGTCTATTCTGTTAAAAACATTTTAGGGAGCGCTGTCAATGAATTAATTATAGTTCTCGGACATGATGAAAAATTAATTAAAGATATAATTAAACCCCATAATAAAATTAAATTTGTTTACAATGATAAATTTAAAGATGGTATAGCCTTCTCTATTAAAATCGGGCTAAATAATATTTCAAAAAAATCTGATGCATTCTTCATATGTTTGGGTGATATGCCAAATGTTAATCAAAATATTTATAATAAAATGATTAAATCAAGATTTAATTACAATAAAAAACTTTTAAATAAAAATAAAAAAGAAATTTTTGTTCCCACATATGAAGAAAGTGAAGGCAATCCAATTCTTTTTTCAAGGTTCATGAAAAAGAAAATTATGGAAATAGATGACGATTTTGGTGCAAAAAAGATTATTAAACTTAATAAGGAAAAAACTTTATACATTCCTTTCAAAAGTGATGGAATTATTCTAGATTTTGATACCCAAGATGATTTTATTGTTGAAAGTTAAGCTTTTAATATTTTATTATGCGGGTCATGTAATGCGGTAGGTTCGATTAATGCTTCATACATCTTTTTTTCAACTTCAACTTCAATAATTTTATCTTCTTCTATAAGATCTAAATTTATATAACCAAATGTAATATTTTTTTTATAATTAAAGGAATAATTTCCTGAAGTTGTTCTTCCTATTATTTTTTTATTACAGTAAATGGGTTCATCATGAAGTAGCAGAGGGAAGCCGGGTTTACTATCTTTTAAACTTAAAGTAATTAATTTCTTTTTTTTCTTCTTTTTTTCTAAATTTTTAAGAGAATTTTTTCCAATAAAATTAGTATTTTTTTTAAAACTAATTGCAAAATTTAATCCAGCTTCATATTGATTTTCTTCCGGGGATATATCATGCCCCCAGTGTAAATAACCTTTTTCCATTCTTAGAGTATCCATGGCATGAGCTCCAGCATGACATAATTTATATTTTTCACCAATTTCAACTATTATATTGTATATTTTCTTAGATTCGTTAATTGGTATATACAACTCCCAACCGAGCTCTCCCACATATGATAATCTCTGAGCCCAAATTTTTACTCCCTCAATAGTCATGTTCTTTCCGGAAGCAAAAGGGAAATCTTTAGTTTTAAAAAAATCTCCTATAACTTCTGTGATTAAATCTCTACTTTTTGGTCCAAATAATCCTAAACATGCATAATCTTCTGTAACATCATTAAATTCAACTTTTGGATCTAAATGTTTTAGTATGTGATGTTTGTCTCTTACACGGACAGCAGCTGAACTAACAATTCTAAAATAATTATTATCCATACATACTACCGTTAAGTCTGATTCTATTCCTCCATCACTATTTAACATTTGAGTATATGTAGTTTTGCCTCTTTCGTTTTTTATATTGGCAGTACAAATGCGTTGTAGTTCAGAATGAGATTGTTTACCTTTTAATTCAAACTTTGCAAAAGGAGTTAAATCGAATAATCCAACATTTTCCCTGGTGTTTTTGGTTTCATATTCTACTGAAGGATACCAATTTTGATAATTATAACTGTATTCATATTTGGGATATTTTCCTTTTGTAGAAAACCACATAGGGCGCTCGTAGCCAGCAACAACACCAAAACAAGCACCAGCACTTTTCAATTCTTCATGATAGGGGAGTTTTTTTTGATTTCTAGAAGTTTTATGTTGTTTGTAAGGCCAATGCATACCATATAAGTCTCCTAAAGTTTCGGTTACTCTTTCTTTGATAAAGCTTATTTTTGAATGAAATTTTTCAAATCTTTTTATATCATAGATAAACAAATCTTCATTTATATATCCTTTCATCATCCATTCTGCTGTTACTTTTCCAACACCTCCCCCGCTACCAATACCAATGCTATTTAATCCACAGCATGAAAATAAATTTTTAACTTCAGAAACTTCGCCTAGTAGAGTATTTGTGTCGGGTGTAAAAGATTCCGGTCCTACAAAAAATTTTCTTATCCCAGCATTTTTTAAAATTGGTACTCTTTTTAAAGATGCTTCTAAATAGGGTTCAAAGTGTTCAAAATTTTCAGGAAACTCTCCAAAAGAAAAGTCTTCAGGCACTCTATTTGTTTTGTTAAATGCTGGAATTGATTTACCTTCGAAAATTCCAATTAACATTTTCCCCGCATCTTCTTTTAAATATAAGCTGTCATTAAAATCTCTGAGTACTGGAATATCTTTTGGCAAATCTTTCATTGGTTCAGTAATGACATAAAAATGCTCAGCCGGGTATAATGGAATACTAACTCCTATATCTTCACCAATCTGTCTTGACCACATGCCAGTAGCAAGAACTACATACTCACACTCAATTATATGATCTTTTAGTTTTACTCCATGAATTCTCCCATTTTTTACAAGAATTTTTTGAACTGGAGAATTTTGAAATATTTTAGCTCCTTCTTTTTTTGCAGCTTTCGCTAATAAATTTGTAACACCCACTGGATCTGCTTGGCCATCACCTGGCATAAATATTCCACCTAAAATATCTTTTTCATTTATAATTGGGTACACTTTTTTAATTTCCTCAACATTTAGAACCTCAACATTTACATCAAACAATTGTGCAGTTGTGGCCTGCCTTAAAAGCTCTTGCCAGCGTCCTTTGGTAGTTGCTATCGAAAGTGCTCCATTCAATTTCAATCCACTAGCAAAATCAATCTCTTTTTCTAGTTTTTTATAAAGCTCTAAACTATATTTTCTTATTTTTGTTATTGCAGCAGACGGTCCAAGTTGACTGACTAAACCTGCGGCATGCCAAGTTGTTCCTGATGTAAGTTGGTCTCTCTCAAGAAGTATCGTATCTTTCCAGCCAAATTTTGCTAGGTGATAAGCCACAGAACAGCCTACTACACCACCACCTATTACAACTACTTTTGAACTTGATGGCAACTCTTTCATTTAAAACGATTGAACGCCAACTCCAGTTTTCGGGTACGTATATAAATTATAATTTGCTGCTAGTTCTTCCCCTACTTTAATATCTTTAATTGTTACGAGATACATGAACCTCGCATAGACATTAGGGTATAAGTGTTCTCTAGACCCTTCTATATTTTTTATTTCACTTTGCTCATCAGGGTTTGGGGCTGCGTCACCAAATTTCAACTTTGGTAAAACATTAGTTACCATTCTTTGAATATTAGGGCTATCAGAGTGATTGTAAAAACCACCAAGAGGTGTTCTGAGATAATTATTCTCAAATCTTTCATCTAAAATGTGAGTTAATCCAATATATATGTTAGCTTTAATATCTTTTGCTGCATAAAGTCCTAAGCCTTCGATCGGTGATTTTTTAATTGTTAAACTTTCTGGTAACGGTCTATACATTTTCTTTCCCCTCTAAGAAGGAAGCTACACTAAGCTCCTAAAACTTCAGCTGGTGAAATATAGTTGTGCCCAAATACATCTGCTACAGCTTTGTAAGTTACTTGTCCTTTAAAAACATTTAAGCCTGCAAGAAAATTTTTGTCTTCTTTTAGGGCTTTTTCATAACCTTTGTCAGCTAACTTCGATAAAAAAGGAATAGTAGCTTTATTTAAAGCAAGTGTGGAAGTTCTAGGAACACCACCTGGCATATTAGCTACACAATAATGAACTACATTATCTACTATGTAAGTAGGATTAGCATGGGTTGTTGGTTTGCTGGTTTCTACGCATCCACCTTGATCTATAGCTACATCGACAATTACTGATCCTCTTTTCATTAATTTTAACATATCTTTAGTAACTAATTTTGGTGCTTCTGCGCCAGGAATTAAAACTCCACCAATCAATAGATCACAATCTGAAATTAATTTTTTTAAGTCAATTTTTTCACTTAACTCAGGAATAATTGTATCACCAAATATTTTTTTTAACTGATCTAAACGTTCCTGTGATTTGTCAACAATATGCACTTTGGACCTCATACCAGTTGCTATCAAAGCAGCATTTTCACCGACCACTCCACCACCAAGAATAACTACTGTTGCTGGATCAATGCCTGGTGCTCCACCCAATAATAAACCTCTTCCTTTTTGATGCTTTTCTAATGAGTGAGCACCTGCTTGAATGGACATACGCCCTGCCACTGCACTCATGGGTGCTAATAAAGGTAAACGACCGTTGTTATCTGTAACTGTCTCGTAAGCAATACAAACTGATTTTGATTTAACTAAACCCTCAGTTAACTCTTTTGCTGCAGCTAAATGTAAATAAGTAAAAACAATCTGATTTTCTTTAATCATTTTTATTTCATTACTTAAAGGCTCTTTAACTTTAACAATTATTTCTGCATCGTTGAATATATCTTCAGCTTTTTCTACTATTTGAGCACCAGCTTTTATATATTGATCGTTTTCAAATCCAGCTTCAAAACCACCGTTACTTTCAATTAAAACTTGGTGGCCGTTTGCTGTTAGAATTTTTACACTATCTGGAGTTAATCCTATTCTATTCTCTTGGGGTTTAATTTCTTTAGGAACACCTATTCTCATAGAGGTTAATTTTTGAGATTTTTAGAATAATTTAATATTCCAGTTCTAAGTTTATCAATAATTTCATCAATATGTTTTTTTTCACAAATAAACTGTGGAGCTATAATTAAACAATCACCAGTAGCTTTAAAATTAACACCAGCTTCATAACAAGCTTTAAAACATTCCAAACCAGCTTTGCCTGGCTTCACATTTATTTTAATATCAATTCCACCCATCATTCCATAGCCTCTAATATTTTCTACCACATCTATATCTTGAAGCGTGAAAAGTCCTTTTTGGAAATACGGAGCCATTTCTTTGGCTCTACTAAATATATCTTCTTTCTCAATAATATCCTGAACAGCTAATGCTGCAGCAACAGCAACAGGAATTCCTGAATATGTATAACCATGAAATAATTCAACTGCACCTTTTGGAGCAGCATCCATGACTGCATCATAAATTTCTTCTTTACAAGCTACTACACCCATTGGAACTACGCCGTTAGTTGTTGCTTTAGCCATTGTAATTATATCTGGAGTTACTCCAAACTCTTGTGACGCAAATGCTGATCCAGTTCTTCCCCAACCAGTAATTACTTCATCAAAAATTAAAAGTATTCCATGTTT
>Ga0114997_10004465_pt1 | contig 10809 bp, 10 predicted proteins | sample ArcticOcean_MG_C_2_FD_87045 | JGI IMG/M metagenome (GOLD analysis project Ga0114997, IMG submission 87045) | Marine microbial communities from western Arctic Ocean - ArcticOcean_MG_CB4_136 | ecosystem: Environmental > Aquatic > Marine > Oceanic | place: Arctic Ocean: Canada Basin | collected... | reverse complement strand
TGTTGAACCTGGCAAAGAACCAAATGATTTATTTAAACTTTTACCAAAAGTATCTGTAAGAGAATCACCAATCATACCATCTGATAATATAAATGTATCAAAGGCACCAGAATCTATAGATCCTTGAATAATTCCTTTACCACCTTGGTCAAGATATCCAATCACTGCAACAGCATCCCCGCCTGCAGAAGCTAATACTCCAACTTCTGAGCTATAGTCAGCTTTACCATCTTCGTGCGCTGCTACTGCTGTAACTTTAATACCATGAGCTTTAACTGCTGCTTCATAAACATCAGCTAAACCTTTACCATAGTCATTATTAGTGTATGTGATTGCAACACTTTTAATTCCTCTGTCTTTAGTAATGTCAGCAAGAATTTGTCCACCACGAGCATCAGAAGGAGCCGTACGGAAGAAAAACCCTTTATCGTCCAAAGTTGTTAGACCTGGAGATGTTGCTGAAGGTGAAATCATAACTACACCTTTTGGTACTGCAACATTACTTGCAATTGCTCCAGTAACACCAGAACAATCTGCTCCCATAATAGCAGCAATTCCTTGTGAAATTAATCCTTCTGCGGCAGTTGTTGCAGCAGCTGAATCAACACAAGTTGAGTCTGCTCTTAAGGCTTTAATTGTTTCTCCACCAAGCAATGAACCTGAATCAGAAGCTTCTTTAAAAGCCAATTCTGCTGAGGCTGCCATAGCTGGAGTTAGAGATTCAATAGGACCTGTAAATCCTAAAATAATTCCCATTTTAATTTCTGCAAATGTATTTGTAGACAATAAAGACAAAGACATTAGTGCAGCTATAAGTAGTTTTTTCATAATTACCTCTTAATAATATTATTAATTTTGTGATTATTTACTCTTAAATCTTATTTTACAAGAGCTATGAAATAATAAAGTATCTAAAGAAACTCTAAAAATAACAAAAAGTATATTTTTAAGTATTAACAGAAGGAATCTCTTTTAAACTATATGAATTTTGCTGTGTGGTTTATTAGTCACACTTTTAAAAAATAATGAATTTACGTTGTTTTTGCTGGGTTTTTTAGCGTAAATATGATGCTTTTTTATCTTGCATGGATAATGGGAAAATGTAATATCAGAGCATTAAGTAAGACAATTTAGGAAAAAAAGTAATAAGTTTAATTAAATTAAAGAGATGGAGATAATATGAGATTAAAAATTTTAGCGCTTTTATCTGCGATAGGCTTTTTTCTAAGTATAGCTTCTGCACAAGCGGGGGGATTAGGAATTGGTGTTGTAGGTAACATGACAACTTTCAATACGACTGGTACTGAGACAGAAGGTGACGCAACAGCAAGTGGTGACGTTGAGCAAAATTCAGGCTCGATTGAATCAGATGCAGACTTCGGATCAATTTTTGTAGAATACGCTTTTGGTGGAGATGAAGCCGGAGCTGGTATGACTTTTGGAATAGAACATATTCCAGGTACTGCTTCTCTTGGTGCAAGAACTAGAAGTGATGCAAACAGCGAAGGTGATACTCAAGATATTACTGGTAAAGCAGAAATATCTGAATACTACGCAGTCTACGTTGAACCTACATATTATATAAACGAAACTTGGGGAGCTTACGCTAAACTTGGTGCACATAACTTAACAGTTAACACCTTGGAAACCGGAGGAAACTCATCTTACGGAAACGATAGAATTTGGGGAGCTTCTTGGGGAGTTGGTGTTAGAGGAATACATACTTCAGGAGTTTTTGCTAAGTTTGAATATGTAGACACAGAATATCAATCTGTTGAACTAGAATCAGCAACTGGTAACAAAAATAAAATTGAAGCTAAACCGACTAGCGAAGCTATTAGACTAGCAATTGGTTGGCAGTTTTAAGTACAAGTATAATTTAATTAAACTTTAAAAAAACCCGCTTAAGTAAAATTAAGCGGGTTTTTTTTATTGTCTAAATTAAATTTATTGTAAATTAGCGCATAGAAAATGGATCGTCAGTTGGTTTGTCAGAAGTATAAAACCAAACTGTTTTAACTCTTGTGTAATCTTTAATAGATTCAATTCCAGCTTCTTTGCCATAACCACTATCTTTTATTCCTCCAAAAGGAGCTGATGGAGAAATTAATCTATATGTATTAACAAATGTTATCCCCGCTCGAATAGCTTTAGACACTCTTAATCCACGACCTAAATCTTTTGTATATACGCCAGACGACAATCCATATTGGTTATCATTCATTTTATTTATAACTTCATCTTCTGTATTAAATTTCATTACAGAAAGAACAGGACCAAAAAGTTCGTTTTCGGCGGAAGGAAGGTTGTGATTATCACACTCTATTATTGTCGGAGGAAAATAATAACCTTTGTTTGAAAAAGTGTCCCTTTTTCCACCACATTTAATTTTTCCACCTTGATCAACTGTAAGCTTGATAGTTTTTTCTATTATTTCTAATTGTTTAAAGTTGCTTATGGGTCCCATTTCAGTTTCAGGATCCATTGGAGTTCCAATTTTTATATCTTTAGCTCTATTTGTTAGTTTGTCTAAGAATTTATTATAAATACTATTTTGAATATATAATCTTGAACCCGCGATACAGCTTTGTCCACTTGCACCAAATATACCGGCAATTATTCCGTTTATAGCACTTTCTTGATCAGCATCTTCAAACACGGCTACAGGACTTTTTCCACCTAACTCTAAGCTAACTTCAGATAAATTTACTGAAGAATTTTTAATTATATGTCTAGCTGTTTCAGGTCCGCCAGTAAAAGCAATTTTTTCAACCAAATTATGTGTAGTTAATGCTTTTCCACATGGTTCACCAAAACCAGTAATCACATTCACAACCCCTTTAGGGATTCCGGTTTCTTCTATTAATTTTGCAAACTCAAACATAACAGCTGGCGCCAATTCAGATGATTTAATTACAACTGTATTCCCCATAGCCAAAGCTGGAGCTAATTTTGTCGCTGTTAAAAGCATTTGTGAATTCCAAGGAACAATGGCTGCAACTACACCAATAGGAATTCTTGTTGTTATTGTTTGCATGTTAGGTTTGTCTATAGGCAATACAGTTCCCTCAACTTTATCTGCTATGCCAGCATAGTAATCATAATATTCTGCAATATAATTTGCTTGTTTTTTTGTTTCTCTAAATAATTTACCAGTATCGATAGTTTCATTTTTCCTAATAATTCAGCATTTTCTCTTAATTTATTTCCTATTGCTCTTAAATACCCCGCTCTTTCACGAGGTAATAGTTTTGGCCATTCACCTTCAAATGCTTTTTGAGCAGCTTTAACAGCTTTGTCAACATCTTTGGCACTAGCTTCAGGGACTTTTGCCCAAGGCTCATTATTTTCAGGATTTAAAGTTTCAAATGTTTTTTTACTCTCAGAGTTAATCCACTCTCCATCAATAAACATTTTATATTCTTTAAGCTTAGGCATTATTTTGAATAAACTCTTTAAGTGTGATGTTATATTTTTCTGCACATTCTATATTGCAAAGATGCTTGCCCTTTTCTATTATTTTAAACTGGCTTCCTATAATTAATTTACTTATTTTTTCGCTCATTTTAGGTTTTGATCCAATGTCATTTTCTCCAGTTAATACAAGAGAATTAGTTTTAATCTGTTTTATTTGAATATCATCATCTTCATAATCTATAAAAATTTTATATACCTTTAACCATGTTTCATGATCAGTATCACTTAACATTGAGTAGATTTTTTTATAAATAAGTGGGTTTTTTTTAATAAACTCTTCTGTAAACCATCTGTATAAAGCTCTTTTTTTGGTATTATCTTTTTTAAGTTTCATTGTTTCATATCTATTAAGTATCTGTGTTTTTTCATCCTTTGATCTTTTATATACGGTTCCAGAGATTGTTAGTGATTTTAGTCGATCGTCGTGTACTGAAGCAAAGTCTCTAGCAATAAGCGACCCTAATGAAAAACCGACTAAATGAAATTTATTTATATTTAGTTCGTCAACCAACTTTAACAATTGCTTATTAAAGTTTTTCATAGATATTCGATTTTGATTTAAAGGTGTTTTATTGTGACCAATTAAATCATAAACTATTGTGTTAAACTTTCTAAAATAAATGATTTGATCATCCCACATTCTATGACTTAGACCAACCCCATGAATAAATATTATTGGATTATTTTCATTAATCTTATTAAATTTGTAATAAGTTTTGAAAGCATCTGAAGTATTTGGCATAATGATTAAAATTAATTAGGATTTTTTATTCCCATTTCTTTCATATCTTGATAACGATCGCCAGTTCGGGCATGAGCTCGTCCGCTAGATGCTCCACCAATAGCTATTACAATTTCATTATAGCAAGGAGCATCATGAATGGTAAATTCGTGCGTTAAATAATAAGGTCTTAAACCCGAATCTGTTTTATGCATCATTGGTATAGATATTTTACTGCCAGCAGGACCTCGCGTATTTGTAAAACTTAAATAAGAAGTTCCTCCAACAGCATCTCTAAATTTATTTCCAAATCTTAAAGTATGAATAAAAGCAGAAGCATGCTCAATCTCACCAGACAATCCTACAACACCTGCTTTTCCATAAGCTAAAATCTTTTCTGGTGATCCTATTTCTTTGATTAATTCTGGAACCAAAATATCACCAAGTTTGGGTGCCAAATCTAATATTATGGGTTTTAAATCTTCCACAAAACCTTTTTCTGACCAGGGATTTTCAATAACCGCCGCAACAGAAACTAGTAAAACAGGTTCTTTAGCTGCTTTGCCACCTTCAATGAAAGTTTTATCTACAAATTTTGAAAATTTTCTAAGTTTTAAATCCATATTAGATTGCACGTTTAATATTTTGTTTGCTTGAATTAATCTTGGGAATTACCTCTTCATTAAAAAGTTTTATACTTCTCATAGCATCTTCATGTTTCACTCCTGGAAAATTAGACCACACTAACAAATCTTTAAGGTTTAACTCTGTTTGTAATTCTTTTATTTTTTCTGCCACATAATCAGGAGTGCCAAATAACATATTTCTTTTATGCAAAAATTCATAATTTAATAAATCTGTTTTACCTTTAGTTACAGGCAGCTCCTCGTCAGGATCCATATGATTTCCTAACCCCCTCCAATGACAAACCCATTTCATATAATTTACCATGTGTTCGCCTGCTAATTTTTTTGCATCTTCCATTGTTTCAGCAATAAACATATCTCTAACTAAAGTAATACCTTCTCCCATAGGAACATCTCTTTTTTCTGTCTCAGATTTTGCATTCTTGTAAACTTCAAATCGTTTTTTTAGAGTTTTTACAGTTGGTATCCACATAATACAATTAATTCCATTTTTTGCTGCCCATTCTATGGAACTAACCGAATCAACAACTTGTGTTATAGGAGGATGAGGTTTTTGATAAGGCTGAGGTATAACACTAATTTTTTTTATTTCATTAGTTTTTAGATCTACAGTCTCTTTATTAGGTGGACTCATATCATGCTGCCAAACATAATTTGGAGATGGGTAAACATAAAATTCTCCTTTGTGGTTAAAAAATTTTTCTGTCCAAGCTTTTTTCATAATTAATAAAGTTTCTTGAAATAATCTTTTGTTTTTTGCTTGGTCTTTTAAATCTGCTTCTACATTTAGATGTACAGCCTCTCTTCCATATACGCCTCTACCAATCCCAACTTCAACTCTTCCCTTAGAAAGATGATCTAGAGTTGCTATATCTTCCGCCAATCTAATTGGGTTCCAAAAAGTTATAGTATTACAAGCTTGCCCTAATCTTATTTGTTTTGTTCTTGCCGCAATATCTGTGCACATCATTATTGGGTTTGGGCATGTTTCCATACCTTCATGGTTAAAATGATGCTCAGTGAACCATATAGAGTTCCAGTTATTTGTATCGCAGTATTTAGAAATATCTCTGGCTTCGTCTAAAATTTCAGTATGAGGTTTTTTTGTCCAATTAGTAGTGTTACAAAAATATCCAAATTTCATTACCAGCTCCTTTAAAATAATTTTAAAGTCGACCGATCCCACTTTCGTAATTTACGACGAGTTATGTATCGCTTGATATAACCATATTAAGTAAGGTGGAGGTATAATGCAATAATTTTAAAATAGAGTTACAGAATTTTTTATGCTAGTTTTTTGGGCATTAATTCAAATATTTAAGGATTTTAATGAAAAGGCCAAATTTTTTTCAACTAAAAAACGGATCTAAAGCTGAACTTCCTTTTACAGACAAAGAATACGAAGTTCGATTAAAAGGTCTAAGAGAGATAATTTCTAAAAATAATCTAGACGCAGTAATCTTAACCTCCATGCAGAACATAGCTTATTACTCAGGATTTTTATATTGTTCTTTTGGTAGGCCCTATGCATGTTTAGTTACATCTAAAAGCAGTATAGTTGTTTCTGCAAATATTGATGCAAGCCAACCTTGGAGAAGGTGTTATGGAGAAAATTTAATTTATACTGACTGGGAAAGAGATAATTATTTAAAAGCAATTATCTCTCTTGTAAAAAAAGTAAAAAGAATAGGTATTGAAAATGATCATTTAACTTTAGAACGATACAAAAATTTAAAAGATGCATTAGGCAATCCTGAGTTAATTGATATTTCGCCTTTTGTGATGTCAAAAAGAATGATCAAATCAAATGAAGAAATTAGTTTAATAACAAGTGGAGCAAAAATTGCTGATATTGGTGGAGAGGCGTTAGTAAAAGAAATTAAAGTTGGAGTAACAGAAATAGATATTGCTATGGTTGCTCGGGATGCCATGGAAAAAGCTATAGTTAAATACCACCCCAATTCAGAATTAAGAGATACGTGGGTTTGGTTTCAGTCTGGAATCAATACAGACGGAGCCCACAATCCAGTAACTACTAGAAAACTTAAACATGGTGATATACTTTCTCTTAATACTTTTCCTATGATTTCTGGATATTACACTGCTTTAGAAAGAACACTTTTTGTTGGTGAAGCAGATGATGCGTCTTTAAAAGCATGGGAAGCAAATGTAAAAGTTCACAAACGCGGTATTCAACTTATCAAACCAGGAGCAAAGTGTTCTGAAATTACATCAGAGTTAAATGAACTATTTGCTGAACTTGGTTATCTTGAGTGCCGAACATTTGGTTATGGACATTCATTTGGAGTTTTAAGTCATTACTACGGAAGAGAAGGAAAACTTGAGCTTAGAGAAGATGTAGAAACAGTTTTGGAAACAAACATGGTTGTTTCTATGGAGCCTATGATTTTAATTCCTGAAGGTGAACCAGGTGCAGGAGGTTACCGAGAACACGATATACTTGTAATAAAGGAAAATAGCGCTGAAGATATTACAAAATTTCCTTTCGGACCTGAGCACAATATAATAAAATAATTTTATGAAAATAAAATCACAATATATAAAACCAAAGTTTAAAAAAGAATATAACCCAAAAGTTGGTTTACTTGCGCTGACTACTGACCTTACTATAGAAAAAGATTTTAATTCTATATTCAGCCAATTACCAATAGATATATTTGTAAACCGCATCCATAACGAAAACCCCCTAACTAAAGAAAATCTTTTAAAGATGCGCGATCAAATAAAGGGAATTACTGAAAAAATTTTGCCTGGTGAAAAAATTAATACAGTAGCTTATGGATGTACATCAGGAACAATAGCTATTGGGGAGGATAAGGTTAAAGAAAAAGTTCAACTAGCTAAACCAGATTGTTATGTAACAACTCCAATCACATCAGCCATCAAAGCTTTTAAATTAATGAATATAAAAAAAATTTCAGTTTTTACACCTTACCCAGAGTCTGTAAATAAAACTATTTATGAATATTTTTCTAAAAAAAATATTGATGTGATTTCATTTGGCACTTTCAACTTAGATTTAGATGCAGATTTTGCAAATATTGATCCTAAGTATTTATCTGAAACATTAATCAACCTAGACACAAGTGGAGCTGATGCACTTTTTGTATCATGCACAGCATTACCTGCTTTAGAAATTCTTGATGAAGTTGAAAAAAAAATAAGTAAACCAGTTTTTTCTAGCAATCAAACTCTAATTTGGGATACCATTAGATCTGTTGGATATAAATCTCCAGTAAATGGGTATGGAAAACTTTTAAGGAACTAAAATGCTTTTTGAAAAAAAAGAATATAAAGAAAGATTAAAAAAAGTAAAAGAATCAATGCAAAAACACGGTATTGATTTATTAATTTCTCATGATCCAGCTAACATGAATTATCTCACAGGATATGACGCCTGGTCTTTTTATTATGCCCAATGTGTTTTAGTTCACATTAATGAAGATGAACCAATTTGTTTTCTCAGAGCACAAGATGCTGGAGGTGGATACATAAAAACCTATGTACAGCATAAAAATATTATAGCTTATGATGAAAAATATATTCACACTTGGCCACTTCATCCTTATCAGTATTTAGTAAATATAATAAAAGATAGAAAATGGGATAAGTCTAGTATTGGTCTTGAAATGGATAGTCATTATTTTACAGCATTTTGTTACGAAACAATAAAAAAAGGGCTACCAAATGCAAAATTTAAAGATGCAGAACGCTTAGTAAATTGGGTAAGAGTCATTAAATCTGATGTAGAAATTAAATTAATGCAGGCAGCAGCTCGAATAAGTGAAAAGGCAATGAAAACAGCTTTTGATATTATCAACCCCGGTGTTAGACAGTGTGATGCTGTAGCAGATATTCAAAAATCTTTGTTTAATGGCACCCCTGAATTCGGTGGAGATTATGCAAGTATTACAACTTTGTTGCCAACGGGTAAAGGAACATCAGCCTCACATTTAACTGCAACAGAAGATAAATTTGTTAAAGGTGAAGCAACTATTATTGAAATATCTGGCGTTCATAAAAGGTATCATTGCCCTATGGCCAGAACTGTGTTGCTAGGAGAGAAAAATCAGAAAAAAATAGATACAATGAAAGCAACAAACGAAGCGCTTGATGCCGGAATTTCTGCAATTAAACCTGGAAATACCGCTGATGATGTAGCTCAAAAATTTTGGGGAGTATTAGATAAATATGGAATTAAAAAAGAATCTAGAACTGGTTATTCTATAGGAATTGGTTATCCACCAGACTGGGGTGAACAAACTCTAAATATATCAAAAGGTGATAAAACTGTTTTACAGCCTAATGTTACTTTTCATATGATTGCCGTTATGCAGTTTGGAGAATGGGGTGTAGAAGCAAGTGAATCGGTAAAAGTCACTGAAAATGGGTCAGAATTATTCTGCAATTTATCTAGAGAATTGCACATTAAAGGATAAAGTCCTTGAAATAAATTTTCACAAATGTTTAATATTCCCAACTTATGACAAGTTCAGATAGTTTTGTAAAATTTGATAAAGTAGATAAAAGTTATGACGGTGAAATTTTAGTCGTCAAAGACCTTAATCTGGATATTCCAAAAGGTGAATTTCTTACAATGCTTGGGCCTTCTGGTTCAGGAAAAACTACAACATTAATGATGTTAGCTGGATTTGAAACACCGACGGGTGGAGAAATATATCTAGAAGGTGACGCTATTAATAAAATTCCTCCCAACAAAAGAGGAATTGGAATGGTTTTTCAAAATTATGCATTGTTTCCACATTTGACAGTAAATGAAAACCTTGCATTCCCACTAGAAGTTAGAAAACTAAATAAAACTGATGTTCAAGATAAAGTGAAAAAAGCTTTGGATATGGTGGAGCTAGGTGAATTTGGAAACCGTATGCCGTTACAATTATCGGGTGGACAGCAGCAACGTGTTGCTTTAGCAAGAGCTTTAGTTTTTGAACCCAGGTTAGTATTGATGGATGAGCCTTTGGGAGCTCTCGACAAAAAACTCCGTGAACAGATGCAGTATGAAATAAAACATATTCATGAACGAATAGGAATAACAGTTGTCTATGTAACTCACGATCAAAGCGAGGCACTAACGATGTCAAATCGTATTGCGGTATTTAATGATGGAAAAATTCAACAGATATCATCTCCTGATATCTTATACGAAAAACCTGAGAATGCGTTCGTTGCAAATTTTATTGGTGAAAATAATCAGCTTAAAGGAAAAGTAAAATCTATTAATGGAAAAAATTGTGTTGTAACAACTGATAAAGGTGATGACATTACATCTTTAAAAATAAATGTTAATGCCGTAGGAGACTCCTCAACTGTATCTTTGCGACCAGAAAGAGTTGAAATTAATTCATCAGAAGGTAATTTTGAAAACTCTTTCGATGCAAAAGTAAAAGAATTAATTTATTTAGGAGACCACATCCGAACAAGAGTTGAAGTTTGTGGCAACGATCAGTTTATAGTAAAAGTTCCAAATTCTTATAAGGGCGCAAACTTAAAAGAAGGAACATCTGTGAAACTCTCATGGAAGGCCAGCGATTCAAGGGCATTAGACCTAGGTTAATTTCTTCTTTTTTTATTTTACAGCACTTTCTCAATATGTTTTAATCTACGACTTATACGTATAATTAATCAATTAAGAGGGTAAATATGTTTAAATTACTTAAAGCTGCTTTCTTGAGTACGATGATATTAGCAATTGCGTCTAACGCATATGCAAAAATAACTTTCGTATCTTGGGGTGGAGCTTATACAGCGAGTCAACAAAAAGCTTATGTTGATACTTGGAGCAAAGGTTCTGGAGTTACTGTTGAAAGTTACAATGGTGGTCTTGGAGAAATCAAAGCACAAGTAGAAGCAGGAAACGTAACTTGGGATGTAGTAGACGTACTTCCAGACCAAGCGATTACTGGTTGTGATGAGGGTTTATTT
>Ga0114997_10004462_pt1 | contig 10820 bp, 14 predicted proteins | sample ArcticOcean_MG_C_2_FD_87045 | JGI IMG/M metagenome (GOLD analysis project Ga0114997, IMG submission 87045) | Marine microbial communities from western Arctic Ocean - ArcticOcean_MG_CB4_136 | ecosystem: Environmental > Aquatic > Marine > Oceanic | place: Arctic Ocean: Canada Basin | collected... | reverse complement strand
TTCGTCTCCATCGTATCCTTCCTTTTCCCTCTTTCCTCCATCCTCTATATCCTCCGTCTACCATATCTATCCTCCCTTCATTCTCCAGATCCTATAGCTTCTTACAAGAGTTTGTTTTTTTTTTGTTGTCTGAAAATTTGATGGAAAAAATATGTATTTGACGCGTGAGTTTTGTTGGTGTGCCAACGTGGGCTATTTTTTTACAGATCTTGTTTAGTAGTATTTGTGGCCGTTTTTTCCCCAGAGTCCTGTTTATTAGCAAGCGCCGTCGAGTGCGTTGCAGAGCTGCGTGGCCGGCATAAAGTGCAAACCCTTTACCTCCGTTACCTCCTTTTCAATGGGGGTGACTTCACCGTCGCCGTCGATCGGGCCCTCCTTCTCAAACCACGTGGGGAACCCCGAAACCTTCCCCAACGCCTGTTCGCAGGCGTCTTTCTGCCACTGCTCCGTCAAACTTTCGTCTTTGCCTTGGCACATGAGCATGTGGATATTGTCGGAAGTGCCCGCAAGCGCATCCACGACCGCCTCCTGCTTTTTGGAATAGCCGCACCATTCGGCGCCGATCGCAATGTAGTGCTTTTCGTTTTCAGCCATTTTTGTGTTGTTGTGTGTGGGTCTTGGTGTGTGTGGGGGGGAGGGTGTGTTTTTTTATTCTGCACACATAGAAAAAAAAAATACGCATGAAAGTCGTGCTCACAGTCGCGGATATTTGGGCACTGCGGTTGCTGCGTCCTCGGACACACGAACTTGGGGGCACGTTTGACATCGACGACGAGGGTATCATCACAAATGTTCGCGTGCATGGCGGAGGGGCATGTCGGGACGCCTCTGGCAAACTGCTTCCGGGTAAAATTTGCACTGTAACGCACCCATCTGGGCCCGTCATGTGGCACACGCATCCTCGGTCAAATCGACCTTCGTCGTCCGACTTGCGCAATTCGGTCACCGGGAACAACACACATATCGTCGCCACCCCGCTTGGGGTTTGGGCATTTCGCGCGGCTTCGGAACTGATTGCGCGATGGGCATCCGCGGGAGAAGACGAAAGACGAAGATTCAAGTTAGAGTGGCGATTTATGGGCCACCAGTACCAACACGACACGCAAAACGGCAACACGAGCGGGTTTTTGAAGTGGGTCAAAGACGCCGGGTTTTCCGTCGTGTACATCCCGTACACAGACATTCAACATAAAAGCGTGTGGATGTTGCGCCTGTGAACGTTGCGCCTGTGAACGTTGCGCCTGTGAACGTTGCGCCTGTGAACGTTGCGCCTGTGATCCACAACACGGTTGATCGCCGTGTCAATTTCAGACCCCCTCCAGTACAAAAAAAAAAGGGAACATAAATTAGTTCTTCCGCATGAAACAGGCCAATGTGCCTTTTTTTATCTTAGAAGGGTTGTTTGTGGGGGGTGGTAACGACGACTTGGAAGAGGAGGAAGAGGAGGAAGACGAGGAAGACGAGGAGGACGAGGAGGAGAAGGACGAGGAGGACGAGGAGGAAGACGAGGAGGAACACGAGGACGAGGAGGAAGAAGCCGTGCATGTGCTGGTCTTGGACGAAGAATTGTTGTTGGTGTGCTCCTCGGCCTCTTCCGCGTGTGGTTGGTGTTGCTCGCTCAGATATTTTTCGTACACAGAAACTTTCTGATTCGAAGAGGTGGTAGGTGATACCGTTGAGCCCCCCCCCGCAAGTGTTTCGTTGTTACGAGTTGTGCATATGGACGCCAATACTGCACTGGTCTTTCCTGATATGCTCGCCATGCACGCCGGTAAAAGTGGCGGGTGTACTGTCTCTGTCGGTTTGTTCTGTGTACACTGTCGTCGAAAGTCTGTGATGTTGATCTTCTTGGACAATAGCACCCATTTATCCGGCGCGGGTTCAATTATCTGCTGTTTGTACCGAAACAGCTCTTTGGCCATGACGGCCAGCCAACTGCGACTGATGGGGGTGTTGAAGGACGGGTTGTTGATCTGCCACGCCTTGGCGCATTGAAAGCAACAGAAAGTCCCGAACACGCGGTACCTCTTTCGCGCTTCGTCGTACGCCGTAGGCAATGGCACCGGAAACCAATCAAACGGGTGTCCGTCGTACCAACAAATGTGCTCGTCGCCCTCCTTCCATTGTGACGCCCATTTTCCGGACCCGTCGAGCAGGTCGTGGCTGTACTCAGTGATGGGCACCGCCATTGCTTCGCCGGGGTGCCTTTTCTGGTGGACCCGAATTTGAAATCAAAAAAAAAATATTGCAATTTCAATTAAAATGAACAAACAACAACTCGCGTTGATCTTCGGAGCGACGGTGCTTTGTCTGGGCATCGACAACCAAATTTTCCAATGGGGCTCCCAAAGTGTAAACTGGTTTAAACTGGGGTGCCTTCGGTACGGGGTACGAGGCCTTTTCGCCGTCGTCGGTAGCCTTTTGCTGGCCACGTGCATCGGGAATCGATTCAAGAACCCACCCGCCCCGAAACAGGCATGGTCCCACGCGGCGGTAATCGCGACCGTGGTGACAAGTGCGGTCGCTGTGACACTTGCGGGCTACGCGGCCATGTATCTTGTTTCCGAGACATCGGAACCTACCATCGTGTCGGCGTCGCTGAGTGTGGGTGTACTGTTGTCCACGCTGGCCACGGGGTGGATATTCTTCGAGGAGAAACTGTCGGCGGTCAAGATGTGTGGCGTTTGTTTGGCGATCGTGTCCGTTGTACTCATGCAATACGAGCACTCGGCCGTCCAACCGCCAGTGTCACCCGTCGTTTCACCGACCCTCATGAAATAAACGAGACAGCAACGCATGACGCGAAAACAAAACAGCCGTCAGCTCGTAACGTCGTCCTTTACGTGGCCGGGGTCTCTGACACACCGCAATGTTTCTTCCTCCCATATCGTGCCTCTGCCGCACAAGTGGGCGTTCGGCTCGAAGTGAACGAGGGGGTACTCTAAACTCGACCACGTGGCCGTGATTCCGTTCGAGTCAGACGTGCATGTCTTTTTGAGAGCGGCGGTGAGCTTTGCCGGGTCAAAGACGCATTTGTTCAGCTTGTTTTTGACGAGCGCGGAGTTCGGCACCGTCAACGAACCATACACACGGTCGAAATCGCCGCATTGAATAGTATTGCTCATGTGTTGATTTTTTAAAAAAAGGTTGTGTTTTCCTCAATCCAATACACATTGGTTCCCGGTCCACGCTGTCCCCGGGCCACACACTTGCGAATTGGGCACGAACGCGAATCGACGCGTGCGATCCACCCTGTCGTGGTTGTGTGTGCATGTTCGTTCGACGTACGCTTTGTACTTCTCGACGTTGACTTGGCAGGTGCCGTCGCGAACTTCGAGTGTCGCATTGATGCCATCGGGAGATGCTTGAATGGATTTGCCGCCGCAAAATTGGTTGCCCATCCGTGTTGCTGTTTACCTTGTACGTTCAGAAAAAAGGGGGGAGGGGGTGGGGAGAAATAGTGAGTCACTGAATTCAATTACTTTCGTCGAAGGCGTTGTCGCCGTCGCCGTCGCCGCCGCCGTCGAAGAATTTGATGAATGGTTACGTTGGGACACCCCTCCTTGGCGTACATATTGAGGATGTGGTCAAGCACGCTGCGGCCATCTTTTCTCCTTGAAAATAGAGTGCGTACGTTCAACGTTTGCGTGTCAAATTCGAGCAACGGCTCAAAGTGTGCATTGTGGATCCACGCCATCAAAATCGTGGGTCGGTCGGCCGACGGGTTGTGCGTACCACAGTACAGTTTCCCGGCTGACACGTCGAACACCAGAATGTTGAGTCCAAGCACGTCGACGACGAACAGGATGGAAAATACGTCCGCCCACGTGCTTGGATTTTCCATTTGTTTGCGAATTACATCGAGATCGGGTACGTCCTTTGCGGCCACTTTGTTTTTTTTCCAAAAACGAGACCACGCTTCCTGAGAAATGTTGTCAAAGATGACACGTCGAAACTCCTTGCCCAAACGCTGCTGCTCTTTCGGGCTTTTTCTCCAGTACCCCTCGTAGTTGATGGCCATGCCGACGGTGTGGTAAAAGCAACTGCCGTCGGCGTTTGTGCCACCTCGAACGTATCGTTTTGTCGACTGGTCCGGGAAATACCGCTTTAAAGAGGACGGCACTGCGGCAAACTCCCCGGCGTTCACATTGGTGTGCGAGGTTTTGTTGAGCCCTTTCTGTATTCTTGTCGTTTTGACGCTCTCTGGTTGCATGTTACCGATCGTTTGGATCGTTGCACCGCCTCTCAAAGTTTTCGTGTGTCGTGCGTGTCCTGTGTTCATTTCTGTTTTGTTGTACGCGACAGATTTTTTTTTTATTTTTTTTTTTTAATCCAAATCAATCCATATGCACTGTTGTTTTAACGAGAGTTCAATGCGATTTATCGGTCTGCATACCGTAAAAAGAACGAAGAACGGTGAGGGATGACGCTGGCCGCGCGGGATCGGCGGCAAAACGAAATTTACGCCCACGTGGGCACATCTTTGTATGTGTGATACGACAAGCAGTGGCGCATAGTTTTTTTGCACTGGGTTTTGGCATCTTTTTTTTTTGGTGGTATTACTAAAAAAAACAAAATGGAACTGCCAACACTCTTCTTGAAAATCAACCCGAGCGGCCAAGTCGCAATCGAAAACTACTGCTTCAGGCGTTCAACGAGACTCGACGTCCGACGTTACAAGACGAGGCAAGGTTTCGTGAAATCTGCCCGGGCAACGAAAGGCAAGGCAATGGAGCTGGAAGCATTCTTTGACAGTCTGTGCCGGGTTGGACCGAGCGCCTACACGACGCTGAGTCTCATTAACGAACAAGAAATTGGACACAGTGTACCCGTGACGTTCTTTCAGCGCGGGTCGACCATACACGTTGAAATCACTGAAATACGAGGCACCAACTGGCCGAATCTGAGCGGATTCTACCAACCACAGTCGTTGTTGTCTGCGGTCAAATCACTGCTAAAGCGATGCAATCTTTACAGACGTATGCAAAGAAAGTCACCGCTCCACTTTCGCGTCGCCCCACCGCTGCGCTACAAATGGGCTCAATACCTTGTTGCTGGTAACGAGTACTCGAACCGTTGGGTGGAACAATACAGCGACCGCCCAACAATTAACTGTCGCGTAGCAGCATTAACTTATATTTGGCTACGTACTCGCAAATCCAGCACTCGCTTGGCAGCGGTCGCCGCGCTGAAGCGTTTTGCATCACACTGAAGCAACTGTTTTACACTCCCATTGAAAAGTACCAATATGGCCGAAGTTGTGATTTGATGTCTACCTTCTAAATTGTACGCGTCCAGACATATTTTTGAGAAAACGTTTGTTTAAAATTGCGCATGTCCGCCAGACGACACACGATTCGCAGGTTGCCCGACATGTACCCCGGCCGAGGTGTCACGCGGTGCACGCGGTGCACGAACATTGTCGCATTTGGGAAGATACCAACCCGACTACGAATCGGTTGCAGCTGCCGTGCCCAAAATGTACCAATTCGTTATGAGTTCAATTTTTTCGTTGCCGTGTTCGATAAACATGTCTTCTGGTTTACCCGCGCCGTTTTGGTAGGATCGACGCTCCTCCCATCCGTGGGCGAAATTGCAAGCGGTGCCACGCGCGCAGCTACCTTTGATGTAATGTCTGCAAATTCGCGATTTAAATTTAGGGTGATCGGGAGCATGCACGTTCCATGTGGCGTCGCGACACGATTTGTGGGCGTAAGCTACCCATGGTTTTCTTGGTGTGTGTGTCAAAGTTGACGGCAACGACATAAAAAACCCACAGTTTTGAATCGAGTGATCTCGTTTTAAATCCTGCCAACATAAAATAAAGTGAATACGTGTGTGCTTGTTAACGCGAATTAAAAGGCCATATCGCCATCATTGCTATCTTCGATTGCACTCTCTTCGTCTTCGTCTCCCTCGTGTGTTACGATTTTATCAATACTTGTGGCGCCCCCTCGTGTCCTTTTCTGTTCTACGTTGATTTCGACCTCTTCACTGATTTCCGGACCGCCGTGCGTCGCGAATTGTGGTGCTCGCCCACCCATCATCATAATGGCAATGTTCCCAACGGGTGGGCGCGTTGCGGTTGATGCCACCGCGGGCGCCACCGTGTATACCATCGTGGGCGTTGCCATTGTGGAGGGTGCTGTCGGAGCGGGCACCATCGATCGTCCCATGATATTGCCGAGCGGTCCGGACATCATACTGTTCGAGTTTGGTCTGCGCATTGTGGGTCGCTGACGCTGTTGTTGCTGCGGGTGTTGAGAGGGTGTTGTGAACGGAATGTTTCTAGATGCAGGTGGAGGCGCCGCTGGCGCTGCTGATGCTGCGGAAAACATCGAAGGGACCGACGTGGACGGACCAAGAAAAGCATTTTTCATGTGGGTGACCAACATGCTTCCGAAAATTAAGAACCCGAGTTCGACGATTGGACTCACGCTTCCGCGACGCATGTAGCGCGTGTACAGCTTCGTGAGGCTTCTGTCGTAACGAGCCATATCTCGTGTGGCTTCGCCCGACCATCCTTGTAGCTTCAAGACTTTGAAGCGGTTGTTTAGTAGCTCGACACCTGTCACTCCAAGGCGGATGGCATCTTTCATGAAGCTCACCGTGCTCACGCAGTCTTCTTTTGCACGTGTGCGGTTCAACTCAAATTCAATATCAGCAAGTGGATCGCGAATGGAAAATTGACGCGCCATTTTAGACCCGCTCATTTCCATTCGGGACAATTCGTGCAACAAGACTGTTTTTTCGCGCAGTTTCTCCTCCTCCATTGTGTGTTGGTCCCTCGCATTGAGACGACTTCTGCGTGATTCGGGTACTTCTGAGAAAAACTTAGGCCGTGTTGATTTTTCAACGGACCGTTTTTTTGAGTGCCGTGACGAGTGCCGTGACGAGTGCCGTGACGAGTGCCGTGACGAGTGCCGCGACGAGCGCCGCGACGAGCGCCGCGACGACTGTTCGGACTGTTGTTGTCTCGGTGATTTCCGAGAAGACGAATGGGTTGGCGGCCTTACACTGTTCTGAAAATGACCCTGCTCGCCAACAACAAACGGTGAACGGCTCACATGAATTTTGTCCTTGTTCGTCCGTGTCGGGTTTGACACCTTTTTGTAGAGGTCCAGAAGCGAGGGTGTCTGCGACATGAAAAGTGTCTCCGTTTAGACTGCTCTCAATATTATTTTTGCGTTCGGCACAAATTAACGCACGAACAGTTTTTCCACGATATGTGTGAATTATGAATGCCTGCTTTTTAAGTTTTCAGGTGTTTAAGATCTGCACAAAGATTGCGAGGATATGCTTCTCAATTGTATTTATTCGCGAATGCCCGACGAGCGCAGGCTCAGATAAAATTGCTGGTCTGGTTGGCACATGTCCCCGAGGACCTGCGCCATGCGCTTGGACAGCTCGCGTTTGTTCTGAAAAAAACTCCGCAACGTCATCGTACCCGCCACGTTCTGCACAATTTCAATCACCTTGTTCATGGTGATTTTGGGTTTACTGTTTCGTTGTTTGCGAATGATACTGAACCCGTGCTGCACGGCACCCCCACCCGACAAGGAATCGCCGATGGTGACACGCTGGCGCTCCTTCCGCGTCCGTAACATGTACTGCAATATGGTGGGTTCCAACGTTTGCATCCTTCGTTGGAGTTCGTCGCGATGTGGCTTCATCGCTGCCGAAATGCGCTTTATCTCCGTTTTAGCCCGATCGTGCACCGCCGCGATTTCGAGCACCTGTCGCGGTGGTTCCGTGAGCACAGCGTTGCGTGGCTTAGATTTGGACAGGTGCACGTACTCCCCGCGATGGTTCCGCTCGCCGTTGATGCGCCGCTTCAGCACGGCCAAGAACGCCGGCCACGCGTTCTGTTCCGAATAGTCGGGGTGCTCGCGCACTTCTCGAAGGGAAATGTCCAACATCGCCGCGCGCACCGCTTTGACTTCGATTGGAGACATGCGGTTGTACACATCTCGCCGCAGGTATTGGTCGCCTAATTTGTAACATACTCCGTCGGGGAGCAGGTTTTCCAACGCCGCTTTGGCCTCTTTGTTCTGTTGCGACCAACGCTGGCGCTCAGCTTTCGTGGCGCGTTCAAGGCGCGTTAAACTGCGTTTGGCGGTGCACAGGTCGCGCACCGCACGTTTCTCGGTGTCGGATGCATGCATTGTGATCTTTTAGACAGGCAAGACGAAAAAAATAAAAGACAAGGCAACAGTCGTAACGATGGTAGGAAATTTCAATTTTCGAAACGCGTCGTTGGTCGCTCGTTGCATTTATTTCTTACCGCGTACATAAAAACCATGACCCGTCTCCGTATTCTTGACGCCTTCTCGCCGGATGTGCCACTTGGTGTGCGCACACTGCGAAAAAGACTTCACGCGAAGCATGGTCCTGTCGTGGCCGCCGTCCACGAGCAGATCAGCGTGGGCCGTCTGCGGCGGGTTCAGCCTTCCGAGGTTGGGTCGGGCAAGTACTCGGCTGCCTCCCCGCCGAGGTGGGATTTGAACCAACTTCGTGGCACGCGCAAGCGCAGGGCCTTTCGCCAACGCCAGATGGACGTGTTTGTACTTGTGTAACTGGTGCAGCACTACCCCTTCTTTGTCTTGTTGCGGGCCCGGCGAGCATGGCGCTTTCGCTGGTGGCCTCTCATGAATTTTGTCGCGAACGTGACGACGGTGTCTGTGTCCGACACGCTCGTGTGCAGCGAAAAGCCGTTCTCGCCCCGATCTCTCCACATGGACCGGATGTTGTCCAATATGCGGCGAACTTCGGTGATGGAATACGGAGGAACGGTGGACTCGGCCATGCTTTTGATCATGGGTGAATTTTTTTTTGCGATGCGCCCCAGAACGACTCCACCCCCGCAAAGTCTTGATCACACGTGGTCGCCGTATCCCCGGGGGCCGCAACGTCGCAAACATCTGCACGGCGGCATCGACGGTTTGTCCAGCCAGAAGCACTGCCGCCGCACAGGCGACGAGTCCCGTCCGGTTCAGGCCGTGTTGGCAATGCACAAAACAAACACCACCGCCGCGCGTTTCGGAGATAAGTCGCACGGCGGTATTTATTTTCCAGTACGGCACATTGGCAGTTGGTCCACCTTCCAGAAACAGCGGACAATATACTACATTCCGTGGTACCTCGTATGGCGGCGTAGTTGCTCCTCTCAAGTTGACGATGCGTGTCACGCCGCCGGGAAGGGCAACGGTTGGTTCTTCGCCAACGATTAATTTAAATCTAGGAAAAGACCACATTTTTTCACAGTTGTGTTTTTTTTCCAAAGATTTTTTTTTATTTTGAAATTTCGTGCCAGTAATTTTTTTTTCCTCTTTTTTTTTTTTTGAATTGGCACGTTCCACGGAAGCAGCCTTCTTTTTTAAGTGCTACCACAATAAATGGCACTGGCTATACCGCACAACGTGGGCCGTGGTGCCGTCGATAAAGTGCGATCCGTGGTTGAATCACTGCGTTCTTTTACGATGGGACAACAGCGGGGCAGGAGGTCCGTTGATCCCGAACTAGAGGTGCGCTTTTGCTTGCAGGACGGGGGTGGGCTCAGCAAAAGTGCGTGGACGGGCATTGTTGCGGCGATGGACGCGTGCGAAGAGTGGAACAACATCTCGGATTGGAAAGAAATACACGATTTCTTTTTCAACGTGGACGTGGACGGGGAAATGTTGCCTGTACGAACGTCGCGAAGTCTTAACAACGACGGCCAAATGGAAGTTTTGCACATTCGCAAAAACCGAGTGGACCAATGTTTTGTGGGCATTGGCAACTGTAACGCGATTGCGACCAGTGCCAAGGTCATTTTTTCCACCGAGGAAATGCTCCTTGAAAGCGACCTACCCAAAGTTACACCGACGACGAACGTGCGCATCAAAGAACGCAAGTCGTACACGTGGGGCAGTTGGAGGTTTGACGTGACCAAATCGTGGTCTGCGCCAACATACTCACAGGCGACGACAAAACGAGATCAGAACAGTGACACCGGGTACGAGATTGAGATCGAGCTCACCGACACGCGCACGTACCTCAGTGCCAATTCTACCGAGTACGTGGCACTTTCACTTTTGATGAAAGTGTGCGGGACACTTCCGCTCGACTGCATAATTACACATTGAGACACACGTTGAAATACACACGTTGAAATACACACGTTGAAATACACGTTGAGATACACGTTGGGATACACGTTGAGAAGGAACGAAATAATTAAATGGTATTTTTTATTTTTTTTTTTGACACGGTCAAGGTTCACACCGGTGTTTGATTAGTGTTTGTTTAATCTTCCTCGTCTTCGTCCGCGGCGTCCGCCCAACTACCGGTGTAGTTGCCAATGCCCAACTCGTACTTTGGCGGCAGTGGAAGAATCGGTGCGCCCGCGAGATCCTCCCACTGCGCTCTCCACTGTTTGTTGTACGCAAACAGCGCGTAGTGCGCCAGCGACGGGAACTGGCATCGCACGGAGTGGTCGCCATCAAAGTGCAAGTCCACAAAGTACGGTTCCTGATACACCTGATTTGGAAACTTGTGTAGTACCACGTGGCCTAAAAAGTGCGTGAAATACTCTTGGGCTGGTGGGGGGACCCTCGGGTCCAACCTTGCGCACACCCGCAGGGCTTTCGGACTTGGTATGATGGAATCCAACGTTTCTCCACCGTTGAGCAACTTGTTCAACACCTCTTCGAACACCGGCGTCGACCGACAGTCGTAGGATTTTGACACGGTTTTGCACAACCGCGACAACGAATCCATGGCCGGTGGTGGTGCACTCCGTGGTGCACTCCGTGGTGCACTCCGTGGTGCACTCCGTGGTG
>Ga0114997_10004460_pt1 | contig 10830 bp, 10 predicted proteins | sample ArcticOcean_MG_C_2_FD_87045 | JGI IMG/M metagenome (GOLD analysis project Ga0114997, IMG submission 87045) | Marine microbial communities from western Arctic Ocean - ArcticOcean_MG_CB4_136 | ecosystem: Environmental > Aquatic > Marine > Oceanic | place: Arctic Ocean: Canada Basin | collected... | reverse complement strand
AATACGTCATTATAAATTTTTCCTGTTGTAATATTATCTGTTTTTTTTGCAGAAATTCCTGAAAATCTCTCGTAATGACCTAAATCTAAATCGGTTTCTGCTCCATCATCCATTACATAAACTTCACCATGTTGAAATGGACTCATGGTTCCTGGATCAACATTTATAAGGATCTAATTTTCTAATTCTTACTTTGTAACCTCTAGATTGTAATAAGTAAGCTAGTGATGCAGATGATAATCCTTTTCCAAGTGATGAGACCACGCCGCCAGTTACGAAGATGTATCGCGCCATGGAAGAACAATATAATAGATTTATAAAAAAAATTAAAGATAAATTATTGATCTGATTTTGGAATTTCTGGTTCTGAGGGATCTTGCTTTTCCTCAATTTTTTCTAAAACTGAAGATGTAGAAATTTCATTTTGAGATAAAATAGTAAGAAATATACTCGAAAAAATAAATAAAGTAGCTAATATAGCTGTAGTTTTAGTTAAAAAATTGCCTGCTGATCTTGATGATATAAAGCTGTCCTGGGAAGCTCCTAAGCCTAAAGCGCCGCCTTCCGACTTTTGAAGTAAAATCGAAATAACGAGCAAAATAGCTATGATGATATTTAAAATTAAAATGAAACTTTCCATGAGTGTTATTTATAGTAATTTTTTATTATATCAATAAATTTTTTAGGTGATCTTGAGGCAGCCCCTACCAAAAAACCATCTATTTCAGAAATTGATGAAAGAATACTGATATTTTTATCATTTACAGATCCTCCGTACAAAACTGTAGGCAGCGTTTTTGATCTAAAGCTTTTTTTAAATTCATTTTTAATAAATTTGAATGTTTTATTTAAATCATAAACAGAAGGAATCTTTCCAGTTCCAATAGACCAGATTGGCTCGTAAGCTATAATGATTTTATTAAGATTAAATTTTTTTTCTATAGATCCTTTTATTTGCTTCCTAAGAACTGAAAAAGTTTTTTTTTTATTTTTTTCTTTAAGCGTTTCTCCTATACAAAAAATAACATTTAGCTTTACGTTTAATGAAGCTTGAATTTTTTTTTTAATCAAGCCTATAGACTCTCCTTTAGATCTATTTTCAGAATGTCCTAATATTACATATTCTGCTCCAATGTTTTTAAGCATTAATGCGCTAACTGAACCTGTGAATGCTCCATAAGATGGATAATCATGACAATTCTGTGCACCTATAGAAATAATGTTTGATTGTACTTTTTTCTTAAAAGAATGGATTAATGTATTTGGTACACATATGATTAATTTGTTTTTTTTTACTTTTTTTTTAAATTTAGCATAAAAGATAGATATTTGATGAAGGATCTTAATAGAGCCTATATCACCAAACATTTTCCAATTGCCAACAAAATACTTTAATTTATTTGTCATGTTTTAAAATTTAATTTATAGAGTATCTAATTATATAATAATAGAATAAAAAAATTATATTTAAAAATGCTCAGTTCAATTAGAAAATTTTCTCAATCTATATATTCAAAGATTTTCTTGTTTATAGTTGCTATTCCTTTTGTGTTTTGGGGAATGGGTCCACTTTTTACTGGTGGTAATTTAAATGTCATAGTTGAAATTGGAAAAAATAAAGTTTCTACGCAAGAGTTTACAGATTTTTTGAGATACCGGGCAACAGAGGATGACATGGTGAATATTAGCAAAATTCAAATATTTTTATCCAATTTTATTGGCGAAAAGTTAATTGCTAATGAAATAGATGACTTTGATATAATCCTTTCTGATAAATCTTTAAGTAATATTATTAGAAATGAAAGTAATTTCAAAAAAAATGATAAATTTTCAAGAACAAAATATGAAAAATTTTTAGTAGAAAATAGTTTAAATGCTGTAATTTTTGAATCTAATGCTTCTTATCAAAATAAAAAAGAGCAACTTTTAAATTTCATTGGAGGTGGCGTTGTCCCACCTAAATTTTTAGTAGATAAGGTTTATGATAAAGAAAACCAGATAAGAAGTATTCAGTCAATAAATTTAAATAAAATTATGAAGAAAAAATCTATTTTTTCAGAAAAAAAAATAGTGTCTTACTTTAATAAAAATAAAGAAGATTATGTAGATATCCGCAAAGAAGTACAATTTATAAAATTAACTCCAAAAAATTTAACTGCTAATAATGAGTATACTGATATTTTTTTTCAAAAAGTTGATGAGATTGACGATCTTATAGTTGAGGGAAAGAATTTAGATTTTATTCAAAAGAATTTGAATCTACCTTCACCTAATCTAGTTCAATTAGATAGAATTGATTTTTTAAAAAATGAAAGAAAAATTGATAATTTGCCCAAAGAAGTGATTAATAAAATTTTTAATGCAGGGGAATCTGAACCAACATTTCTTATAGAGTTGAAGGGAGAATATTTTGTAATAGATATAGTTGAAACATCCAACATACAAAAGGAAGTTACTGATATTTCTGTTAAAAAAAATATATTAGCAAACTTAGAAAAAGAAATAACAAGAAAATTTATCTCTGAAATCGTAGTTAAATTAAATAAAAACAACTTTAAGAAAAATGATTTTGATAAAATTGCAGCTGATGAAAAAGCCCCTGTAAACAAATTAGTAATTGAAAATAAAAATGATAATAAAACTTTTAATAAAGATCTGCTTAGACAAATTTACTCATTACCTGAAAAGACAATAAGTGTTGTGGCTGGAATTGGGCTAGAAGAGAGTTTCTTGGTTTATGTAGATAAGATTAAAAATGTATCAATTATTCAAAATTCAGATAGTTATAATGAATATTTTAAATTATCTAAAACGAGAATGGTAAATAGTTTATATATTACGTATGATAACTATCTCAAAAACAAATATGAAATAAACATAAATTACAAAGCTTTAGACAATATTTCTAGATGATTATAAATACGAGTTTATTTAATTTTAAAAAAAAGCATAGAAAAAAAAAGAACCAAATAATTTTTAGCAAAACCAGTTGTAAAAATAGTACTACGATTGAAAATATAATTGATAATTTTTTAATTAAAAAAAATAGTTTTATATTTGAATCTGTAGAAAAAAGAAGAATAAGAGGGCGTTATACAATAATTGGGGCAGATCCAGACAAAATTTGGGAATTTAATGGTTCGAAGATATGTTTGTTTCAAAATAATCGCACAAAAATTATAAAAAAAAAACCCTATCCTTTTTTAAAAAAATTAATAGAAGATTTTAACTTCCCTTTACCAAAAGGTTTACCAAAATTGTCTTCTCTGTTGGTTGGTTATTTTTCATATGATGTAATTAGATATATTGAAAAAATCCCTAACAATTGTAATGATGATTTAAAAATTCCTGATATTAGATTGCTACGTCCAAACACTCTTATAATTTATGATGATCTAATAAAAAAAATTTTTTTTATTAGAAATTGTTTTGGTGATGAAAAAATTTCTAATTATAAAAAATATTACGTACGTCAACTAGAAAAAATAAACTTACTTAAAAATCTTGCTTTAAAGAGCAGTAATAAAAAAAAAATTTCTAAAAAAAATAAAAGTAAAATAAAAATAAAATCAAACATTTCAAAAAAAAAATTTAAATCTATAATTTTAAAAGCTAAAAAATACATTAAAAAAGGTGATATATTTCAAGTAGTCTTAAGCCAAAGATTTGAATGTAAGGTTACAAAAGATCCACTAGAGATATACAAAAAATTAAGAGCAACTAACCCTTCTCCATTTATGTTTTTTTTTAATTTTAAGGATTTTCAAATAATTGGTAGTAGTCCTGAAATATTAGTGAGATTAAGAAATAATAAAATAACTATACGACCTATAGCTGGTACACGGCCGCGAGGAATTAACGTTAAGAAAGATGCTTTTTATAAAAAACAACTTTTAACGGATCAAAAAGAATTAGCTGAACATTTAATGTTGCTCGATCTTGGAAGAAATGATGTTGGAAAAATTTCTAAAATAAATAGCGTCAAAGTTACTGAAAAATTTAAAGTAGAAAAATATTCACATGTAATGCATATAGTTTCAAATGTTGAAGGTGATTTTAAAAAAAAACATTCTCTACTTGATGCTATGTTTGCTGGTTTTCCTGCGGGTACAGTCACAGGTGCGCCCAAAATAAGGGCTATGGAAATTATTGACGAATTAGAAAAGTCAAAAAGAAAAATGTACGCAGGTTCTATTGGTTATTTTTCTGCAGACAGAAACTTTGATACTTGTATTGCTTTACGTACAGCTTTAATAAAAAATAATAAATTTTATATACAGTCAGGTGCAGGGATTGTTGCAGATAGTATTCCAGAAAAGGAATATCAAGAAACTGTAAATAAAGCTAAAGCTTTAATTAATTCTTTAAACTAAGTATGAAAATTTTATTAATCGATAACTACGATAGTTTTACTTATAATTTGTATCATTATATTTCTTTTTTCAAATGTAATGTTGAAATATTTAGAAATGATAAAATTAGTATTAAAGAAATAAATAAGAAAAAATATAAAAAAATAGTAATTTCTCCTGGACCAGGAAATCCAAATCAAGCAGGAAATTGTTTAAAAATAGTTAAACACTTTTATAAATCTATTCCAATCTTAGGAGTGTGTTTAGGACATCAAATTATTGGTCAAGTATTTAAGTCTAAAATTGTTGGTGCAAAAAAACTAATGCATGGAAAAACTAGTATTATTCGACATAATGGAAAAGGTTTATTTAATGGTATTAAAACACCAATGATAGGTACAAGATACCATAGTTTAATTATAGATAGGAAAACATTAGGTAAAGATTTAATTATAACTGCTGAAACTAAAGATAATATAATTATGGGTGTTATGCATAAAAAATATAGTATTCATGGTGTTCAATTTCATCCAGAAAGTATCAAAACTACTGAAGGTATAAAACTGTTAAAAAACTTTATAAATTCTTAACACTTATGAGCAAAATTGAAAATCTTATAAATGATATTTCCAAAAATAAAGATCTCACTTTTGAAGAAAGTAAATTGATTTTTCTTGAAATAATGAGTGGAAAAATGAATGAAGATTTAATTCATAAATTTTTACTTGATTTAGCAAAAAAAGGAGAGACTGCAAACGAAATAGCTGGTGGTGTATACGTATTAAGAGAGAAAGCTTTAAAAGTTAAAACTGATAACAATATTGTTGATACTTGTGGTACAGGTGGAGATGGTAAAAATACACTCAACATTTCAACAGCTTCTTCATTGCTGTTATCAAGCATGGGAATTAAAGTAGCTAAACATGGGAATAAAGCTTTATCATCAAAATGTGGATCAGCTGATGTTTTAGGAGAATTAAATATTAATATTAACCTGGGACCAGACGAGGTTAGTAAAAGTATTGAGATAAATAATTTTGGTTTTATGTTTGCTCCTAATTATCATTCTGCAATGAAATTTGTTGGTCATATAAGAAAAAAAATTGGAAAAAGAACAATATTTAATTTAATTGGACCATTAAGTAGTCCTGCGAACGTTAAAAGACAAGTTGTAGGTGTTTTTTCTAAAAAATGGTTGCATCCTTTTGCTTTAGCTTTAAAAAATTTAAAAACTGATCATGCTTGGATAGTACATAGTGATGATGGAATGGATGAAATTTCTCCATTTGCTCCTACAAGTGTTGTTGAGTTAAAAAAAAACCAAATCAGTGAAATTAAAATCGACCCTATAAAACTTGGTATAAAAGTTAATAATCCAAATAATTTATTAGGAAAAGATCCATCTTATAATGCTGAAAAAATAATTGAAATATTTTCTGGTATTGAAAATGAATTTACTGAAGCTGTAAGTTTAAATACTGCAGCTTCTTTAATAGTGGCCAATCAATTTATAGACTTTGAAACTGCATATAAATTTTCCAAAAAACATATTATGTCTGGAAATGCATTAATTCATTTAAAAAAAATCCAAATTTTTTAACATGGAAAATATTCTAAAAAAAATTATAAATAAAAAAAAAGATAATATTTTAAATTATAAAAAAAAATATTCAGAAAATTTTCTTTTAAACAATATTGATGCTTCTATAAACTTTATTAGTTTTAAAGATAAAATGATTGATAGATATTACAAAAAAAAAATTTCAATTATTGCTGAAATTAAAAAAGCTAGTCCTTCTGCAGGTCTACTTGTTAAAAATTTTGATTATTTAAATATTGCTAAAATTTATTCAGAGAATGGAGCTTCTTTTTTGTCAGTATTAACAGAAGAAGATTTTTTTTTAGGTAAATTAGATTATATAAAAAATATAAAAAAAAATGTTAAATTACCAATATTATGTAAAGACTTTTTCATAGACACATATCAAGTACCTTTAGCAAAAAGTTTTGGTGCTGATTGCATTTTAATAATCCTTTCAGCTGTTGACAAATATTTAGCTAAAGATTTATACGAAGCTGCTTTAAATTTAAATATGTCTGTTTTGGTTGAGGTTCACTCAGAAAAGGAATCAGAATTTGCTCTTTCACTAGATAAATCTATTATTGGGATAAACAATAGAAATTTAAAAACATTAGAAATTTCATTAGAAACATCAGTATCTTTATTTAAAATATTAAAAAATCATAAAAACCCTCTTGTGAGCGAAAGTGGTATTCATTCTTCTGAGGAAATTAAGTTTATTTTAGAAAAAACTGATATTAAAAGCTTTCTGATTGGAGAATCATTGCTTACAAGTGACGATATTCCTTCAAAATTAAAAAATTTGCTTAAATAAGCTATTAAAATCAACATTTTTTAAGCATTGATTTGAAATAAGAACTTTTGTAGAACGTAGATGTACGATATTTGTTCTATGCTTACAAAAAAACAAAAAAACCTGCTTTTATTCATAAATAAGAAGATTAGATCTACAGGTATATCTCCCTCTTATGATGAAATGAGAAGTTCATTAAATTTAAAATCAAAGTCAGGAATTCACAGACTTATATCGGCGCTTGAGGAAAGGGGATTTATTAGAAGATTGGCCCATAAAGCAAGAGCCTTGGAGGTTTTAAAACTTCCAGAAGCAGCTAGCGCAAATGATATTTATAATTCTTTTTCGCCAAGTGTAATCAAAGGTGGTCTCCATGCAGAAAATATCAAAAAAAATATAAATGAAGTTCCTATTTTAGGTAAAATTGCTGCAGGAACACCAATTGAAGCAATACAAAACGAGATAAGTAAAGTCGCTATACCAGAAGAGTTAAGTAAAAATGGTGAACATTTTGGTTTAAAAGTTTCGGGTGATTCAATGATTGATGCAGGGATTAATGATGGTGATACTGTAATTGTTAAAAAAACTAGCACAGCTAATAACGGACAAATAGTTGTCGCTTTGATTGATGATCACGAAGCAATGCTTAAAAGAATAAGAAGAAAAGGGAAAGTGGTAGCACTTGAAAGTGCAAATAAAAGATTTGAAACAAAAATTTTTGGCCCTGATAGAGTTAAAGTGCAGGGTATACTGGTATCTTTGTATAGAAACTTCCAATAAAATAGTCTAATAATAATTTATGAGTTTAGTAGCAACAAGATTTGCTCCATCTCCAACAGGTCCATTACATATAGGTGGTGTAAGAACTGCTTTATTTAACTGGTTATTCTCAAAAAATAATAAAGGTAAATTTTACTTAAGAATTGAAGACACAGATAAGGAAAGATCAAATGATAAGTTTAAAAATCAAATAATTGAATCTTTAAAATGGATAGGAATAGAATATGATGATCAAGAATATATTCAATCCAAAAATATTAATAAACATAAAGATATTGCAAACGAACTTTTAAAAAAAGGTTTTGCTTATAATTGCTATTGCTCAGAAAAAGAAATTGAAGAACAAAAAATAAAAGCTAAAAAAGCTAACTTGCCATTTATCTATAATAGAAAATGGAGAAATACAAAAAATGTTGAGATCCCTAAAAATGTTGAGCCGGTTATAAGATTTAAAAGTAAAATTACTGGAAATGTTATTATTAAAGATTTGGTTCAAGGTGAAATAAATATTTCTAATTCTACGATTGAAGATTTTATAATTCTTCGAAAAGATGGTTCGCCAACCTATCAATTATCAGCTGTTGTTGATGACCATCAAATGGATATTACGCACGTAATAAGAGGTGACGATCATAAAATTAACGCCTTTAAACAAAAACAGATTTATGAAGCCATGAAATGGAAGATTCCAGAGTTTGCACATATTCCATTAATTCATAGTAAGGAAGGGAAAAAACTTTCAAAACGTGACAACGCATCCACTTTAACAGATTATATTAAAATTGGGATACTCCCTGAAGCTTTAAGAAATTATTTACTACGTTTGGGTTGGTCTTATAAAGATAAAGAAATATTCACATTAGAAGAAAGTATCAAGCATTTTAATTTAACGGGAATAGGAAAGTCTCCTTCAAGATTAGATATGGAACGCATTTTATCTATCAATGAACACTATATTAAAAATCTTGATGAAAAAGAGTTATATAAATGTTTAAAGAATTACTCTGAACAATACAAAAAAAAAATTGATGAAAAGTGCGAAAAAAATTTAATAAACTCAATGCATTTTCTTAAAAATAAAGCTAAGAAACTTGAAGATATCTATCAAAATGCTCAATACATTATTAACAATGATATTAAAATTTCAAATCAAGACTTAGATTTATTAGATGATACGGCTAAAAAAATCTTAAAAGATTTTTTAAGTCACTATGAAAAATTAGGTGAAATTCAAAAAGAAAATTTAGAAAGTATAATAAAAAATTTAATACAAAAATATAATACAAACTTCAAAGGAGTTGGACAACCCATAAGAGTTGCGTTAACAGGTTCAAGGTTTGGACCGGGTATCTATGATATACTGCTGTCAGTTGAAAAGAGTGAAGTTATCAAAAGATTAAAGATAGTTACTTAATACAGAGCTTGCATTCTTAGAAGAATTTTCTGTTTTAAATTCATTAATTATTATTTGAGATGAATTTACCTGATCTTCCAATGCTTTTTTATCATTCAAAAGTTTATCAACTGAATTAAAAATATTAGTAGAATTGCATTTAGATTGCAATAATTCTGGTATTACCTCTTTATTGGCTGCGATATTAATAATATTTGCAAATCTTACTTTCACAAGCATTTTAATAATAAAAAAGTTTATTTTACTCATTTTATAAATTATGACTGATGGAATTTTAAGATTGCAAACCTCCAAAGATATCGTCCCTGATTTTGTAACAGCAAAAATAGATGAATAAAGTATTTGGTTCTTAATTTTCTCATTAGCTATAGCTGCACAGTTTTTAAAATCTTCTTTGATGATAAGTTTCTGTATTTTGTGTACTTGATCAGTAGTAGAATGAAAGACAAAAAATAAGTTTTTATATTTTTTGTTCATCATTTTAATAAATCCAAATAAAATTGGTACCAAAACCTTGGTTTCAGATTCTCTGCTCCCAGGGAAAATAGAAATAATTTCATTATTTTTTTTAATAATTTGACTTATATCAATTTTGTTATTTCTTTTATTTTCTAACAAAGGGTGACCTACAAAGGTAGACTTTATATTTTCTTTATCAAAATATTTTTTTTCAAAAGGAAAGAGCAGTAAGATATGATCTAAAAATAATTTTAGTTTTTTAATTCTTCCTTTACGCCATACCCATACTTGTGGTGAAACAAAGTGAATGCTCTTGATACTAGGATTTATTTTTTTAACCTTTTTAGCAACTCTTAAAGTAAAATCAGGACTGTCTGCAGAAAATAAAATATCAGGATTAAATTCTATTATTTTACTTGCAGTTTTGTTAATCAATCTTTTAATTTTAAATATGTTTAATAAAACTCTAGTAATGCCAAGATAAGTAATATCTTTTAGATTGAAAATAGATTTAATACCCAAAGCTTTCAAATGTTCACCGCCAACACACAAATATTCAATATCAGATCTTGTTTCTTTTAATTGAAAAATAGCTTTTGATGCCAATTTATCACCTGATGGTTCTCCTGTTAAAATAAATATTTTTTTCATATTGCCTTAATAAACATTTTATTATTATTAGCAAAAGTTATAGATTTTTTTTTTTCTAAAAAAATATTTTTGTTTCCTTTTAAAACAATTCCTTTTATTCCTGATTTTTTAGCTTGAATTATAGTTTTAAGTCCAACTGTAGGTAGGTCTATTCTTTGATCTTGTTTTTTTTTAGGTAGTTTAACAAGAACCCCATTAATTATGTTTTTTTTATCTTTAAACTTCTGTAACATTTTTTGAGTTCCGCTTTTCCCTTCTATAGCAATAATCTTATTGTTTTTTATAATTGTAGCTTGGCTAAAACTGTAATCATTTAATTCTGCTAATGTATTAATACCTTTTTTTATATCTATTAAATCCCGTTTATTAGGCTTGACTCTAGTATGAACTCCTTTTTTAAAAGTTAATTCAGGTGTAAAAAATAAGGAGTTAATAGTCGTAATTTTTTCTTTTTTAAATATATTAATAATCTCTTTTAGAATAGCAGCGTCTCCTAATTTAGAGCTTTTTATAATTCTTGAAATATAATAAATTCCTTTAAAATCTAACTTAATTTTTGAAAAAATTGGTTTATCAACTTTTCCAGCAAACAAAATTTTATTACAATTATTTTTCCTTAAAATTTTAATAATTTCTCCAAATTGTCCTATAGAAACATGATGCGAATATTTACTTCCTTTAAAATTATTTTTTTTTGTAAGATCAATAATTAAATGTTTAATTTTTTTTTTTTTTACTTTTTTAAGAATTTCTTTAAGAAAATGTGTTTCTCCAAATATTAAACCAATCATTTTTATTT
>Ga0114997_10004457_pt1 | contig 10835 bp, 9 predicted proteins | sample ArcticOcean_MG_C_2_FD_87045 | JGI IMG/M metagenome (GOLD analysis project Ga0114997, IMG submission 87045) | Marine microbial communities from western Arctic Ocean - ArcticOcean_MG_CB4_136 | ecosystem: Environmental > Aquatic > Marine > Oceanic | place: Arctic Ocean: Canada Basin | collected... | reverse complement strand
TTGGTAACAAGAACTAAGAAACCTATCAGCTTGCTTTAAGAAAATAGTCTCACATTCACGCATCTTTGAGATAATCTCAGCATCTACAGGGGGACAGTCATCTAACGAAAGGTTTATTTTTTGATCTACGGCATCTTCTATAAAATAAGATAGTTTTGCCTGATTTTTCACGTTATGGTCATCGAAGTAGAAGGGCGAAGCATCAATGCCCTCGTGATCTAGAGTGATTGCTATTTCTGCAGCCCCAAACTCTTCTTCCACTTTCAGGACTAAAGATGCTGGCCCTTGGATAAAATACTTATATTCTTCTTTCATTTCAAATCAACTCAAGTTGAAAGTATTTATTAGAATACAATGAATTTTGAAGAAATACTTAGATCTAGAAGAGCAGAGGCAAAAAAGAAACTAAAAACTAGATTATGCTTTTTTAAAGCATTTAGATATCTTCTCAGCAATTTGCACAGGCAAGAGACCATGAAAATCTAATACTTCTTCATTCCTTCCGCAAACTGGTAACTCATCTAAGCCAATTGATAAAACTTTCTTGTCTTTAAGAAGGCCTGAAGATGCCATTTTAGAAATATAAACACTCCCTGCTCCTGATTCAGTATAATGATTTTCAAGAGTAGCAATCATAGAAGTATTCCCTATTGCATTTTCTAGCCACTCCAGATCAACTTTATTGATCCATGGAGTTGCTATTACTTTTACTGATAATCCTTGATTTTGTAAAATGCTACTTGCTTCTGATGCAAGATAAGAAAAAACTGGACCGAAAACAATTAAGGCAATCTCAAGTCCCTCGGTTATCACATGGCCTTGACCGTAAACTAATGAATTTAAGTTTTTTAAAGATTCAGATTGCTCATAAGGAATTGAGGTTAGCCTTAAGTATGAGCTTTCATTATTTTCTTCAACAGCCCATTTTAGCGAATGATTAACTTGAGAAGCATTTAAGGGCTCTAAAATTGTCATACCAGGCATAGAAAGCATTCCAGCAATATCTCTAACAGCCTGATGAGAGTGACCGGGCCCACCAGGAAGCACTCCAGATAGACTGCCAACATATATCACCTTGCCATTCTGGCTAGCATTGTTATAGATCTGCTCTGATGCCCTTGAAATAAGAAAACATGCAAATGAATGCACAATAGGTATTAATCCAGATAATGCCATGGTCCCAGCTTGTGAAACCATGTCTTGTTCTGCAATCCCGCATTCGATAAATCTATCAGGAAATTTTTCTTTAAAAGGAATGAGGCCCGTATCAAGAACCAAATCAGCATCAAGGGCGACTAAATTTTTATTTTTTTCTGCAAGATCTAATATGCTTTCAGTATATGCAGGAATCATTCTCTCAGCATTCTCTGGGGGAACGATTGGGTCGATAGATATGGGGGTAGGTTTGGGTAATAATATATCTTGCTCTGATGCATGAGAAAAAATTTGATTGCTTAATTCTTCGCAAGCCAACTTATATTCCTCAAGATTAGGAGCCCCAGAATGATATGTATAATATTCTTGGTCCTCCTCCATGGACAGGTGCTCCATAAAAGAAACACCTTTGCCTTTAACCGTGTCTGCGATTATGGCAAGAGGCTTTTTAAAATCTTTTCTCTGATTCACTGCCGATTCAATCATTTTGAAGTCATGGCCATCAATTCTTAGTACTTCCCAGCCAAACGAATGGAACTTTGATTCCAGGTCTCCTAGATCAGATACATCGCTTACAAATGTGTCTGATTGAATCTTATTATGGTCAACAATTACAGTGATTCTATTGGTGTAATTATTAGAAGCTGAGACTAATGACTCCCAAAAATGACCTTCCTGCAACTCACCATCCCCAGTTAAAACAAAAACATTTGAGGAATCGTTGTTATGAAAGTCATCAGCATAAATAAATCCTTTTGCTTTTGAAACTCCCATACCAAGGGATCCTGTATTTGTAAAAGAGCCAGGTGTATTAACATCTGGATGACCTGTCAGTCCATTTAATCTTCTTAGCATGTGAATTTTATCAAAAGGCAGAATGTTAAGAGCTGCTTGGACTGAATATAACCCAGGCGCATCATGCCCCTTAGAGGAGAAATACTTATCACCTGAATTCAAGACATTTATATACAACCAACTTACAAGATCTAAACTAGAGAAACTGCTGCCTAGATGACCTGATCCTGCTCTAGCAATCATGTATAAAGTATTGTATCTCGCTAAATTTGCGAATAGTTTTGTTTTGTCATAAGTAGAAATTTTAGAAGAAAGAACTGCTGCAAATGCTTCTTTTGAAAAATATGATAACTCAATGCCAGAAGAATTTTCTTCCACTGCTTCTGATAAGCTATAAGAGGTTTGTTCGCCCATATTAGTTCCTTAGTTTATAAAATTTTTTATTACTGCTGATTAATTAAATGCTCAGCTATATCGAAATCAATTAAGTTATCAATATCAATACCGCGATGCTGGTCTATTATATGATATAAAACTGAATCTCCTGTTAAAGAATTAGTATTTTTCACTGTTTCAGTTCTACAAGTAATAATATTTGATCGAAAGTATGCTTTTTGGTAATTTTGCCTTGCAATAGGTGTAACCTCTCTTCCTGAGTCAGAGAAATATGTTACTAATTTACTTTCATTATTTTCATCTTGAATAATTTTTAATGCTTTTAATGGGTGCTGCCTAGCTTCAGCAATAACCACCACTGAATCTGCTGCTTGATTTTCTATGAGCTTTTGAATTGAGTGATCAATATCTTCGGTTGTTTGCAGGGGTGTAGTTGCCATCATTCTTACAATAATATCTGGAGTGTAATTTTCATTCTTATCTAACCATTCAAGCATGTGCTTAATATAATCAAGCTCAGGAGAATGATCCTCAGACAAACTCTGAGGCCTTATGCAGGGTACCTCCGCACCAAAAGATTCAGCGATCTCTTTGTAATGCATGCTATCAGTAGAAACCACTAATTTATTAATGTAAGTTGAACTTTTAGCTTTGTCGATAATCCATCCCACTAAGGGTTTTCCAGCAAGAAGTTTTATATTTTTATCTTGTACTCCTTTTGAGCCAGATCTAACACCAATAATACCCATAATATTTAATTCTTTATCTTTCATTTTAGCCGCATCCTCATAATAAATATTAGATTGTATATTTGTTAATATCTCGAAATTTGATTATAGATTTGAGCATGAATAGGCATAGAAATATTTTTCTGTATTCCTAATCTCAAGACTCCCCCTGTAATAAAATCTAGCTCTGAAGATTTTTGCGCTGCAATATCTCTTTGTAAAGAAGTTCTGAGCTCAAAAGGAAGTTGGTCAATTTGAGCCATCACTTTTTCAGGCTTAATATTATACCCATCTAAATTTGCAACCTTTATAGTTTCTTTCGTAAATAGCTCCATTTGTAACTTTAAAGCGCTATCTGATCTGATCTGCCCTATAGATTTCTGATATGCTGCGGTAAAAGAAGAGACAGTATTTAATCTGATTAATTTATTCCATATAACATCTCTTTCTTGTTGCAAAAATGATGCATTAAAATCAATTTTCTTTAGAAGAGAAGTGATTTCTTTAATCTTACATGACAAGTCTGCATTCATTGATCCAAGCTCTACTATAGGGCGATTTAAGGTGGATTTATGAGAAATAGTGTTCTCCTCCTTGACTACCTCTAGTGCTCCAATAGTTCCATAAATAACATTGTGATGAAAGGTACTTTTAAGTAAGTCCATAAATCCAACGCCATTAAGCAATGGCACTACAATTGAATTACGCAGGTTTTCTGGATTAACTTGCTTCAAGGCCATTGAAAGGTATTGTGTCTTTGTTGCTATCAATAGCAAATCTAAGTCTTCGTTTAAAAAGGTTGTTGTTGTTGGTTTGAAGCTGTAGTCCCCATAGATTTTACTTTCAAGTTTCAATCCGTATTGATTGATCCGTTCTTGCGTTTCTTTTCTACATATACAGGTAATGTTTTGACCGTTTCTATGCAATAAGGCTGCAATAAGTCCGCCAATTGCACCAATGCCCAAAATACCAATTCGCATTAAATATTAGTCTTTCCAGCGAAATTTTTCTAATGCGCTTTCATTTAAATCACATCCCCAACCAGGCGCAGATGACATTATCATTTGGCCATTTTCTATCTGGGGTGTACTTGTAAATAGCTCATCTCTCCAAGGAACATCATCTACATCAATTTCTGCCATTCTTAAATTTGGCACAATAGAACAAAGATGCATGCTAATAAATGTAGATAAATGTCCATTATAGTTATGGGGACAAATGTTCATCTCATGGATATTTGCAATATCAGCAATGATTTTTGAATCTGTAAATCCGTTCCATATAACATCAATGGAAGCAATATCCATTGCATAATTCCTAAAATACTCATTATATTGAATTGGTCCATATAAATTTTCACATGATGTTATAGGAATATTAATAGAGTCTTTGATTGCTCTTAAGGACTTGGGGTTGTATGAATCGATTTCTAGCCACATTAAGTTATAGTCTTCAAGTCGTTGTCCAATTTTTATGTACCCTTCCGTTTTAAAGTTAAAATTAAGATCTATGGCTATTTCAATTTCATCGCCAACACTTTCTCTTAAATTCTTCACCCAAACCTCTATTTGATTTAAGAGTTCTAGATTAACATTTAATTCTGGCCCTCCTCCGCTCTTGTAAAAGCCTGGCATATAAATATATGGTTCTTTATCAAAGATTCCTATGTTCGTTTTGATTGCTTTGAAGCCTGATTCTTTGACCTCAATACCAAAATCTTTTAAGTCTGCGATATTCGATATCGGTTTCTTTTGAACAATATCAGCAGCCCTCATTCTAGTTGTAGCGCAGTGGGACCAATATAGGGGAATCCTATCTCTAATCTTCCCACCAAATAAGTCATAAACTGGAATATTTAAAGCCTTGGCTTTTATGTCCCAAAGTGCATTTTCAATTCCACCTATAGCCTTATGAATTATAGAGCCTCTACTTTGTCTCGTTCTAGAGTGCATCTTCCATAGAAGTGACTGAATATTATTGGGATTTTCATCAATCAATAAGTTTTTTAAATCTTTCACAACTCCAGCGATACCATTTGGAGAGCCATGAGAATCTGTGCACTCACTCCATCCAACAAGATCTGTATCAGTTGAAATTTTAATAAATGACCATGGTCTCCAACCAGCATCTACATGAAAAATTTCTACATCTTTAATTTTCATATTTTGTCCTCTCTGATTAAGAAAGATATATTTTTTAACTCGCTATAAACATCTAATGCAGATGTGCCAGGTTCTCTTGTTCCATTTCCTGAGTCACCAACGCCGCCAAATGGCATATGAGGTTCACTTCCATATGTTCCTGAATTGATATTGACTGTTCCAGAGCGAATATTTGTTGCATACCAGAATGCTTGATCGATATCCCTAGTATGAATTGCAGCTGTTAATCCAAATTTAGATTCATTTGCAAGATCTAAGGCTTGTTTTATATTGTCTACTTGATGGACTGATGCAACAGGTCCAAAAATTTCATTTTGACAAAAATCTGTATTATTATCTATGTTCGCTATGAGAGTTGGCTTAATATAAAAACCTTTCTTCTTATTGCTATCCATCAAAGGATATCCACATAAAACTTTTGCACCTTTAGCAACTTCTGTATCAATTGAAGTCAAAATGCTATTAAATTGTTTTTCGTTAATAATGGGCCCTAGATCAGATTCACTATCAATACCCAACAATAATGAATTCGCCTTTGAAATTAACTTTTCTATAAAAATTTTATACACATCTTTAAACACAATAATTCTACTGGCTGCAGCGCACCTTTGGCCGGCATTGCTAAATGCAGAAAGGGCGGCCCAATGAACAGCATTATCAATATCTGCATCATCACACACCACAAATGTATTTTTTCCACCAAGCTCTAAAGATACTCTCCCCATTCTCAATCCAACCTGAGAAGCGATATGCTTCCCTACATGCGTCGAGCCAGTGAAGCTAATTAATGGTACCCTTGAATCCCTAACTAGTAGATCACCAACTATACTTCCAGAGCCCTGAATAATATTTAAAACTCCATCAGGTATTCTTGCCTCTGTGGCCATTTCTCCAAGTAAGTATGCTATCTCTGGAGAGTCTTCAGAAGCTTTTAAAATTGCAGTGTTTCCGCAAATTAAAGCAGGGAAGATCTTCCAAGCAATATTTGCGATAGGTGTATTTGCTGGGACTATCAAGCCAGCCAATCCATGGGGTTCTCTTATTGTCTGGCAATGCTTTCCCTGAACTCCTGAAGTTAAAGAGTTTGAATAAAGCCTTCTGCCCTCGCCAGCAAAAAATTCTCCTTGTGCAATTGCACCTCCTACCTCACCCAATGCATCATCAAAAGATTTACCCGTTTCTTTTGCAACGCAAGTAGCTAATTTCTTTTTATTTGCTTTTATTAAGTCAATAAAATTAAATAAAAGTTGCCCTCTAGAAACAGGGGTAATTTTAGACCATGTCTTATATGCTTCAAGCGAAGATTTAATTGCATTGTCTAAATCAAGATCACATGAATCGGCAAAATGACTATCGACCATCTCAGTATCTGGATTAACTTTTTTTATCCAATTATTACCAGCAGGATCCTTAGCAGATCCATCAATCCAATTGGGAATATTTTTACTCATGCTAAATTGCTGTCCATCCTCCATCAATGATCATATTTGATCCAGTCATATATGTTGAGGACTCTGAAGCAAGAAATATCAAAGCACCATTATAATCATCTTGTTGGGCCATTCTACCTATAGGAATTCTATTTGAATAATTTTGAAGAAATTCTTTATCCTGGTTATTCCAAACTCCTGCAATAGTTAACGTATTCACTCGAACATTTTTTGCAGCCCAATAAGTAGCTAAATATTTTGTTAAATTAATAACTCCCGATTTCGAAGCAGAATATGCAACTGGTTTAAAAAAAACATCTTTGCCTGTATTTTTATAATTATATAAAGATTGATCAGGAGAAACTATCCCATATATAGAAGATATATTAATAATGGAGCCAGAATTATTTACTGCCATTTGACCTCCAAAGACTTGGCAACATAAAAATGTTCCTTTGAGATTTACATCCATTACTTTGTCCCAAGAAGCTTCTGGAAAAGATTCAAATGGCCCGGTATCAGCACCAGTTTCTGATGGAGAAGAGTCAATGCCCGCATTATTAATTAAAACTGTAGGCTCCCCAAGATTATCCTGAATAGCATGAAGAGTCTTCGTTAAAGCATTCTTGGATAATATGTCAGTTTTATAAAAATGGAATGAATCTTGCGAAAAGTTAGCAAATTCATCATTGAAATTGATATCTAAAGCAGCTACTTTTGCGCCCACACCAATAAATGCTTTGACATATTCCAATCCAAGTTGGCCAGATGCACCTGTAATGACTATTACTTTATTGCTAACATCAAATAATGATTTACTCATTTTGCTTTGGCGAAAATGTCTTGGTAGATCTTATCGCATACCTCTCTCACTGCTCCATCACCACCATTTTTTTGAGTTTGAAAAAAATTTATATCATTGAGATCCTCATGGCAATCATTTACCACAATTGGCTTTCCTACAATATTGAGTGCACATAAATCATTAATATCATTGCCTAAAAAAACAACATTTTCTAATGCATAATTCTTTTCAGAGCAGTATGCCTTTAATGCAATTTCTTTATCCTCAACCGCCTGCATACAAGCTATCTTGAGCTTATCTGCTCTTTCTTGGACAACCTTATTGGTCTCTGTTGACATAATAATACAAGGGATTGATAGATCTCTAAGCTTTTGCAGGCCGATTCCATCAAGCCTCGAGCAAACAACAGACTCAACTCCATCTTCTGAAACTAACACTTTGTTGTTTGTAAATACTCCATCAAAATCGAAGATAACAATATCTATTTTAGAAAAATAAATACTTGAAAGAGGTTTCATCAACTATTGCGAAAGCACTGATACTGGAATTGGCATTCCTTTTTTAATGCCTTCTGTTGCCTTTAAACCTATAACCCTATTTGACTCTCGAACAGGAATAAATGTCTCTTGAAATATCTTTCCTGAAAGATTTTCTAGGGTAAAAATATCTCCAGGTTCTATATCTTGATTTGACACCAATGATTTGCCTAATTTCATAAAAACAGGCTCTATACCAATTTCATCCTTTGGCTTGGTTGGCATCATTGATGGCACTCTTTTTATATCTCTTACAAAATTTGTGAATCCCCCTCTTTCAAGTGCAAAACTATGATCTGTTCCTATCCAAGAGCGATTTAGTGTTACGTGCTTTTCAAAAACTCTTGCTCCCTCCATGAAAGCAACAGGTCCAGAAAGAATGCCATTAAAGTGATCCGATGAGCCAATTGTGCATTCAGGATAAGCTGCTATAAGTTTTTTAATATTTTCAAGACCAAGACGATCATATTCACATGGGTACTCCGAAACACAATGTAAAACAGCAACTTCAACATTTTGCTCCAATAAAATCTTTACACTAGCATCAATCTGAGAGTAATTTCCCCCACCAACACTTATAACAACTGGGATCTGAGATTGAGCAATTCGGTTGATAAATGGCAAATTTCCTAAATCAAAAGATGCTATTTTTAAAATATCTGCATCTAAATTCTTTAATACTTCCAAGCTAGGCTCATCAAAAGGTGTTGACATGAATTTAACATTAAATTTCCTACACTCTTCTTTTAAGATAGGGAGCCATTCTAAATTTAACTCTAGGGCCTCTCTATGCTGTCCATAGATAGGTTTAAATGCATTCTCACTATTATATGGAGCATTGTAGGCATCATCTGAAAAAAGAAATTTATTGTTTCTAGTTTGAAATTTAATTGCATCTGCGCCAGCGTGAGCAAAAATCTCAATAAACTGCAAAGCATTATCCAAATCGCCTTGATGATTTTGGCCAACTTCTGCAATAAAAAAAGGAGCATCTTTGGAGAACATAATAAATTACCAAGTGTAGAATTTAATGGGAGTCATTATAACAAGCTTTTTTAAACAAACTAATACTAAAGAGTTATTTTTTCGGGCTCTGGAGGGTAGAAACAGTGTAGGCAAGGCCTGTTTGTATAGTTAAAATTAATGCTGTTATCAAAGATATATCTGCAAGAAACCCTATAAATGCATTATTAAAAGAGAGGGAGATAAGGTATCCCCCAAAAGCAAGAAATTGAATTGTAGTTTTGGTCTTCGCTAGAAATGTAACGCTTGTAGCATTTTCTCTTCTACGTTCTGCATTTAAATTTCTTAATCCCCCTACCCAAAATTCTCTTAAAAGAATAATACCGCCAACAAAAGCAATATATGCACTTTCATAAATCAAGGTAAAGGTTAAAATCAAAAAGAGCGTCAAAATTTTATCCGCTATCGGATCAAAAATAACTCCTAAATCTGAGGCCAGGTTGTACTTTCTTGCTAAATACCCATCCAAGAAATCTGAAATAGCAGCATAAAAAAAAAGCAAAAGACACAAGCTATAGTTTTCAAATAATAAGGCCACAAGAAATATGATGGGACCACAAATAATTCTAGAATAAGTGAGAAACTGGATAAAAAAATTCATTAATTTGTATGTTTTTTTATATTAGAAGCTATTTTAATACTAATTCCTGGAACAGTGCATAGTTCATTTATGGAGGCTGAGCGAATACGTTTCAATGACTTAAAATAATTTATCAGGTTTTGCTTTCTCTTTGAACCCAAGCCATGGATTTGATCTAGGGATGAGTATTTAATAGATTTATTTTTTTTTCTTCTGTTGCTGGTAATTGCAAATCTATGAGACTCATCTCTAATTTGTTGCAAGAGATTAAAGCCTGGACTGTTAATAGGAATTTCTAGGATTCCCTGCGCAGATAATATAGTTTCTGTTGCCCTGACTCTTTTGGCTCCCTTTACAATGCTTAATATAATAGATTGATTTTTCTGATTTTCTCTAAAAACTCTTAATGCTGCATTTAATTGAGCTTTTCCTCCATCTATTAATATGATGTCTGGTAAAGGATTTTCTTTTGCTCTATTCAATCTTCTCTCTAAAACATTTTCAATGGAGCCAATATCATTCCCAGCATAAATAGCAGGGATGTTATAAAGTTTATATAATTTTTTTTCAGGGCCTTGGTTAGAAAATTTGACTGCAGAAGCTACCGCATGCTTACCAGAATGATGGCTGACATCATAACCTTCAATCAAAAGATTGGTCTTATGCAATCCAAGATACTGAGAAAGATTCCGCATTGCATGATCATATTTATCAGATTTTACAATTTTATTTTCTATAACTTGATTCGCATTAAATGTAGCTAGCTTGACAAGCTGCTTAGCACCTAAAGGAGTGGTAAATGAAATGCTGATTGATTGCTGAAATTTAAGATTAATGGCTTCTTGAATTAAATCTAAGTTCTTTGGCTTGACTGTAAAAATAATTTTTTCTGGGAGTGAGAAACTGTTTTGATAATAAGAAAATACAAGACTCTGAAGAAGTGTATCCAAATCATCTAATAAATTATCTTTAAAAAAGTATGTTTTTGTGCCGCGTATTTTTCCATCTCGCGCAGATAAGATGCAAGCGCCAGTTTTGCCATGCTTTTCAACACAAGCAAAGAAATCAATGCTATTAAGATTGTTCGAGAAGGATTGCTCTTGCTGCAAAATATCTATGCTTGCAATTCTTTGCTTCAACTCTTGAGCTTTTTCAAAATTATACTCATCGGCAAGCTTTTTCATTTGCGATAACATAAGATTTCTAGATTTCTTGCCTGAGGAAG
>Ga0114997_10004455_pt1 | contig 10843 bp, 9 predicted proteins | sample ArcticOcean_MG_C_2_FD_87045 | JGI IMG/M metagenome (GOLD analysis project Ga0114997, IMG submission 87045) | Marine microbial communities from western Arctic Ocean - ArcticOcean_MG_CB4_136 | ecosystem: Environmental > Aquatic > Marine > Oceanic | place: Arctic Ocean: Canada Basin | collected... | reverse complement strand
TTTTAAAGTCTGCAGATCCTTTTATTTTTCCTGGCTTTATTACACCCAAAGATGTTGTTTTATCCAAGGTTAGCCTTGAGGGCACTTCAGAAAATATGATCAATGCAATTAATACAGCTTTAATTGGAAATTTACATGATTGAAATTATAAAAAGAATTTTTTTCCATCTCACGCCGAGAAGAAAAATGCAGTGTTATTTACTCGTAGTACTTATGATGCTGAGCGCCTTTGCTGAGTTATTTAGTATCGGCGCAGTACTTCCATTTATTGGAGTAATTACTCAACCCGAAGAGACCTTTCACTTAGAGGCTCTTCAGCCTATATTGAGAATTTTAAGAATTAATTCTATCAATGAAATGCTTCCAGCATTCACTGTTATCTTTGTAATTTTTGCCTGTCTTTCTGGAATCATTCGCATGTCTTATGTTTGGCTGCAATCTCGCTTAACACATTTAATAGGATCTGATTTTAGTACAAGGTGTTATAAACATACTTTATATCAACCCTATAGCATTCATCTTGAAAGAAATTCAAGCGAAATTATTTCAACTATTTTTGTAAAAATTAATAAAATGAGCCATAGGATTTTGAATTCTATATTTGTCTTAATTAGCGCCTTTTTTGTTGTAACTACAATATTTTCTGGATTATTATTTGTGAATACACAGGTTACTTTATATATCTTTTTTGGTTTTGCATTTATTTATTTATGCATTAGTTTGGCTACAAAAAAAGCTATTAATAGCGGCTCTAAAATAGTCTCAATCGAGCAAGATCGATCAGTTAAGGTGCTTCATGAGGGGTTGGGTGGTATTCGAGATGTCATTATTGATGGCTCCCATGATTTGTATGTGAAAATCTTTCAAAAATCTGAAGTATCATTGAGGCATGCAACTGGAAAGTTAGAATTTATAGCTCTCAGCCCAAGGTATATTGTTGAGATGCTTGGAATATCTATTTTTGCAGCTGTTTGTTATTTCGTTATTATTCAAGAGCCTGAATCAAATATTATTCCTTTTATAGCTGCACTTGCGCTAGCTGCAGTCAGACTTTTACCATATATTCAAGGCGCATTTGCCTCCATTACAAACATTCAAGGCCACTTCCATTTAGCACATGATATTTTAGAGCTGCTTGATCAAGATCTACCTTCTTATATCTCTAATAGAAATCTAAACCTCGCCACTAACAAATCTACTCCCCTAGCTTTCAATGAAGCTATAAAATTTCAAAATCTTTCATTCGTATACTCAACACGTCTAGACTCCCCAGCTTTACAAGATATTTCTCTAGAAATAAAAAAAGGCTCTAGAGTTGGAATTATTGGGCCAACTGGCGGAGGAAAATCTACCCTAATGGATATTATGATGGGCTTGCTTAGCCCAACAGAAGGCAAGATGCTGATTGATCAGGATGAAATCACCGACTCAAATCAGCATGAGTGGAGAGGCAACATTGTTCATGTTCCTCAAACAATATATCTTGCAGATACAACTATTGTAGAAAATATTGCATTTGGTGTTTCAAGCACTAATATAGATATGAAAAAAGTGATTTCTTCAGCAAAAAAAGCATGTCTACATGATCTGGTTGAGTCATGGGAGCAGGGATATCAAACAAATGTTGGTGAGATGGGGGTAAAGCTATCTGGGGGTCAAAGACAGCGCATAGGCATAGCGCGAGCATTGTATAAGAATGCATCAGTTCTTTTTCTTGATGAAGCAACAAATGCATTAGACAACAAAACTGAGACAGCGATAATGAAATCACTCTATTCTCTCAAAGAGAACTTAACAATAATTATTGTTGCACACAGAACATCAACATTAAAAGGCTGCGACAGTATTATTGAGCTGTCTAATGGAAAAATTTCTGCAATTGGTAGTTTTGAGGATTTAATCGGATTATGAAAATATCAGTAATTGGATCAGGCTATGTGGGGTTGGTAACAGCAGCATGTTTTTCTGAGCTAGGAAATAAGGTAACTTGCTTGGATATTTCTAAAACAAAAATTAATTCTTTAAAAAAATCAATAATACCTTTTTATGAGCCAGGGCTAAAAGCCCTGGTAGATAGAAATTTAAAATGTAAAAATCTTTCATTTACATCAAAATACTCTGATTCCCGCGATGAAAAAATATATTTTATTTGCGTTGGAACGCCTCAAAGAAAAAGAGGGAGTGCTAATTTAGATTATTTATTCTCAGCAATAGATTCTTTGCTAACATGCTTCGATGAAAGTGCAGATCAAGCAAGCGAGAGACATATTTTTATTAAATCTACTGTACCGCCAGGAACAATAAGAAAAATTGAAAAAAGGATTGTGCGATCTAAATTAAAATTCTATGTATCAGTTTCATCTAATCCAGAGTTTTTGAAAGAAGGCGCAGCAATAAATGATTTTATGAAGCCGGACAGAGTCGTCATTGGCTCAGATTCAAAAAGTGCAAAAAAAATATGCAAAGAGCTTTATAAGCCAATTATTTGGAAATCTAATAGGTTTATAGAAACTACCCCAGAATCTTCTGAAATTATAAAATATGCTTCAAATGCATTCTTAGCAACAAAGATTAGCTTTATTAATGAAATTGCAAAATTAACTGATTTTTATGGGGGCGATATTAATGAAATAAGAAGTGGCATGGGATCGGATGTAAGAATTAATCCTAATTTTTTATATGCTGGGATTGGTTTCGGCGGATCATGCTTTCCAAAAGATCTCTCTGGTTTAATTCACGCATTTGACCAGGCTAAAATAAATTCTGATCTAATTAAAGCAACATTGAAAGTAAACGATAATCAAAAAGATTATTTTTTACAAAAAATTTATGATTTATATTCTGCAGATGAGTTGTTAAAAAAGACTATAACAATTTGGGGCATTGCATTTAAATCTAATACTGATGATATTAGGGAGTCAGTTGGAATGAAAATAGTTCAAGAGCTTTCTCCAAAGGTAGCAAATATTAATGTATATGACGCTATTGCATTAAAAAATGCTAAAAATGAACTATCTAATTTAAAAAATATATCTTTTTACAAGAGCCTTCCAAGAAGTATCAAGAATGCTCATTTTTTAATTATCGCAACAGATAGTAAGGAATTTTGGAGTTTTGATCATAAGTTGTTGACCTCTCTACAAGATAAAAGAATTTTTGATGGAAGAAATATGCTTGATATGAGCGCCATCAATGCGTTAGGCATACAATATTTTGGGGTTGGCAGAGGGTAATTTTTTTTTAAGTAATAAAATTTTTTTACATTTCAATATAAATAATATATTAAGGTTATAATTCTTTTTTGGCTGGATGGCAGAGTGGCTATGCAGCGGCCTGCAAAGCCGTTTACGCCGGTTCGATTCCGGCTTCAGCCTCCAGAACAAGGAAACTTTATTAAGTTTAAAAATGAAAATTAGTATCATTACAACATTTTTTAATGCAGAAAAACATATATTAGATTGTTTGCTATCTGTTCAGAAAATCCCCGATCATATTAACTATGAACATATACTTGTTAACGATGGCTCTGATGATGGTAGTGTTGAAATAGCTTCTAAGAATCTGTCAAGTCATCAAAAGATTATAGGTCAGGACCGTATAGGAAGAGGTAATGCTTTAAATCATGGCATTCAGAATGCCATTGGTGATTTCATTTGTATCTTGGATTCAGATGATTTAATCAATCATAAATGGATAGAGTATTTTGCAACCAGTCTCCCAAAAGAATATTTAAATGAATATGAGTTAGCGGTTTTTTACTCTAATAGCTTCGTATCTAACAATGATCTAATTAAACAAAATTCTGATGTCCCAAAACAGAATATTCTAGATAGTGATTTGAGCTACTTAAACTCTAAACTATTACTTTTCTATAACCCCATACCTCATTTAGGCGCTATGATTAAAAAATCTGCATTAGCGAAAGTAAAAAATTATTCAACTAACAGAGATTCTCAGTTTGATTGGGATTTGTGGTTAAGATTCTCAGCTCACAACATGAAATTTTTAAAAGTAAACATTTTTTCTGGCATCAAGAGAGTGCATGAAAATCAATACTATGAACATGGCAATCACCTCTTATATGCTTTAAAGGGTATTAAGTTACAGCTTCATCACTCATTTGTGCATTCAAAACTACTTTTAATCCCTGTTGCTATTTTTTCAATTATTAGGTTTTTTTGGGCCTTATTCCCAAAGAAAGTTAGGATCTCGCACAAATCCTCATAATGAAGAAGTATATCCCTTATGGAAGACAAGATATTTCCTCTGAAGACATTAAATCTGTGGAGGATATTCTTAAGTCAGATTTCCTTACTCAAGGCCAGGCTGTACCAGAGTTCGAGAAAGCTCTTAATAACTTATGTAAATCTAAATTTTCTACGGTGATGAGCAGTGCCACTGCAGCACTTCATATTGCATGCAAGGCTCTAGAGCTAGGGCCTGGAGATATCATGTGGACATCTCCAATATCATTTGTGGCTTCAGCTAATTGCGCTTTGTATTGTGGAGCAAAAGTAGATTTTGTAGACATTGACCCCCTAAGCAATAATATGTCGATTAAAGCATTAGAAGAGAAGTTGATCCATGCTGAGTCTCTTAATGCTTTACCCAAAGTGGTTATCCCAGTTCATTTAGCTGGATTATCTGCTGATATGGCTGCAATTTCTTCACTCTCTAAGAAATATAATTTTAAAATTATCGAGGATGCATCTCATGCGATTGGAGGCACTTATAATGGCGAGCCCATCGGAAATTGCATTTACTCAGATATATGTATTTTTAGCTTTCATCCTGTCAAAATAATTGCAGCTGGAGAGGGCGGCGCCCTGCTTACCAATGATCCAGAAATTTTTAACAAAGCAAACTTATATAGATCTCATGGCATTACGAAAGAACCTGATCAATTTAAATATAACAATCCAGGAGAGTGGTATTACGAACAGCATTTGCTTGGATTTAACTATAGAATGACCGATATCCAGGCAGCTCTTGGGCTCTCTCAGCTATCAAGGATAGCCTCCTTTATAGAGAAACGAAAAAAAATTGTGAGGCGTTATCATTCCAAATTAAAAGGTTTACCAATTTGTTTGCCAAGTAAATCTTATTGTGATGAATCAAGCAATCATTTATTTATTATCAGGATAAAAAATGATATTTCTAAATTAACCCATAAAAAGATTTTTTCTAAACTCAGACAAGAGAATATCGGAGTAAATTTGCATTACATTCCAATATATCGACAACCTTTTTACATAGATTTGATGTCTATCCCGCCATCAGATTTTCCAGAGTCAGAAAAATACTACCAAGAGGCTATATCTTTACCTATTTTCTTCAGTCTGAGTAATGAAGAATTAGATTATGTTTGTGATGTACTGGCGGCTAATCTTTGAATATTTCTTTAAAAAATAAAAAAAAATTAATACTGGGAACCGCTCAATTTAAAAAAAATTATGGGAAATCCCAGTTTAATAATCTTCACTCCAAAGAGATAAAAGAGATTCTCGAATTTGCATATCAGAATCAAATTATTGAGCTAGATACGGCTCCAGACTATGGGGATAGTGAGATTCAAATTGGGCAAGCGCAAACTAAACACTTAATTACTTCAAAGATACCGTCTCATAAAGATCTTTCTATTTCATTTGCTGATTGGATAGAAGCATCCATTCATAAAACACTGCTAAATACTAAGCGTAAATCTATAGAAACAATTTTATTTCATAATCCCCATGAATTTATTGCAAATTATTCTCATGAAGTGAATGAAAAGATTTCCAGTATTAAGGAAATGGGGCTCATTAAAAATGCTGGCATATCAGTCTATGAAACTAGAGAGGTAGATCAAATTTTAGAAATTTTTAAGCCTGATATTCTTCAGTTTCCTCTTAATCCTTTTGATCAAAGATTCCTTGAAAATAATAAGTTAAAAGATATTCGTTCTCTAGGAATTGAAACAATAGCCAGGTCAATTTTTCTTCAAGGGGTTCTGGTTTCTGAGAACTTAAAAGATAAAGAATATTTTCAAAGATGGGATCAAGATTTCTCTCAGTGGAGAGATTACTGCAAATCAAAAAATTTGAAACCATATGAGGCATGTATCAGTTTTATTCTAGGAATAGACTCGCTTGATGGCTACACCTTAGGCGTTGGATCTTTGAAAGAGCTGCAAGAAATAGCTTCTGCAATAAAGATGTTAGATATATCTAGTAATTTATTTGTAAATAAAAACTTTCAGAATCAAGATATTGATTTGATTGACCCAAGAAGATGGCCTTAAAAACCTACTAGTATTCTTTTATTTAATTATTAGTATAATGCGCTTTATAACTTTTCTTTTTTAATGTAAAAATTCCATAAGCATGACGTGTAAAATAAGTGTAATCGGTTTGGGCTATGTCGGACTTCCTCTTGCAGTTGCATTTTCAAGAATCTATGACGTTACGGGTTATGATGTTAATACTAATAGAATCAAGGACTTACAGAAAAGTATTGATCGAACGAATGAGATATCTCGCTCTGAGCTCAAGGAGACTAAGGTTTCTTATACTTCATCTCCTAGCGCCCTTAAGAATTCAGATATTTTTATCGTCACTGTTCCAACTCCAGTTCATGCAAATCACAATCCCGACCTTCGACTTCTTAAGAAAGCATGCAAAGAAGTAGGTAAATATATTAATCAGGGTAATATCATTGTTTTTGAGTCTACTGTTTTCCCTGGATGTACTGATGAGATTTGCATACCAATTCTTGAAAAAGTTTCAGGACTAAAAATAAATAAAGATTTTTATGTAGGTTATAGCCCCGAAAGAATCAATCCAGGAGATAAAGAGCACGGACTTTCTTCAATCAACAAAGTTGTTAGCGCCTCAAATGATGATATTGCAAAAAAGTTAGGCCAAATCTATGGAAGTATAATTAATGCTGAAATTTTTATTGCCACTTCAATTAAAGTTGCTGAGGCAGCAAAGATTATCGAGAATACTCAGCGAGATATCAATATTGCATTGATGAATGAGTTTTCTTCAATACTCCAAAAAATGGATGTCCGAACCAAAGATGTTTTAGATGCAGCAAACACTAAATGGAATTTTTTAGACTTTAAGCCTGGTTTGGTTGGAGGTCATTGTATCGGTGTTGATCCATATTATTTAGCCTATAAATCAAAAGACTTAGGCATTCCCCCCAAGGTTATTCTTGCAGGCAGGGAAATAAATAATGCTGTTCCTCGCCGAATAGCACAGAATATTTGTAACTCTGTATCTGCAAAAAAGCCTAAAGTATTGATCTTAGGTATTACATTTAAGTCAAATTGTCCAGATTTAAGAAATTCTAAAGCTATAGAGGTCATTGGGGAGTTTAATAAAGAAAAAATTATTCCTCATATCTATGATCCATACTTCTCAGAAGATCCAAATGTAAAATATTCTTATATCTTTCAGAAGAGCTTAACAAATCTATCTAATTTTGATGCCTGTCTACTTTTAGTGCCCCATAAAAAATTACTAAAGTTTGGACCTATAAAAATTAGAAAGATATTAAAAAAGAACGGTTATTTTTTTGATATGAACTCTTCCTTCGCATCAAGTTATTCAGATGGCAGCCTCTAAATTATGATATTAGTTACTGGCGCTGCTGGATTTATTGGCTTTCACGTAGCTTCTAAGCTTCTAAAAGAAGGATACCAAGTTATTGGTTTAGATAATCTTAATAGTTATTATGATGTTAAATTAAAAAAATCTCGCTTAGAAATACTTTCAAAGTCACAAAACTTCACATTTCTTGAATTACATATTCATAAATATGAGCGCTTAAAAGAAGAATGCAGCAACTTTAAAATAGAGAAAATAGTCCATTTAGCAGCCCAAGCTGGGGTTAGATATAGTATTGAGAACCCATTTGCCTACGCCGAAAGTAATCTAGTTGGCTTCACATCCATCTTAGAGTTAGCTAGGCTACATGAGGTTAAAAATTTGGTCTATGCAAGCACGAGTAGTGTATATGGGGCAAATACCAATCTACCATTTTCAGAAAAAAATATTGCTGATCATCCAATTCAGTTTTATGCAGCAACAAAAAGAGCAAACGAATTAATGGCTCATTCATATAGCTCTTTATTTAATCTACCAACCATTGGCCTAAGATTTTTTACTGTATATGGCCCTTGGGGCAGACCGGATATGGCGCTTTTTAAATTCACAAAAAAAATTCTTGCTGACGAGCCTATAGATGTCTTCAATCATGGAAACCATATAAGAGATTTTACCTATGTAGATGATATTGTGAACGGCATTATTCTTGCTATGAATTCTACAGAGACACCGACTTCTAAATGGGATCCATCAAACCCAAAGCCTCATAATAGCATTGCGCCTTATAGAATATATAATATAGGCAATAGCCAACCAGTCACACTTATGGAATATATAAATCAAATAGAAACCTCTTTAGGTAAGAAAGCTAGTATTAATTTTTTACCCTTGCAAAAAGGTGATGTTGTTTCGACTGAATCAGATATCTCATTAATTCATGAGGATTTGGGATATATGCCAACCACATCTATAGAACAGGGTATTCACAATTTTCTAGAATGGTATCAAGATTATTACAGAGGTAAAAAATAATTATGTTAAATGGTAAAAATATTTTGTTATCTGGCGGGACAGGATCATTTGGCAAAGCTTTTATTAAGCACTGCGTTAAAAAATTTCCAGATATTAATAGATTAATTATTTTTTCTAGAGATGAGCTGAAGCAGCATGAAATGCAGCAAGAATTTTCTGATCAAGAGATTCCATTTCTTCGTTATTTTATTGGAGATATCAGGGATCAACAAAGATTAAACAGAGCTATGGAAGATGTGGATATTGTTGTTCATGCAGCCGCACTGAAACATGTATCTGTAGCTGAATATAATCCGATGGAATTTATTAATACAAATGTCCTTGGAACTCAAAATTTAATCAATGCTGCACTTGATCATTCTATAGAAAGTTTTGTTGCTCTTTCCACGGATAAAGCCTCATCTCCAACAAATCTTTACGGAGCTACTAAACTTTGTGCTGATAAATTAGTTACTGCAGCGAATAATATTAGAGGCTCGAGAAATACAAAGTTTTCAGTTGTTAGATATGGAAATGTTTTTGGGTCAAGGGGCTCAATAGTACCTTTGTTTGAAGAACAAGCAAAAAATAATAAACTAACTATTACAGATGAATCAATGACTAGATTTAATATTTCTCTCCAGAATGGGGTTGAAATGGTTTTATGGGCTTTAAAAAATTCATTTGGAGGAGAAATTTTAGTTCCAAAAATTCCTTCATATAAAATCATGGATATGGCTGCTGCATTTGGTCAGGATATTGAGATAGATACGATTGGTATCCGTCCGGGAGAAAAACTTCATGAAGAAATGATCAGTATCTCAGACAGCTTAAATTCAATTCAATTTGATGATTACTATGCTATTTTACCTTCAGGTAAGAAAGCTATCTTAGATTATTACTTATCAAATTTTAATGCGAAAAAATTAAAAGAAGGGTTTTCATATACCTCAGATACTAATGAAGCCTTCTTAACCATATCAGAATTGAAGAAGTTGCTATCTGATTATAGGCTTGCAAAATGAAGAAGACATTATCAAGCTTCCGATAGTGTCTCAGGCCTTAGAAAAGCAGCTTTACTTTTTCTTTGGTGTTGCAAGCTTTTTGCTTTCATTTACCATCCTTCGTCAAATGGGTTTTGGAAGATCTGTCGAGTTAGTTTTTTTTGCCTTGCTATTCATTATCTTTATTTCAATTGCTTTAAGGCGAGAGCTATTGGTGAATTGGGCTATTTTACCCCTAGGATATATTGTCTGCTTCTTAACTCCTCTTACCTTGCTGAATGTTTATGATAATTTTTATGGATCAAATTTGCAGACATTAGTTGCTCTCTATCTAGCTACTATATGTGGATACATCACAAGCCACTTATCTTTTGAAAAACTTCAAGTTCTTGCTTATGGGATAGGTTCAGCTGGACTTGTTATAGCCTTGTGGACTGTAACGAATATTTCTGATTTTGATAGCCTGATCAGGGTGTCCCTGTTATCTGAAAACCCTAATCAGCTCGCTCTTTACTCTATAACAGGAATCATGGTCGTGAATTTGTTAATAGAAAACACTATTGCAAGACTAGTGCTATCACTAGGCTTGCTAATTTGTGGAGTAGTGGCTTTCTCTGATGCATTTTTTCTTGCTTTACTCCTAGGGCTGGCAGTTTATTTTTTGGCTCAATCTGTTCTGTCTATGAAGTTTCTTATATTTGGATTACCAATACTGCTGATATCAGCTTTGATCACCACTATTTTGGTAACTTCTTTTGTAGATTTCAATCTAATGTCTGTGATATTAGATTTTTGGAGAGAGGCTGATCAAGGGAATACAAGAACCAATCTATATAAAAATGGTTTTATTGCCTTTACTTACTCTCCTTTTGTAGGTCATGGAGCAGGAGCTTTTTCAGGCGTACAATTACCCTTCAGTGCATTTGAAGCACATAATACCCCCATAGATTTTGGAACAATGGGGGGTATTTTTTTGGTGCTAATTTTTTACGCACCATTTCTACTTTCATTTTTTAAATTCTTGCATTTAGATCCAATTAAATCTGCTGTGATACTAGCTTTCATTGCGTTTACAATGTTTCATTTTATAGGCAGACATCCACTGGTGTGGATTGGATGGGCTATCTGCCTAAAATTCTCTATAGATAGAGTTGATATCCCTAGTCACAAATTACTTTCATAATGTGTGGAATTATTGGCTATTGGGGGCATGAAAAAATAAATCCCGAGATATTT
>Ga0114997_10004449_pt1 | contig 10854 bp, 13 predicted proteins | sample ArcticOcean_MG_C_2_FD_87045 | JGI IMG/M metagenome (GOLD analysis project Ga0114997, IMG submission 87045) | Marine microbial communities from western Arctic Ocean - ArcticOcean_MG_CB4_136 | ecosystem: Environmental > Aquatic > Marine > Oceanic | place: Arctic Ocean: Canada Basin | collected... | reverse complement strand
CATTAATTCCAGCCATCACCTGTTGCTTTTTTAATTAACATCCAATCATTAATTACTAATATATCTATAGCAGTTTCTCTGAAGGTTCTAATAGCATGCCATGGTTCTTCTACGATAGGCTCTTGAGAATTAAAGCTTGTATTCAAAAGCATTGGCACATCAGTTACTTTATAAAACTCATTAATGACATCATAGTATCTTTCATTTTGTTCTCTATTCACTGTCTGAATTCTTGCTGTTCCATCAACGTGTGTAACACCAGGAATCTTATCAGATATTACTGGCATAATTCTTGACATGTATGGAGATGGTTGATTTGTATCAAAGTATTCTTGATAGTGTTCTTCCATTACAGCTGGAGCAAATGGTCTAAAGTCTTCTCTGTTTTTGATTGTAGTATTAATAATATTTTTGATTTCAGGATTACGTGGATCTGCTAAGATACTACGATTACCTAATGCACGATTGCCACTCTCTGATTTACCTTGAAACCAACCTACAATTTTACCATTAGCAATTTGCTCAGCAACACGTGGTATATCAAGAGGTTCCCAAAATAATGCTTCATAACCCCACGTAAAACCTTTACCTCCTGCCCAAGATTCATATTCAGTAGCTGGTCCAACTTTCTCGTCCTCAGCTGGCTCAAATTCGTATTCTTTACCAGCATAAGTTTCTACTATGTGTTTATTACCATTTAGCACGTAATCAGCATGTTGGTACACACCCAGTGCTTGTCCTTCATCACCAACCGCTGGCGGTACATGAACATTCGTCCATGTTTTAGTAAACTCTTCATTCATATACCCATTATAAGATACACCACCAGCGACACAAAGATTATCGCAGGATTTAAGAGGATACACAAATTCTTTTATTTTATCCATAGTAAATAACTGAAGCGTATATGCTAAGTCTTTCTTTCTATATCTTTCTAAATCTATATAGTCATATTTCTCCTGCTTCTTTTCTGTTATAGCACCAGCAAATATTGTTTCGAATATTTCGTAGAAGTAATCATTCCTTTTGCCATAAGCAGATAGTCCCATAAGTTTACCTGCACCTAATGTACCAAAGCCTGTTAGGTTTGACATGTGATTCCATAACCAACCAATAGGTAATACATCAGAGAGATCAGTCATATTATTGTTCTTATCAAAGAAGCAACATCTATATCTATTGCCAATACCATCTATTGCTAATTTATCTGCTTGCTCATAGCCTGAATTTATAAAGGCATATGCAGCGTGTGATTGATGATGGTCTATAAAGTATATGCCATCTTTATAATAATGATCCCACAATCTCTTAGGCTGCCAATCAAATATCTCATCGTGTCCTTTCAGTACACCTTCTAATAATTCAGGCTTTGACATCCTTACACCACCATATGTGTATGTAAATGCTAAGACGCTATCATCATCTTTTGTAAAATACTCTTTTGTGAATGCATCATTCAATCTGTAATCACTAGGATTTAATATATCTGATTGATGAGCATAAGCTTCTGCATGATAAGGTAAGTTATGCTTAAACCTTGTTTGTCTTTCCCTTTGATTATGCCATACTCCATCATATGTATTATGATCGTGTAGGTTGAGTGCTACTGCTTTTATCTTATTCATTTAGTATGCTCGCATATTTTTTAATATTAAAGTGTCCCTTTGGTTGGACGTATTCAGTACATGTCTTACAATAGTTCTCATATTTAAATAATCTGAAGTTCATCATCTTATCTATATTCTCTTGACTGATCTCAAATTCCTTAGAGGTGATAGCATTGTTCGCAAACTTCTTACTACAATGTACTAAGTTCTGATTCTCAAAGTTGATAACAGGTACCATAGGAAATGCTGCACACATCTTCCTGTCTATCTCAGCAGCCTGTTTAGTTATTTGTATCTCACCAAAGTTAGGTGCTCTACCATTAAACTCTTTCCACAGTGTATTCTTATTATCTAATTTAGCCATAGCTTCAGGATATAGATGTTTATACTTCTCAAAGTTAGGTGTCTTGATCACTAAGTTATAGTTATTCATATCGTTCTCATCATGATATTCATAATTAGGATTTCCTAACAATGTGATTTCATCTTCATAAAAATCTAATATCATATGCTCAACATATATTATATCGGGGTCTTTTAGTATTTGTGGGTATCTCCTCCTTACGGTGGAGTTAGATAGTACTTCGCATACATGATTAGGATTACTTTTAATTGCAGCAACAACTTCGTCTAAGTTCTTGACTAACCCAGGTTCACCACCAAGAAGGTTACATCTTACCTTATAATCTCTTAAATAGTATAAGGTTCTATTTAAGAATTCCATATCAACTGTTAGATTCCTTTGCTCGAGAGTATAGCTCGTGCAATAATGACAATCCTTATTACAGGTCATTGTCAAAAAGAAGTCTATTGCTAGATAGTTATTTTGTGCGTCTATTAATTTCATCATATAAAAATTTATTAAAAGCTATAAGTAGTTTTTGTTTAGGCTTCTCTTTAAATTCAGTATCATTCCACTTAGTATAATCTGGCATTTTGTAGATCTTCTCTACAATATAATAATATATATCTTCAACAGGTTCAATGATATTTATATCGATTATAATATCACCTAATATGGATTTCATACTATGATATAATGTCTCTAATGATTCATCTTCTAATACAGTCATATTACCCATATCATCAACTACGACAAGCTTGTCGTTTACTATATCTATCATCATGCCATTATCATAATTGTATCTGCAACATCTTTAATTTCTTTATCAGTTAAATATGGATGCATAGGCAATGTGAGTATTGTATCACATATTTCTTTAGAATTTCTATAGTCATCTTTCCTATGATGAATGTTTTGATACATCGGATGTTCAGATATAGGTTTAGGATAATGTATACCACTTCCTGGTATTCTTGCCTTAATCGCATCTCGTATTTCTTTTGTTTTAAACCTTACTACATATTTATGGTAAGTATGTTGTAGCCCTTCTTCTGGGGTTTGTATAATAATACCATTTACATTTCTAAGTTCTTCATCATATTTCTGTGCAATAGCTTGTCTTTTTGTATCGTACTCTTGCATCTTCTGTAATCTAAAATTAATAAAGTCAGCGTTCATACCAAGCATCTTCGAATTATAACCTAGTACTTCATGTTCACCATGCTTTCTTAATTTTCTAAATAACACTGCTTGCTCTTTATTGTCTGTGAGTACTGCACCACCACCAGCGATACCAGCAACTTGTTTGTTTGCATTGAAACTTAATGTACTAATATTTCCAATAGAACCCGCTCTCTCACCGTGTAAACTAGAGCCTAAGGCTTGAGCTGCATCTTCAATAAAAGCTATACCTTTATCTTTACATATATCTCTTATAATAATGGTGTCACTCATACTTCCAAATAGATGTGGATATACAATAGCTTTTGTATCTTCGCTTATCATTGCTTCAACACTTTCCCAATACATATGATATGTGTCTAAGTCTACATCACAAAATACAGGTATGGCACCAGCTAAAGATACACATGATGCTGAAGATATCCAAGAGAAGTTAGTAACTAATACTTCATCTGTAGATTTTAAATTTAAACTAATCAATGCAAACATTAAAGCATCTGTACCACTACTACAAGCAACTGCAAACTTTCTACCTGTTATTGCTTGTAAATTCTTTTCAAGAAACTCTATATTCCTTTCCTGTTCCTTTTGCATTGAACTATCAAAAAGTTCTAAGTACTCTTCTTTATATTCTATATAATCTCTATCCCAACCTGTCATTAATTTCTCCTTAATTCTGTTACATCATAACATATATCTACTTTATTTATTATGTTATTATTCTTAACAAAGTTATATAAAATACCCATAGCCATGTTATTTTTTTCTACTGAATTGATACCGTCTAATTGATAGTCAGCACACATTGATAAACACATTTGCACATTAAAACCTAAATTAATCCAATTGATTGCGGCGACTTCTGCGTTTCTTAATAAACACCCTGCAGTATTTGTTCCACCTATAATAACAGTTGAATTAGATGCTGATATTTTTTTATGCATAGATTCATGTAGGTTTTCATATTTATTTAATATGTTTTCTATAGTTTCGTTATCAGTGTAATCAATCCATGTATAATTTTCACTCTTAGCAATTTTACGAATACTTCCTAATCTTTTATCGCTACGCCAATCATTTGAAGAAAAAAATATGGTATTCATTGGATTGAATCTATCTATCATACGTAATAATTGTGCATAACGAATATCGTTAGTACTTTTATCTATTAGATCTGGGTAACCATAAAAATGATTTAACAATATCAAGTTATACATAATGTATTATACCATACTTTAGTTTATTTGTACATAGATTAATCTACAAATTCAAACACATCATTGAATGGAGCACGAGTATCTTTTGCAAGCCCATCGTCTGACATATTCTGCCACTTATATAACTCTGCTTTTCCAATAGTTTGTATTAGATAAGGAAAGTATTTAATAAATTCAAAACCCTCAGCTGCTTGCCATTTTTCTATTTGTTTAGGAAAACAAATGCAATATGAAGTATCAAGGCCTTCATCACACACAGCACCTGTAATTGTCTTTGCTACCATTCCTACTTCTATACCCCAACTTTCTCTACCATCTGGGATAAAAGATTCTCTACCCATTTCCCATTGAGTTCCTGTTAGTTCACATTGCTCTGCAGCAAATGGATTGGGTGGAGCAACTCGTGGTGTAATTATTAATGTCCACGGTGCAGACTTAACATGTAATAGATTAGGATTTGCATGATATTTTTCACCTACATCTCCGTCAAAATCTATTTTATTTTGCTCAGTCATTTCATATAGTTTTGCACTACGCTCTGCATTAGGTCCTAATATCCATACCTTATACGGAAAAGCATTTTGTTTCGATGTTGCAAGTGGATAACCTGTTCTTAATATTCTTTCTATGTCATCTCTCGTAGGAATTACCGTTTTTGAGTAATTCACTACATGAGCTCTCTTACTTAGTGAATCTTGTATTGCCATTCTATTTCTCCTTTATATGTTTATAAATAGCTTTCGCTAATCTTTTATGTCCTTCTTCATTTGGATGACCATCATATTCTGATATTACATAAGGACTTCCTTGTAGACCAATTGTTTCAAGACTTAAATTATAACCTCCAAGTTTTTTACTAATTGGCCAACCAATAAAATTATTATGATTTATAATATCATCATGTTCTATCAATATTTTTAAAAGACTTTCTTCATCTTCTACAGCATCTCCCGGATATTCGTTTCTATCACCTATCATATCTTTGCCTTCAAACATTATCGCTTGATCAGTAGGAGGTAATCCTCTTAACCAATCAATGTACATTGGTATCATTTGAGTTTGTACATATGGTATATTATAATGTTCACACATGTATTCTAAACTCTTACAAATTCTTAAGCTTTTTTTTACCCAACCAAATACATCACTATATGGGTTTATTCTTTCAGTACACCACTCTCCGCCAACATCTTGATAATCCATTCTAAAACACTGTGACCAACCAACTACAACCATACCTATTTCGTTTTTATCTTTGAATTCCTCAATAGTATCTTGTAATGCAGAATAGATATATTCATTACCTTGACCAGATTTTCCTAAATTAATAAGACGCATATCTAATTTTTCTGCTAAGAGTTCTGGCCACATTGGCCAAGATACATCCATCTCTGGATGAGCAGCTGATCTAAATTTTCTATCAACAAAGCTATCTCCGCTAACTATCAAATACTTCTTCATAAGCATTTTATAAAAGCTTCTGCTATTTTTTCTTGCCCTTCTTTATTAGGATGGCCATCATATTTTGATATAGTCATACCAGATTCAGGAGTAATATATTTATCCATCATTGACCAACCATTTAATGCTGGTATTGGTGGCCAACCTAAAAATCTTTTATCATCTATAATTCCATCATAATCATAAAGCTCTCTCAATGCAGTTTCTTCATGGTTTTCTCCTTCGAGATAGTCATCTTCCATCCAAAAAGGCTGATAAGATTGCTCACCTTTTCTAGGGAATAGCAAATTCATTTGTGCTTGCAAGTATGGTATATTATATCTCTCACAAAGTATCTGAATATTCATATAAAGTCTTACAGTATTTTTTACGTGTGTCTTAAGTCTAAAGCCTGTAATTTTTCCGTATTGTGAATGATCTATTTCCCAGCATTGCAGGTTTGAATTCCACCTTTGATAACCTCTTCTATTAGCATGTGTCCATCCTACTGCAACAAATCCTACATCATCTCCGTATGCTATAACTGCATCTTGTATAGATTCATATGTTTCAATATTATCTTGTCCACATTTTCCTAAATTAATAACTTCCATATCTAAATGTTTAGCTAATATTTCGGGCCATTTTGGCCAAGATACATCCATTTCTGGATGAGGTGCTGATCTAAAATTTTGATCGGTCCAACTATCACCACTAGCTAATAATATTTTCTTCATGTTCTATTTATACGAACCCATGATTATCTGTTCCATGACCAGAGATATGCACATCTTCATTTTTAGCACAAAACCTTTGACACCACTCAGGAGAATTTTCAGGATTATTTAATAATCCCATATAATGATTTTGCCAAACATCACTCATAAAAACATTTTTAATATCTTCTACTGTATGAAGATTATCAATATGGAATTCTTCTTTATAAAACCCGCGCTCTGTTAAAACATCTACACGTTGATCCATCTCACAGCATGGAATGAAATATCCCATACTATTGAACATAACTGGTTTTGTTAATGTTTTACTTAAACAATCAGGGTCTATTTCTACTTTTTCTGAATTATAGGTTGGTATAAGCTTTTGAAAATCTGGGTTCTCGTTTGGAAGAAATCTTGGTCCATCATAATTATCATAGGTATTCCAAAAATTATCTTCATCATCACCATAAACTTTAACTATATTTTCAATATCAATATTATATTTTTTTACTTGATTCATAGCATCTTGAGTTCTTCGAGAACGATGCGTATGAGTTTGACTCGTTGGTTGTAGTGCTCTTAACTCGTCAGTACTCCATCGAGTTGAATGGTAATAATTAAATTGTATATCATGTTGATCAGCTAGTAGTTGACCATGGTCAAGATCATTTTCATTATATTTAAATACAATCCATTGCCATTCGATATGAGCTTTAAGTGTTTTGCCATATTTCATCATTTCCCATACCTGTTCTCCATTTTGTTTCTTTCGATATATATGAGAATCTTCTGGTAAACCATCTAATGCAAATGTCCACCACCAATTTTCTCCTTGGCAAAGTTCATATACTTCTTTCCACCATCTTTTTGATTTACCACTACCATTTGTACGAAAATTAATTTTTGTGCCTTTACCTTTTAAATACTTTAATGTATCTACAAATTCTGGATGATAAATTGGATCCGATAAATTTCCACAAAATTCCATATTTTTAAATACTTCAAATACAATTTTATATTTCTCTAATGGAATAGTATATCTTTTATCCCAACCATCTGAAAAATATTTCTTACTTCCTTTCTGATGTAATCCATCTTCTCTCATAAAACATCCAGGACATCTTAGTCTACATATACTATGTGGTTCAAAATTTAACTTTGACGAAGGAAATTGATGGTGGCTAAGCCATTCCCAAGATATTTTACCATCAACGATTTGTTGAGGATAACTTTCATATGCTAACTTAGAATCAGCTGCATTCTGAGGAAGTGGCTTCATGCTGTTTTTTTAGGATCGTAACCAATTGGTGGACGACCTATTTCTGGTAAGTCTTTGATTGGATATAGTTCATCGCCAAATGCCCAGTTTCTTTCGTGACACCAGAAACATTTACCACATACTCTCGTAAAGTTAGCAGTCCACCATGCTGTACCAGTGCATGATTTGGTATGTGGATAAATTTCTTTAAGCATAAATGGGTGCTGGAAATAGATATCAGCAATAAACTTTTTATCAACATTAATAAATGGCTGATATATTTGCCTATACATTGTTGGCCAATTATCTTCATGAGTACGTCTTGGTTCACTCCACTCTAAGAAGTCATATTTTACCATCTCTTCATGCGGTGGATTTTTTGACATACCATCAAATCTCATTGGACCCTCAGGAAAGCTATCTGGGTCGGGTTGAGACTTATACTTATTCATAAGATTTCTTGTGATTCTATCAATTAATAGTATCTTTACCATACCAATAACTGTCATATCTTTATATCTTTCATAATTATCAATACAATATTGAGCATCAGCAAAATGTTTAGGGTCTTTATCGTCAAAATCAAATACTTGTATATCTTGTAGGTTAGCATGCGGAAATTCTTTCTGCATCTTTTCAATAAACATGATGGCAGAATCTGCATCGTTTGGCGCATTTAAATCTCTGCATGTATATGGTAACCATTCGATATCTGGAAGATGTGTTAAGCATAGATAAAGAGCTGAAGCTGAATCACATCCTCCTGATAGCGATACTAAAACTTGTTCAGGTAAACCATTATCTCCGAGTTTTACATATTCTAAATTTTTTGCTTCCTCAGGATCAAAGAAAGGTATTGTTATTCCATTATATGTTACTTCCATTATGTATTCCTTGTATTTCTCCATGTCTGGAGTTCTTTCGTGACATTAAAGTATTCTTCATTTTTAATTTTCTTCACAGTATTCTTTACATCAGGCTTAGGAAAGTTAGCATAGATTTCTTTCATGTTATCTTTAATATTCCTTGATTTAGGATCAAAGCCTCTATTTGTTTTAACTAATAACAATGTAAAGCCTTCATCTTTTGCCATTTGTTTTGCGATCTCTATCTCATGTTCGTTATAACCAAAGATAATAAACTGCCAAACAATAGCTACTCCCATTGATTTGCCTAATCGCATTGTCTCCCATACATCTTTGAAGTTAGAACCAATACGATACAGTTCACTCTTCTCATCTATACCATCAACACCAAAGTACCATGCATTTTCATTCATACCATAAGTAAATGCTTCTTCCCACCATTCGCGAGTATGACGACCTTTAACTGATTGACCACATGTAGCAATCCTTATACCTCTACCTGTACCATCTAACATCTTTAAGAATTCTAGAAAGTGTGGATTATATATTGGATCTGATAGTTGACCACAGAATGTCATACAGTGCTGATAGTAATCCATAAGCTTTTGAAAATCTTTCTTCTCTAAATCATATGCTCTCTTAATACGTGGTCCACCTTCTTTCTTTTGTCTTAAACATTGTGGACACCTCAAGATACAGCGATGTGATGAATCAATATTAGGTGATCCCCATACTTCATTATGTGCATACCAATCTGCAATTCTATCTGTAGGTTGTAGTTCTGTAAATCTCATTATATTGTAGATTGTAGATATAAGTTATTATCTTTTTTTAGATTACCACATTTGTATTTACAATGTTTCATTGCTTGCCCTTGATTATTAAGTAGTGTATCAAAGAAATGATCCCATTCATCTGATAGAAATATATCTTTTAATTCATTAACCTTATTAACTCGAAGGTGTTCATCTTTTAATCCAAAGTATTCAACACCATAATCATTCTTTGGATCGTCTAACCAACAGCATGGCAACATAAATCCATCAGATGTATAAGCAGCTGGTTTATGATAAGCTTTTGGGTCAAAGGTTAAACATCTAGGTTTAATCTCTAATTTAAATTCACCTATATCAAGCTCTTGTTCCTGATCTTCTTTTTGTTTATTCATTGCTGCCTCTGACGAACTCATTCTTGTTTCTCTCCATTTATATATAAGTCTGTTTCACCAGTTAATTTAGGAAATATAAATTTTTCATCTGGGTTTCTTTGAGTTAAATATGATAATTCAGAATTTAAAGTTTCATGATGTTGTCTTCGTGGAACACCCTCATTCTTGTATCCTACACCAATAATAAGTTTAGGCTCCATTGGATTAGGTTCACCTGGCTCTGTTTTTTCACCAAGAAGTATATCACCGACATTATCTTGACTAAATGCTGAACATATACCACATTTATATCCTAGCATAGCAGCAGATAATGTTAAATTACCAACAGCTATTCCAATTGAAAAAGCTTTTTGCTCTTCCCATGTAGTAAGAGCAGAACCCGGTTCTTCTTCGTGGGCCATTTGATGTGTACCACCTCTTGCTTCTCCATCATTTTCTCCTTGAGAAAAAACAAATATAGCATTTGCCATAACTTGAGAATTTTTTACAGCATACTTATCATCATTTTGCCATGGTCTACCATTTCTCATTTCAAACATATCATCAGGCAAATCATCAAACGTTTCACACTCATCTGGTGGTACAAGAAACATTTTTGTTTCATTATAAATTTGTTTAATTAAATCTTTATTAGTATAAACATGTAAAGCAAAATGATTTTCCATTGCTTTCCTTGGTCCATTACGAGCTGCATAAACTAATGTATCTAAATCTTTCATTGGAATTTCTTTATCTAAATTATAATTTCTTTGCGCGACTCTTGCAGTGTCTACTGCTTCTTTTATCATATCTGTCATAACTCTATCTCCTGTATGTCTGGTTTATAGTACCTTTGTAGTTCTGGGAAGACATCAAATAAATGCATCTCCCACTTAGTACCTTTATAACGCTTATCCATCATAAGGCAATATTCAAATGTATCATTAATATCTAACTCTTTACCATGTCGCCTGAAAGGTTCTTCTTTTAATAATTGTTGAATATCTGGAAATCCCTCATATTTTGGAATAAGCTTTTCTTTAATTGGTGCTGGTAACATATTAGCACATAATTT
>Ga0114997_10004447_pt1 | contig 10855 bp, 13 predicted proteins | sample ArcticOcean_MG_C_2_FD_87045 | JGI IMG/M metagenome (GOLD analysis project Ga0114997, IMG submission 87045) | Marine microbial communities from western Arctic Ocean - ArcticOcean_MG_CB4_136 | ecosystem: Environmental > Aquatic > Marine > Oceanic | place: Arctic Ocean: Canada Basin | collected... | reverse complement strand
ATCAAAATTAAGGGTAGTTATACTGGTGAATTCTTAAAACCCATGCTTGAAGATAAATTTAAAAAAAAGTTAAAAATTTAGAAAATTAGTGTATAAATGATTCTAATTATGGGTAATTTACTATCATCACTTCCAAAAACAATTCACGCTTCATTAGCACTAGCTATAATTCTTTTTTTAGGCTTGTTTTACGGTAATGGTGGATTTGATATTGATACAATTTTTTGGAGCTGGTTAACTAGATTAATACATGTAACTGTTGCAACCATGTGGATCGGCTTACTTTGGTATTTTAATTTTGTTCAAATTCCTAATATGGCAAAAATACCAGATGAACAAAAACCTGCTATAGGTAAGATTATAGCTCCAGCTGCTTTATTTTATTTTAGATGGGCGGCACTACTGACTGTAATTTCAGGATTAATTTTAGCATATTTAAATGGTTATGCACATGAAGCTATGACATTAGGTATTGGTTCAGGTGGTGGAAAAAATACAGCTATTGGTATCGGTATGTGGCTTGGTTTATATATGGCTTTTAATGTTTGGTTTATAATTTGGCCAAATCAAAAAAAGGCATTAGGTATTATTGAGTGTGAACCAGATGTTAAAGCAAAATCAGCAAGAACTGCAATGTTGTTTTCTAGAACTAATACCCTTCTTTCACTACCTATGTTATTAACAATGGTAGCTGCTCAAAATCTTTACTAATAATTAATTTGTTTCATCTTTTAGGATTGTTTTCTGTGAAACTCTAAGTTTCACTAGTATGGGATTAGCAATATAAATTGATGAATAAGTACCAAATACAACGCCCATAATCATAGCTAAAGAGAAACCTTTTAATATCTCTCCACCAAATAAATAAATTGAGACTAGTGCAAGTAATGTAGTAGCAGATGTGATTATAGTTCTAGAAAGAGTCTCATTAATTGAAATATTTGTAAGTTCAAAAATCTTAATATCTGAAAATTTTCTAAGATTTTCTCTAACTCTATCATAAATTACCACCGTGTCGTTCATTGAATAGCCTACAATAGTTAGCACTGCAGCAACAATTGATAGATTAATTTCTAAATTAAATAGGGAGAAAAGGCCCAAAGTTATAATAACATCATGAAACAAAGCCAAAATAGCACCAAGGCTAAATTGCCATTCAAATCTTATCCAAATATAAAATAACATAGCAGCCAATGATAGTGCAATAGCGATAACACCAGATTTTAATAGTTCAGAGCTAACTTTTGGACCAACATTTTCAACTCTTCTAAAATTAAAAGAACCACCTATTGAATATGTTAAATCTTTTTTAATAATCTCAATAGCATTTGCACTAGTATCTTTTTTTTCAATTTTAATTAAAAAATCATTTTCATTACCAAATTTTTTGATGTTAATATCTCCTAGCTCCATATTGCTAAATGAATCTCTCAACGATATTACGGTTATTTTGCTATCACTAGCCCTAAGCTCTATCAAGGTTCCACCTTTGAAGTCTACACCAAAATTAAGTCCTTTAAAAAATAACAACAAGATAGATATTGTAACTAAACTTACAGAAATTAAGTTAAATAGTTTGTAAAATTTATTGAAATTAATCATTTATATTAAATTTACTTTCTCTTTATTTCTTACTACATAAAAACTGGTAAGCATGCGTGCTATAAAATAAACAGAGAATAATGTGGTAAAAATTCCAACAGCTAGGGTGACTGAAAAACCCTTAACAGGACCTGAGCCCATAAAAAATAAAATAATTGCAGCAATTAAGGTTGTTATATTTGCATCTAAGATTGCTGTTTTTGACTTAACATAACCTGCATCAAAGGCTATAATATTGTTTTTCTCTTGCTTAGATTCTTCCTTAATTCTTTCAAAAATTAATACATTAGCATCAACTGCCATTCCAACTGTTAAAATAATTCCTGCTATTCCAGGTAGTGTTAAGGTGGCTTCAAAAATAGTGAGTATCCCAACTAAAAAAAATAAATTAATCAATAGTGTAATATTGGCTATCAAACCAAATACCTTATACTTAAAGAACATAAAAATAATTACCAACAAGAAACCCAATGAAAGGGCAAAAATTCCAGAGTTAATTGAATCCTGTCCAAGATCAGGGCCTACCGTTCTTTCTTCAATAATATTAAGTGGTGCTGGCAAAGCACCAGACCTTAAAAGTAGAGCCAGATCTGTAGCTGATTGAAAAGTAAAATTGCCACTAATTTGTCCAGATCCACTTACTATTGCATCTCTAATAACTGGCGCACTTACAATTTTCCCATCTAATACTATTGCTAATTGTTTTCCAATTCCTGTTCTAGTAGCTTTCCCAAATCTTTTTGCTCCAACCCTATCAAGCGTAAATGAAACAACAGTTTCATTTGACTGATTGTTCATTTGAGGTTGTGCATCAAGTAAGTTTTCACCACTTAGAATTATTCTTTTACTAACTAATGCTTCACTAGTGGTATCTTCAAATTTTAACATTTCAACACCAAAAGTATCATTGCTATTTTGAGTAACAAATCTGAAAGTTAAGTTTGCAGTTTTTCCCAATAAAGATTTAATTCTCATTGGGTCATCTAAACCAGGAAGTTCAACTAAAATTCTATTATTTCCCCTTTTTAATATGTTTGGTTCATTTGTTCCAACTTCATCAACTCTTCTTCTCACAATTTCAATAGCCTGATCCTGGGAAGAGGTTTTAATTTCAATAAGACCATATTTAGAAAGTTTTAACTTAAATTCATTTGCCTCAATTATTAGATCAAACTGGTGTGATTTGTATTGATTGTAATATGGGTTGATTTCACTTTCTTTGTCCAAAAATTTTTTTTCTACTACATCAATATCTTGTTCAGGAATAGAAAAAAGTATTGTTTTTTTTTCAATTCTTAAATCTGTAAAATTTACTTTTTTATCTTTAAGATAATTTCTAATGACTGAAGTTGTATTTTGTAATTTTTGTAACTCTACTGGTTCGTTGTCTATTTCTAGTAATAAGTAAGACCCACCCTGTAAATCTAAACCAAGATTAATTCTTTTTGATATGAGACTATTTTCAGAATCCTGAAAGTTAGAAAATGATATAAAAATAAAAAAAAGTGATAATAAAGAAATTAAGATAATCTTTAATTTTGAAAAGTATAACACTTAAATTAAATATTATTTTTTTACTTCTGGAGCATTCATTAAAGCTTGGATACCTGTAGATTTGATAACTTCCACTTTAACATTTTCAGCAATTAAAACTTCAGCTTTTTCAGCATCAATAATTCTTTCAATTGTACCAATTATACCAGCAGATGTTACAACTTTGTCTCCTCTTTTTAAGTTTTCAACCATAGCCTTATGTTCTTTAACTTTTTTTTGCTGAGGTCTTATTAAGAAAAAATAAAAAATAACAAAAATTAAAATTAGTGGTATAAATTGGCCTATTCCTTGATCCATGTTTCTCCTTGATTAAAGTGAATGCTTACAGCATCTATCTAATTAAAACAACTTTAAATCTTATTGATTTTAAAATGGTTGTTAGTGTAGGGTTTTAAAACTTCTGGGATGATAATAGACCCATCTTCTTGTTGATAATTTTCTAGTATTGCAACAAGGGTTCTTCCAATAGCCAATCCACTTCCATTTAAGGTTCCAACAAAGGAAATTTCTTTATTGTCATTTTTGTACCTTGCTTTCATTCTTCTAGCCTGAAAGGATCCACATGAAGAGCAGCTTGAAATTTCTCTATATTTATTTTCAGATGGTAACCAAACTTCAATATCATAAGTTTTTTCAGCACTAAAACCCATATCACCTGAACATAAAATTATTTTTCGATAAGGAAGTTTTAATAAATCTAATATTTTGGTAGCACAATCAGTCATTCTATCTAGCTCTGTCATGCATTGATCTTGCTCGACGACACTAACCATTTCAACTTTATAGAATTGATGCTGTCTAATCATACCTTTTGTATCTTTCCCATAACTCCCTGCCTCTTTTCTAAAGCAAGGAGTTGAAGCTACCAGTCTTAGTGGTAAAATTTTTTTATCTATAATTTGATCCTTAACAATATTGGTTAAAATAACTTCTGCTGTTGGTATTAGAAATTTTCTATCCGATGAATCCTCTAATTTTAATTCAAATTGATCATTTTCAAATTTTGGCAACTGACCTGTACCAAACATTGTGTTTTCAGTTGCTATTAACGGTGGGGAAATTTCCTTATATCCATTAATATTTACGTGGGTATCAAGCATAAAATTTGATAACGCTCTCTCAAGCAAAGCTAACTTATCTTTAACAAAAACAAACCTTGAGCCTGTAGTTTTAGTAGCGATATCAAAATCAAGCATGTCTAAATCTTCACCCAACTCATAGTGAGATTTAGGTTTAAAATTAAACTCTGGAATTAATCCGGATTTCAAAATTTCGACATTGTAATTTTCATCCTTTCCTAACGGAACATCCTTGTGAGGGATATTTGGAATTGATGATAAAAATTCATCAAGTTCACTCTTAATATCAGACTGTAATTTTCCAATTGTTTCAATTTCAGCAGAAATATTTTTAGATTTATCGAAAAATTTTTTATCTTTTGATTTTGAAATTACTTTTTTTTCTTTTTCTAAATTTTCTTTTACTTGAATATATTTACGGTTACTTTCATCTAATTGTACAATTTTATCAACATCAATATCTAAAAATCTTTTTTCTAAAGATTCTTTAAAACTCTTTGCATCTTTTCTTATATCTTTAATGTTATGCATCTTTAATATTCTTTTTTTCGATTATATTTACAGAAAATATAGATAATTCATATAAAATCAATAATGGTATAGCCAATCCTATCTGGGTAATGGGATCTGGTGGTGTCAATAATGCAGCCACAGTAAAAATTATAACAACAACATACTTTCTTCTTTCTCTTAAAAACTTTGCATCTACTATGCCTATTCTTGCTAATAGACTAAGAACTACAGGTAGTTGAAAACTAATACCAAAAGCAAAAATTAACTTCATAACTAAGGATAAATATTCATTAACTTTTGCTTCTAATTGAATTGGTAAGCCTGTTGTTAGACCGCTACTTTCGAAAGAAAGAAAAAATTTAATTGCCAGTGGCATTATCAAATAATAAACTAACATTCCTCCAAGAAAAAATAATATTGGTGTTAATATCAAATAAGGAACTATTGCTATTTTTTCATGCTTGTAGAGTCCAGGAGCAATGAATTTCCATATCTGCATTAAAATAAAAGGACATGTAACAAAAAAAGCAGCAAAAAATGAAACCTTTAAATATGTTAAAAAAGTTTCCTGGAGTGCTGTAAAAATTAATCTTCTTTGCGTTCCATCACCCTTAACAGCTTTAGCATAAGGTTCTACAAGAAAACCATATAAATGTTCGGCAAAAAAATAGCATCCAATAAAAAAAATAATTAAAAAAATAAAAGATTGAATTAATCTTTTTCTTAATTCTGCAAGGTGACTCACAAAACCACCATCGTTTTTAGACTTTGTCATTGTCTTTATCTTTTGTATTCAATTCTTCATTATCAATTTTGTCAATATCAAGATCGGCAACTTCACTTTGAATATTACTTATATATCTTTTTGCAGTACCTATCCAAGATCCTGCTTTTTTTAACATATGGGGGAAGTCTTTTGGTCCTATAACCACGATAGCAACAGCAACTACTATTAATATCTCAAACCAGCCAATAGTGGGCATTTAATTTATTCTTTGTCTTTTGTATTTTGATTATTTTCAGAAATGTTTTTAGGTTCTTCATTTTCATCAGGAAGATCAGTCGCCATTCCTTTTTTAAAGCTTTTAATACCTTTAGCTACATCACCCATTAAACTAGAGATTTTTCCTCTACCAAATAATAGAACAACAAGTACAACAACTATCGCAATTTGACCAAAACCAAAATTTCCCATATCAATAATATAACCTGTTTAAAAAATTATTAAAGGTATCTTTTTAACTATCTTCCTCAGAGTTTAATGTGCCACTCAACATTTCATCTATGTTTTCATAGATGTCTTCTTTTTTTACTTCTTGTTTCTCTTTATAAAATTTACCAGTACCAAATATAGCATTATCAATACTAGAACTATCAATTAATCCAGCAGAACCTAATTCATCAACAGTTGGTAAATCTGATAATTTTTGTAGACTAAAATGGCTTAAAAAATCGTCAGTAGTGGCGTACTGAATAGGTTTACCAGGTACATCTTTTCTACCTTGTGGTTTAACCCAATTTAACTCCATCAATATATCAAGTGTATTTGTACCAAATGCCACTCCTCTTATTTCTTCAATTTCAGCTCTAGTAACTGGTTGATGATAAACAATAATAGCCAATGTTTCAATTGCAGCTCTGGATAACTTTTTTTCAACAGTTTTTTCTTGAGACATTAAATTGGATAGGTTTTCAGATGTTCTAAAAGACCACTTATTAGATATGCACACTAAATTAATACCTCTTGAAAGGTATTCTATTTCTAGTTTTTTTAAGGTCTTTAATACGTTTATTTTTTTTGAAATTTTTAATTCTATAGTGTCAATATCCAGAGGTTCAGCAGCAGCAAAAACAATAGCTTCGACCTCTCTTTCTCCTTCGTTTATTTTTGAAGGGAACGATACAATGTTATTTTTTAAGTCTTTTTTAATTTTTGTCATTTAATTTCTTTAATATAAATATCATCAAATAATTTTTCTTGTTTAATAGTGAGATTTCCCTCTTTAACAAGCTCTAATGATCCAGCAAAAATACCGGCTTTACCAGTTCTTTTATACCTAGTTCCACTTTTGAAAGATTGTGGTATTAGGTCGTTTAGATTTTTCCAATCAATAAGACTACCAAAGAATTCTTTTATTCTTTTTATACCATCTTCCGTTGTAAATACTGGTAATTTAGGAATATTTATTCTGTGAAAATCTTTGGTCATAATTATTGATGAGTATGATTTTAGCAATTCATAGAGAGTTGACTTATATTCAGTGCTATAAATTGATCTAATGTTTCCCCTGATACCTCTCATATAGATATCCCTACCCAATCTTTTTCTTTTTAACATTTGATCTGAAAGTAAACGAATTAATTCTAGTTTCTTAAGTTGAAGTTTTAATTTTTCAGCAACTTCTAATACTTTAAATTCTTCTTCAGGATTACCTGGTAATAAAAGTTTTGATTTTAAATATGTCAGCCAAGTAGCCATTAGTAGATATTCAGATGCCACTTCTAAATTAAGATTTTTTTCAGTAGTAATATATTCGTGGAATTGATCGGCTAATTTTGTGATTGAAATATTTTCGAGATCAACTTTCTGTGCTTTAGCAAGGTCAAGTAATATATCTAAAGGACCTTGATAACTATTTAGATCAACACTAAAGGTATTAGAATCGGTATCTTGCATAATTAATATTAACTTAAAACCTTATATAATTGTGATGTTTTTTTAATTATAAATTTTGATATCAAGGGTGAGTTTTCTGCAACAATAAGCATTTCCTTATAATTTCCACTACAATGCAAGACTAAGTTGCAACCAGCGGTAAATGCTTTTTTAGTATTAAATTTAATTGAACGATCTAAGCTCTTCATTGAAATATCATCAGACATTAGAATACTATTAAATTTAATTTTATTTCTAATTAAACTAATAATTTTTTTTGAATGAGTTGCTGTATTTATTGGGTCTAAATCCTCGTAAATAATATGAGCTGTCATTGCAAGTAAACATTTTTTATTATTAAATGCGGAAAAATCTTTTTTTATTAATTTATTATATTTAGCTTTAACTATTGGGGTAAGTTTGTGACTATCAACTTTTGCAAGACCATGACCAGGAATATGCTTAATGATAGTACCAATATTATTTTTATGAAAGGTCTTAATACAAATATCTCCTATATTAGAGACTATCTTAGGGTTATTTGAAAAAGAACGATCACCTATTACATTGCTTGAACCCTTGGTTCTTACGTCTAAAACTGGAACAGAGTTAATATTAACTCCTATTAATTTAAGTAAATAGCAAGTTCTAGTAATAAATATTTTGTAATAGCTATCAAATTTTTTTTTATCTTCTAAGTATAAGTTGCCAAAATATTCAGCAGTTAGTGTATCTGCATTAAAAAAATTTTTTAATCTATTAACTCTCCCCCCTTCTTGATCTATTAAAATAGGGTAATTTTTGTCTTTAAAAATTTTTTTAATTTCATTGGTTAATTTTTTTGTTTGAAAAATAGATTTAACATTTCTTGAAAAAAGTATAATTCCCCATGGCTTGTATTTTGTTAGAAATTTTTTTTCTTTTGTACTTAATGATGTAGATTTAATACCAGTTATAAAGGATCGTCTTTTATTCATTATTTTCAAGTAGTTTCCAAAAATTATAATTTTTTTTATTTTTGTCTTTGGTTTTTTCTACATATTCAATAATGTTTTTTGTATTATCACCTAATAAAATTACATTGTGAGAGAAATTTTCAATTTTTTGATCAATTAACATAAGAGATCTGTATGAATTTTTCTTATTATTATCTGAAAAGTAATATTTTAAAGTTAAGAAAATAAATAAAGAAATTGATAGTATGAAGAATATGTTTTTTAATTCTTTTAGCATTACATTTTCTCAGGAGTGTTAACACCCACTATATTCATACCTGACCTAATAACATTAGATATAATTTTTAAAAAAACTAACTTGTCATTTGTTATTACATTTTGGTTATTAATAAATCTTTTACTGGGATCATCTTTTCCCATATTCCAGTAAGAATGAAATTCTGAGGCAAGTTCATAAAGATAAACTGGAATTCTATGTGGCTCTAATCTTAAGCTAGCTGCTTCAATACATTTAGGCCATTCTGCAATTTTTTTTAAAATTTTTATTTCATCATTAGAATATAAAAAATCATATTTATTAATGTTTAGATCTTTATTAATATCTAAATCAACATGTCTAAAAACTGAAGATATTCTAGCATAACAATATTGCACATAATAAAGAGGGTTATCTTTTGATTTTTCTTTAACCTTTGTAAAATCAAAATCTAACTCAACATCACTACTTCTATTTAACATAATAAAACGAGTAGCATCTTTACCAACTTCAGAAATTAGATCTTCAACGGTGATGTAGTCACCTTTTCTTTTTGACATTTTAAAGGGCTTTCCTTCTTTAATTAATTTAACAAGCTGACTAACCTTGCAAATTAATTTATCTTTAGATCCGGATAATGCTTCTACAACTGATGTAATTCTTCTTATATAGCCAGCATGATCAGCACCAAGTATATTTATTAGAGTATCAAAATTTCTATCTAATTTATTGTTATGATATGCGACGTCACTAGCAAAATATGTCCAGGATTTATCAGATTTTTGTAGGGCTCTATCTTTATCGTCACCAAATTCTGTAGATTTAAACAATAATTGCTCTCTTTCAACCCACGTATCATCTTTTTCACCTGCGGGGGCTTTAATTTTACCTTCGTAAATTAAATTTTTATCTTTCAATTTAATAATAACTTTTTCTACTTCTTTATCGTGAACAATACTTGTTTCACTCATAAAATTATCGTGAATAATTCCCAAGCTTTTAAGGTTAGACTTAATTAATTTTATAGATTCAGAAACAGATAATAAGGTTAATTTTTTTGAAATATTTTCAAATTTATCAAAATTCAAATCTTTGTTATTTTTTGTAATATTTTCAGCAATATCAATTAAATAATCTCCAGGGTACAAATCAGTATTTTCTAATGGAAACTTTTCCTTATATATAATTTCTCTTGCTCTAAAATAAACAGACTTAGTAAAATTAATTATTTGATTACCATAATCGTTAACATAATATTCTTTAGATACATTATGTTTATTAAAAATTAAAATATTAGATATAACATCACCAAGTATAGCTCCTCTACAATGACCAACGTGTAAGGGGCCTGTAGGGTTTGCGGATACAAATTCTATAAGATATTTTTGTTTTTTTTCTGTAATATTGACACCATAATTTTCACTATTTTCAAGTACTTCTTTAATAAAATTATTCCAATAAACATTTTTAAATTTAATATTAATAAACCCAGGTTTAGCAACTGAAATTAATTCAATATTAAGATCCTCTTTTTCCATTAAACCCTTTAATTTATTTGCTATGTCTATCGGAGACTTCTTGTTAATTTTTGAAAGAACCATAGAAACATTAGTTGATATATCACAATCAAAATTAGCTGGTGGTATATCTACATTTATACCATTTAAGGATTCAGGTAATTCAAGAGTCCCCTCTTCATTTAATCTTTTAATCAAAATTATTATTTTATCGAGATAAAAGTCAAAAATATTCATTTAATGCCTTTGTGCAAATTTATTGCATATCTATCTGTCATACCTGAAATAAAATCAGCGATAGCCCTATTTTCATCCATCTTTAGATGATCATTGGATATAAAATTTTTAGGTTTATTTTTAATCTTAAAAAAAAGCATATTAATAATTTTTTTTCCTCGGTTATTTTTTAATAATACTTTTTTATTGTTATACATTTTGCTTCTTAGAAAGAGTCTAACTTCTTTTTCTATGTCTAAAAATTTATTAGAAAAGCATACTATAGAATCGTGTAATTGATAAATATCTTTTAAAGATTTAATCTTATTAATTTTTAAATTATTTTTAGTATTTTTAATTAAATCTCTAACCATTAAATCAATTGAATCTCTTATTATTTGATATATTAAAATATCTTTATTATTATTTTTAATGTTTTTCTTATGAGATTTATAAATATCTTTAAAAAAATTAATTTCAACCAAGTCATTTAAATTAAACATTTT
>Ga0114997_10004446_pt1 | contig 10857 bp, 7 predicted proteins | sample ArcticOcean_MG_C_2_FD_87045 | JGI IMG/M metagenome (GOLD analysis project Ga0114997, IMG submission 87045) | Marine microbial communities from western Arctic Ocean - ArcticOcean_MG_CB4_136 | ecosystem: Environmental > Aquatic > Marine > Oceanic | place: Arctic Ocean: Canada Basin | collected... | reverse complement strand
TTATTCCTTTTTTATTTAACTCACCTTTAAAAGTTGTTGCAACAGATACTGAATCAAATACAGCATCTACAGCTATACCATTTAATCTTGCTTGTTCTTGAAGTGGTATTCCTAGTTTTTTGTATGTCTCAAGTAACTTTGGATCTAACTCATCTAAACTTTTAGGTTTATCATCCATACTTTTCGGTGCAGAGTAATAATAGAGATTTTGATAGTCTATTTTAGGATACTTTGGTTTTTGCCAATTTGGCTCCTTTAATTGTTTTAGCCTTTCAAAAGCTTTTAGTCTCCAATCAAGCATCCATTTCGGCTCTTTTTTTATATTTGAAATAAATTTAATGACTTCTTTATTTAATCCTTTGGGTGCTCTTGTGTTTTCAATATCAGTTGAAAAGCCATATTTGTAATCTTTTAATTTTTCTATTTCTTTTTCTCTAGCGTCCATTTTAATTTCTACTTTCTGAGGTGTTATTTATAAGGTCTTTTAAATTTTTTTGTTCAAAAAAATAATTTATATGTATCTCAAGTTCATCCCATAAATTATGAGTAATGCATTTTGAAGTTTTACTATTACATCCTTTTTTTGACTCTTTTTTACATTGAACTGTTTTAACCTCTTCATCTACAGCATTAAGTATGTTTGCCAATTTAATTTGAGCAGGATCTTTATTTAAAATATAACCACCATTAGTACCTCTAATACTTTTGACTATGTTGTGTTTTTTTAGCTTTGAAAATATTTGTTCTAAAAAATCTAATGATATTCCTTGTCTTAAGGATATATCTCTTAAAGATATAGGATTCACGCTGTTAAAATTAGCTAAATCAGCTAATGCCATAACGGCATATCTACCTTTTGATGTTAATTTCATATTTACCCTTATTTATGTGGTCTTTTTATACATACCTGACTAAATTAGTCAAGTATGTATTGGTTAAAAAAGTTAACATATTGTCGCCTAGTTATGATAGATGTAATTTTTTTTGAGAATAATAATCAATAACACTTATGGATAACAAAATCGTAGAAATTTTTATACCTGGTCCAGCTGGAAGAATGGAAGCTAAGTATTATAAAAGTAATAAAATTACATCACCTATAGCATTAGTATTGCAACCTCACCCTCAATATGGAGGTACTATGAATAATAAAGTTGTGGTTGATACTTTTCACACCTTCATGGAAAATGAATTCTCAGTATGTAGAGTTAACTTTAGAGGTGTTGGAAAAAGTGAAGGAGAGTTTGATAATGGTCAAGGTGAACTAGCAGATGCTGCAGCAGCACTAGATTGGTTGGAGCGAGAAAATTTTGACAATTCGCAGTGTTGGGTTTCGGGATTTTCATTCGGATCTTTAATTGCAATGCAATTACTTATGAGAAGACCAGAAATAAATAGATTTATAGCAATATCTCCTCAACCAAATGTTTATGATTTTTCTTTTTTATCTCCTTGTCCAACTTCAGGCTTAATGATTTATGGAAAAAAGGATGAGCTGGTGCCTTTAGAGCATATTACTGAATTGGATAAAAGACTAAGTGCACAAAAAGGAATTAAAGTTGATTTTCAGGCAATAAGTGATGCTAATCATTTTTTTACTAAAACAGAAGATGCCTTGGTAAAAAGTTTAGACAAATATATCAAAAAAGAGTCTGCTTTATTTTAATAATTTTCAATTAAAATACCACCAGTACAAGGGGTCTTAACATTAGTTGTTTTAGGAAATGATATTATTTTTTTTAAGTAAGATCTAATTGCTAAATAAGCAAAAGCTTGAGACTCAACAAAGTCACCATTAATTTTATACTCATCTATTGAAGCAAGCTTCATACTTAATGGAAGTTTATTTTTAATATTATTAATCAAAGATAAATTTTTTCTACCTCCACCACAAATAAGTATGTTTAATTCTGTATCTTTATCTAAATTAACAGAATTAATGATTGCTTGATAAATAATAGTTGCGGTAAAATCTGTTAATGTCGAAAGACCATCTTTCAATGAAAGTCCACGAACAAAATTTAAATCAAAATCTTTCACATCAAAAGAAAGATTGTTATTATTTTTTATACTATCAAAGTTATCAATTGCTTGATTTAGAATAATTTTGTCAATTTTTCCAGCTCGAGCTAATTCACCATTTTTATCAAATCTTTCATTACTATTTTTTCTAACCCATTCATCTAATAAGCAATTACCTGGTCCGATGTCATAACTTTTTAAATCACTGACATTTTTAGAAAAAATCATTGTTATATTTGCTATACCCCCAATATTTAAAATACATGTGGGTAATTTAATTTGATTTTGATTTATTAATAACTGGTGAAAAAGTGGTGCTAAAGGTGCTCCTTGACCACCATTTAGAATATCATTTTCCCTAAATTTATAGACAACTTTTTTCTTTATTAATCCTGATAGTAAATTAGCATCACCAAGCTGCTTTGAAATTTTTTCATTTGCATTGTGGAATATAGTTTGTCCATGAAAACCAATTAGATCTATATTTAAAGAGTGGTCACTAATAATTTTTTTACACACAAAAGCATGAAATAATGTAATTTTTCTCTCAATATTAGCTAAAGCAACTAAGTTAAACTCAAGATCTTTAGAGGAGTTAATTTTATTCCTAATAGCAACTAATTCTTCATATATTTCATCGTCATATTTAAAATATTGGTCAAAAACTACTTCATATGTATCCTCTCCATTTGATTTAATGATGGAAGCATCAACTCCATCCATAGAGGTCCCACTCATTAATCCTAAAGATGTATAAATTTTTTCCATTCTTATTTTTTTTTATAAAAATTTGTATATTGTAGAAGCATATACTTATGAATAAATTTTTAAAAGAGTTTAAAGACAGAGGTTTTTTCTATCAATGCACTAGTGAAGATGAATTATCTAAATTACTAGATAAAGAAAAAATCAATGCTTATATAGGTTTTGATTGTACAGCTGAAAGTCTTCATGTTGGAAGTTTGCTTCAAATAATGTGTTTAAGATTACTTCAAAAACATGGACATAGACCTATTGTATTGTTAGGAGGCGGCACTACTAGAATTGGTGACCCCTCAGGTAAAGATAAAACAAGAACTATATTAAGTGAAGAAGAAATAGAGAAAAATGTTCAGAATATAGAAAAGATATTAAAAAATTTTTTAAACATTAAGGATCCAAAAACAAAACCAATATTTGTAAATAACTATTCTTGGCTTAAGAATTTAAATTATATTTCTTTTTTAAGAAATATTGGAAAACACTTTACAATTAATAAAATGTTAAGTTTTGATAGTGTTAAAACCAGACTGGAAAGAGAACAGTCATTAAGTTATATGGAATTTAATTATATGATCCTTCAAGCTTATGATTTTTTAGAATTGAATAAAAAAGAAAATTGTGTTTTACAAATTGGTGGGTCTGATCAATGGGGCAATATTGTAAATGGTGTAGACTTAATAAAAAGACATTCAAATAAACAGACTTATGGGCTAACAACGCCATTAATAACATTAGCGTCTGGTGCCAAAATGGGAAAAACGGAATCTGGTGCTGTCTGGCTAGATAAAAAATTTCTTTCCCCCTATGACTATTGGCAATTTTGGAGAAATATTGATGACCGCGATGTATTAAAATTTATTAAAATTTTTACAGATATGGATATTGATGAAATTGAAAAAATTAAAAACAATAATATTAATGAACTAAAAATTTTATTAGCAAATAAAGCAACAGAAATGTTGCATGGTGAGCAAGAAGCAAAAAATAGTGAAGAAACAGCAAAACAAACTTTTGCTGATAATTCAGTGGGAGATAATTTACCTTCAATTTTAATAGACAAAAAAGATCTTAAAAGTGAAATAACTATTATTGATTTAATAATCTTGTCTAAATTAGAGAGTTCAAAGAGTGAGATTAGGAGATTAATTAGAAGCAACGGAATTAGAATAAATAATCAACTTGTCTCTAATGAAAAATTAATAGTTACAAAGGATTTATTTAAAAATGATTTAATTAAACTTTCTTTGGGTAAAAAAAGACATATTAAAGTTGAATTAAATTAATTTTTTTTAATCTTTTCTAAAGTTCTGGTTATGAACCTTGGTGTTAAAGATTTAATAGGGTTTACTGTTGTTTTTAATTTTTTTGGTGGTCCTTTAATTTTAAAACTAACTCCAAAAACACCTTCACCAGTTTTATCTCCTATTAAAATTTTTCCCAATAAAGGAACTGATGCTATAGACCTGTTTATTGTTGTGGCTGGCACTAATGTTCCTTTCAAGCTAACTAGCTTTTTGGTTTCAATATAACCTTCCATTAAAATAGAAACGGCTGGGCCAATTGCATACATATCTTCAATTGTTGTAAGGCCCTTTTTATTTGAAAAATTCATTTCAAAATCAGTGAATCTTATACCTTCACCAGTTAATAGATCAGCCATTCCTTGTAATGAGGCCAAGCCTAAAAGTTTAGCAAAGATGGGAACTTCTTTAACTTTAAAGTTATCAATAACAAGAACTGAATTAGAGACTCCTCCTTTCTTAGAGGAGTAAAAATCTAAATTCCCTTCCTCAAATCCTTTAATAAAATCATATCTTTTAACTAAGGGTTTTGGATAAGTAGTAGATAATTTAGTTATAGTTTCTGAGTTATTATTAGTTTTAATAGAGAGATTAATTTTCTTTTTATTTGAAAAAGTAGATTCTAATTTCAAATCATTTATTTTATTATCATTAAAATTTATATTACCATAAAGGTTATCTATATAATTTGTGTCATCAATATAAGTTTTTTTAATTTTAATATTAATCTTTGAGTTTAAATCTAGAAAGATAGATGAGCTTTCATCATCACTATCCATAATAATATTAATAATTTTTGAAGCATCAAAACTATCTCCTTTTATGATAAAGTTTGAATTATCTTTTTTTAATTTAAGTTTATTTAAAATTTTTTTATTATTTTCATAATTGATATCAAAATTTGCAATGCTCATAATTTTAAAATTTTTACTTAAGTCCAACCCTTTAATTGAAATTTCGTTATTATTTTCTTTTAGATTGATCAAATTAAATTTTAGATAATTATTTTTTTTAAAGTTACCTTTTATTGAAATTAGAGAGCTTAAATTTTCTTTTTTTTCATAATCCAAAAAATTTATTATTAACGAATTACTCTTTAAGTTTATTTTTGAATCAAATAAAGTGTTGCTTTTATCTTTTATTATTTGGTATGATATTTTATCCGATTTATCTTCTAATAGGATGCTACCCTTTCCTTTTATATGAAGTTTATTTTTATTATAATTAACGACTATATTATGCTCTTCTAGTTTTATCTCATTGATGAAACTCGGAAAATATGGCTTTAAATTTAAGTTTTTTTTATTAAAAATAAGTTTATCTAAATCAATAATAGACTCGACTTTAAGATTATCAAATTTAAACTTTTTATTAATATTAAAGGAAAATTTATTCTTTGAACTAAATTGAATTTTTTTTATATCTGTACTGTTGGATAAATTAGAAAAAATTGACCTAAGCTCTTCAATATCAAAATTTTTTTTATCATTTAAAAACTCTCCCTTAACAAAAAAATAATTTTTATTTTTTTTAATCCTAATTAATGGAGATGATATTTTTATGTTGTTAATTTTAGATTCTATTTGTTTTAATGAGTAAATATCTTTATCAATATCAAAGTTAAAATTTAAATTTTTAAATTTAAGTTGATTTAAAATATTTAATTCTACTTCTTTAACAGAACCTTCAATTTTATAGTTTTGTTCAATCTTTCCTTTCTCATCAAAGTTAAAATTGACATTTGCAGTTATCTGTCCATCTTTAATAATTTTATTTAAAACATAAAGTTGTGGAAAATTTTTAAAAATTCTGACTGATGCTATTAAATCATTAAGCTTAATTTCTTTTGTTCTAAATTGGAGTGTATCAATTGAAAATTGATTATTAATTAAAGATTTTAAATCTACATTAGTTTGAATATCTTTTATTCCTAAGCTTCTACCTTCTAATAATATTTGAGGATTTTTAGTTTTGATATTTATGGTAAAATTGTATGGATTTAATAAATATTTTACATCACTTAATGTTATGTTGATCTTTTTATTTATCTTTAAAATATTATTAGTGATTTGATTATTAAATTTATCAGTTTTTATACCAAAAAAGCTTAAATAAAAAATTAGTAGAACTAAAATTAAAAGCGCTATTAATAAAAATTTAACTATTTTCTTGATCATTTTATTTTATACAATGAACTTTCTAAAAAGTCGTCAATTTCTCCATCTAATATTTTTTCAGGATTTGAGCTTTCAAAGTTAGTTCGATTATCCTTAACCATTCTATATGGATGAAGAACATAAGATCTAATCTGGTGTCCCCAACCTATTTCTGATTTTAAAGATTCTACTGTTTGACTTTCTTTCTCTCTTTTTTTCATTTCAAAGTCATAAAGCCTTGCTCTAAGCATATTCATACAAGTATCTTTATTCTTATGTTGTGACCTTTCATTTTGACATTGGACAACTATTTTTGATGGTATGTGTGTAATTCTAACAGCGCTGTCAGTTGTATTGACATGTTGACCACCTGCTCCACTAGACCTGTATGTATCAATTCTCAAATCTTTTTCTATGATTTCAATATCAATGTTTTCATCTATTGCAGGATAAATCCAAACACTAGCAAAACTTGTATGTCGTCTTGCGCCTGAATCAAATGGAGAAATTCTTACTAACCTGTGAATTCCAGATTCGGCTTTTAACCATCCAAAAACATAGTCTCCTTCAATTTTAATTGTTGATGATTTTATACCAGCTTCATCACCCTTATGCTCACTTATCAACTGTGATTTAAAACCTTTAATAATAGACCATTTTAAATACATTCTTCTTAACATTTCAGCCCAGTCTTGACTTTCTGTGCCACCTGCTCCAGCATGAATTTCTATATAACTATCAAAACTGTCAGTTTCATTTGACAAGAAACATTTTGTTTCATTTTTTTTAGCTATTTTTTTTAAAACTTTAATATTTTCTAAAACTTCAGAAATAATTGATTGATTTTTTTCTTCTAAAGCCAATTCATTTAGCTCATGTAGGTCTATTAAGGACTTTACAGACTTATCATATGAGTTTAATAGATCCTCATATAACTTTTTTTCTTTAATTACTTTTTGTGAATCTGATTTATCTTGCCAGAAACTCTTCTCTAGCATTTTTTTATTGTTTTCTTCTAATTTTAAATAAATATTATTTTTTTCAAAGATACTCCTTAACTCTTTGATTAATTTTTTCTATTTCAGACCTGTGATTCAAATACTCATTTTCCATTAGTAGAACCTTAATATATTATCATTTTTTAATCTATTATTAATATCTCTATTTAATGCACTATCTATTTCAATATTCTTATAAGACTCAATTATAGTAGATTTACTTTCTGTAAGAGCTTTCTCACCTGTTACTGGATCTATAACTCTCATTAAAATATTATCTGCTACTTTAAAAGGCCTAGCATCCTCTTTTTTAACTGCATTCTTAACAAAGCTTTTAAAAATTGGTAATGCTGTCTTTGCACCTGTCTCATATTTACCTAAAGATTTTGGATTATCAGAACCAACATATACACCTATTGCAAGCTTTGAAGTAAAACCAATAAACCAAGTATCAGTATTACCATTTGTAGTACCTGTTTTTCCAGCCAGATCTAAATTGAGGTTTTTTAATTTTTTTCCTGTGCCATTTTGAACGGCACCTTCTAGTATTGAGGTCATTTGATAGGCTGTCTGAGGTGAAAATATTTGAAGGAATTCGTCTTCTATTTCTGGGTATTTTTCACTTAAAGAAGATACTTGATCACAGTTTATACATTTTCTTTTTTCATTATTGAGTATTGTATTTCCTTCACTGTCTTGAATTCTATCAATCATTATTGGTTTTACTAATTTTCCACCATTAACAAATGAAGAATAAGCTGATGTAAGTTTTAGTAAAGTAGTTTCAGCTGAACCTAGTGAGATAGATAAAAGTTCGCTAGGATTATCATAAATACCAAGTTGTTTTGAAAAAGTAACTATTTTTTTTAAACCAAGATCTTGTGCAATTCTAACTGTCATTAAATTTCTGGATTTTTCTAAGCCCATTCTTAATGTAGAAGGTCCATAAAATTTTTTTCCATAATTTTCTGGTTTCCACATTTTTAAATCATACCCTTGCTCCAAAACCAATGGCGCATCTAAGATCAAAGTGGATGGCGTATAACCGTTTTCAAGAGCTAATGCGTAAATAAATGGTTTAAATGCCGAACCTGGTTGTCTTAATGCTTGAGTTGCCCTATTAAACTCGCTTTTTTTAAAACTAAAACCTCCACTTAATGCCAAAACTCTACCTGTGAAAGGATCCATTACAACAATCCCTCCATTCACCAAGGGTAATTGTCTTAGAGCAAATGTATTGTCATTCAAATTTTCTACATAAATTACATCTCCAACTTTTAATATTTCATTAAATTCTTTTTTAATCCAAGATATATTTTCATATTTAACAATTCCTTTTGAATTATTTTCAGTTTCAATTTCTAAAGAAAATTTATTAACTTTTTTAATTATGGCTAAATTCCAATTAATTGATTTTTCTAATCTAAATTCATCTAGTTTATTTTTCCAATTCGTTATTTTTTTTTCTTTTAATAATGGTCCACGCCATCCTTTTCTTTTGTCATAACTAATTAGACCATCTCTTAAAGATTTTATAGCAATTTTTTGTAGGTCTAAATTTATTGGTGTACTTATGTTTAGTCCTTGTTTATAAACTTTATTAAAGCCAAGCTGATTAACAACATTTTTTCTAATGTCTTCAACATAATAACTTGTATCTTCTGTAAAGGTTTTTTTTCTTTTTTTTAGAAAAATTTTTTTGTTAATAAATTCTTCATATTGAATTTTATTTATATAATTGTTGTCATATAAATTTTTCAAAACAAGGTCTCTTCTAAATTTAGCTAAAACTATATCTTTATAGGGGTTATATCTACTTGGAGCTTTTGGTAATGCTGCTAATAAGGCAGCTTCAGCATAATTTAATTCACTAATTGACTTATCAAAATATTCTAAACTTGCAGATGCCACACCATAAGCGCCTCCCCCAAGATAAATTTGGTTTAAATATAATTCCAATATTCTTTCTTTTGAAAGGGCCCTTTCTATTCTGAATGCCAAGATAGCTTCTTTTATCTTTCTATTTAAGCTCACTTCATTAGTTAATAAAAAATTTTTTGCAACTTGTTGCGTTATAGTAGAGGCTCCTTCTAATCTTCTTGAAGAAGCAATATTAGAAATGTTATTTACTACTGCTCTCAACACTCCTTTAGCATCTACCCCAGGATGCGAATAAAAGTTTTTATCTTCAGCAGATAAAAAGGAGTTAATTACTTTTTCTGATATTAAATTGTATGGAACAAATATTCTTTTTTCAGTTGAAAAATCGTTCACTAATTCTCCCTCACCTGAGTAAACTTTACTTGAAACTGATGGCTTGTAACTCTTAAGAAATTTATAATCTGGCAAATTGTTAGAAAAAGCCCATAAAACAGCTAATATAGAAAATGCAGTTAATAGACCAAAGCTTAAAATTAGTATAAATATATTTTTAATAATTCGGTGCATTTTAGTTTAATATACATGTGAATTTGTTAAAGTTAAGGCATCAAAATTCAAACAAAATTTAAAATTATTTAAATAAAATGAAACAATTAATCAAAAATATATGGAAAAAAATTTATACATTGATGCTTCGCATCCAAATGAGACTAGAGTCGTACTTAAATCTGGTGATAACATTGAAGACTACGAATATGAAGGTCTAAAAAACAACCTAATCAAGAACAATATATACCTTGGTAAAGTTAGTCGTGTGGAACCATCTTTACAAGCTGCCTTTATTGATTTTGGGAGAGATAGACATGGTTTTTTATCTTTCAATGACATTCAATCAGACTACTACCAAATTCCACAAAGTGATTTAGCTAAAATAAAAGAAGAAGAAGAGAAAGAAAGAGAAGATCTTTTAAAAGAAAGTGAAAAAGAAGAACAAAAAAATATTAACGATGGTAACTTGGATATTAATGATCCAGTTGAAATTAAACCTGAATCAGAAATAGAATTAGACTTATCTGAAGAATTAACAAAATCAGATGAATCAGAAATAAGTGAAAGTATTGATCAAGAGACACAAACTCCTGAAATAAAAAAACCAATACCAAGATTCAGATCTAAAAGATATAAAATACAAGAAGTTATAAAACCAAATCAGGTAATCTTGATACAGGTATTAAAAGATGAAAGAGGACAAAAGGGAGCTGCTTTAAGTACTTTTATTTCTATTGCTGGAAAATATATAGTATTAATGCCAAATACTTCAAAGGGTGGTGGTATATCCAGAAAAATTTTTAATCCTGGTGAGAGAAAAAAAATTAGAATGATTTTAAATGATATAAGTATACCAAAAGAAATGGGTCTTATTGTTAGAACTGCTGGATCAAATAAAACAAAAAATGATATAGATCGTGATCTTCAAACATTAATAAAAACTTGGAATGACATTAAAGAAACTGCCTTAAGTTCTATTGCGCCATCTTTAATTCATCAAGAAAGTGATATCATAAAAAGAACTTTGCGCGATATGTATGACGATGATACAAATAACATAGTTATTGAAGGTAACGATGGCTATAAAAAAGCGCAAGGTTTCATGAAATTAATGATGCCATCTCATGTTAAAAAAATAAAAAAATATAGAGAAAAAGTTCCTTTATTTTTTAAGGAAAATATAGAAGA
>Ga0114997_10004445_pt1 | contig 10858 bp, 6 predicted proteins | sample ArcticOcean_MG_C_2_FD_87045 | JGI IMG/M metagenome (GOLD analysis project Ga0114997, IMG submission 87045) | Marine microbial communities from western Arctic Ocean - ArcticOcean_MG_CB4_136 | ecosystem: Environmental > Aquatic > Marine > Oceanic | place: Arctic Ocean: Canada Basin | collected... | reverse complement strand
AGCACCTTTTTTACCATCATACATAACAAAATTTATAAATTTTGATAAAATCAATGATTCATATTTTGGGTCTTGATAAATAACTCTCTGCGGTGCTTTTCTTTTTCTAGACATAAATTACTTTGGTTTTTTAGCTCCATACTTAGATCTTTGCTGTTTTCTCGCAGCAACACCTTGGGTATCTAGATTACCTCTTAAAATATGATAACGAACACCTGGTAAATCTTTAACACGACCACCTCTTATTAAAACAACAGAGTGTTCTTGTAAATTATGACCTTCTCCTGGAATATAGCAAGTTACTTCATGCCCATTTGATAATTTCACTCTAGCAACTTTTCTTAAAGCAGAGTTTGGTTTTTTAGGAGTTGTTGTATAAACCTTAGTACAAACACCTCTCTTTTGTGGTGAACGTTCTAAAGCTGGGACTTTACCTCTTGCAGAAGGTTTTATTCTTGCTCTTTTTATCAACTGATTAATAGTTGGCATATAAAATTTTAATATTTTTAAGATTAGAGATAAGGCAGATATGTAGATTTTGCCAGATACTTGAAGTTAGTGTTTAAGGTTATACCACCTTACATCCAACAATAAAAATTGCGCTAGTAATACTAACTCAAAAATTGAAAGTCAATAACAAAAGTAGAATATTGCAATAAATTTGTAGGTATATTACTTGTATTAACGTTAATTTTAGGTTGCGGGCAACTGTTCGGATTTATCTTTTTCTGCTTTTGCTTTTTCTAAGGCTGAATCTCTTTCTTGTGCAGCTTTATTCCACTTAATTTTTGTTGCTCCAGTGCCTGCGGGAACCAATCTTCCTACAATAACATTTTCTTTAAGCCCTTTTAGAGTGTCGGTTTTTCCCTTAATTGCAGCATCTGTTAAAACTCTCGTTGTTTCTTGGAATGAAGCTGCTGATATAAAAGATTTCGTTTGTAAAGAGGCTTTAGTTATACCAAGCAATATTCTCTCTCCAGAAGCAGGTTTCTTTCCATCTTTTTTTAAAACATCATTTGAAATATCAAAGTCATTTATATCTACAATTTCTCCTAATAAAAATTTTGAGTCGCCAGGTTTTTTAATTTCAATTTTCTTTAACATTTGTCTTAAAATAGTTTCAATGTGTTTATCATTGATTACCACACCTTGCAGTCTATAAACTTCTTGAACTTCATTTACGAAGTAAGATGTTAAGGCTTCGATTCCTAAAATTCTAAGAATATCATGTGGAGCAGGACTTCCATCAAGTAAATATTCGCCTTTTTTAATTTTTTCACCTTGGTTAAAATTAATATGTTTTCCTTTTGGTATTAAATACGAAGAAGATGTACCTTCTGGTGTGACAATCGAAACTTTTAATTTTCCTCTCAACTCTTTTCCAAACTCTATTTGACCATCGTTCTCCGCAATGATTGCACTATTTTTAGGTCTTCTGGCTTCAAATAATTCAGCAACTCTAGGCAAACCTCCTGTAATATCTTTTGTTTTAATTGTAACCTTAGGAAGTCTAGCCAAAACATCACCGGCAAAAACTTTTTGCCCGTCTTTAACAGATAAAATTGTATCTGGAACTAAATAATATCTAGCTTCATTGTCATCTGCTTTTTTAACAACATTTCCTTTATCATCCCTTAAAGTTATTCTTGGCTTTAATTCAGTGTTTTTTGATTGAGATCTCCAGTCAAGAACCGATTTCGAAGAAATTCCAGTAGCATCATCTGAAGTTTCTGCTAAAGAAACTCCATCAACTAAATCCATATAATTAACTATGCCATTTGTTTCGGCAATAACTGGTAAAGTATAAGGATCCCACTCACATATTTTTTTTCCTTTTGAAATATTTTCATTGTTATCAAAAAAAAGTTTTGATCCATAAGGTACTTTATAAACAGCTAACTGACGTTCGTTTTCGTCCTCTATAGTTATTTGAGTATTTCTACCCATAATTATTTTATTCTTTTTAGAATCTTCAATGATGTTTCTGTTTGCAATTTTTACTTTACCAGATGCGTGGGCAACTACCTGAGATTCTTCTTTAATTTGGGCCGTCCCTCCTACGTGGAAAGTTCTCATTGTTAATTGCGTTCCTGGTTCCCCAATAGATTGTGCTGCTATCATTCCTATAGCTTCTCCTCCTGTAACAATTTTTCCTCGTGATAAATCTCTTCCATAACAAAGGGCGCAAACACCTTCTTTTGAGATACAGGTAATTACAGAATGAACTTGAATGGATTTTACTCCAGCCGTGTCAATTTTTTCGCAAATTTCCTCGTCAATAAGTTTCTTTTTATTTAAAATTACTTCACCAGTAATAGGATGTTTGATATCTTCAGCTGTTGTTCTGCCTAAAACTCTTTCGGATAAACTTACTATAATATTTCCACCTTCAATAATTTCAGAAAGTGTTAGGGATTCTTTTGTTTTGCAACCGCAATCATATTTTGTAATTGAGATATCTTGCGCTACATCACAAAGCCTTCTAGTTAAATAACCAGAATTTGCAGTTTTAAGTGCAGTATCTGCTAAACCTTTTCTAGCTCCGTGCGTTGAGTTAAAGTATTCTAGCGCAGTTAAACCTTCTTTAAAATTAGCTATTATTGGTGTTTCAATAATTTCACCAGAAGGTTTTGCTATTAAACCTCTCATTCCTGCAAGTTGTTTCATTTGTGCTGCAGATCCTCTAGCGCCAGAGTTAGCCATCATAAAAACTGAATTTGTTTCAATTCTATCGTTAGGCATTATTTTTGTTGCAGATGAAATTTCTTTCATCATTTCATTTGCTACTAAGTCAGTGCATTTGGACCAAACATCAACAACTTTATTATACTTTTCTCCTCTTGTAATTAGACCTTCTGAATATTGACTTTCATAGTCTTCAATTTGTTTTTTTGCATCATTTACAAGTTTCGGTTTAGTTTTAGGTATAAGTAAATCATCTTTACCAAAAGATATTGCAGCCTTAAATGCATGTTTAAATCCTAAAGCTTTTATTTTATCACAGAAAATTACTGTCTCTTTTTGTCCACAAAAACGATAAACCATGTCAATTATTTCAGAAACATCTTTTTTAGACAAGATTCTATCTACTAAACTAAATTTTATTCTATGATGCTTTGGTAGAATATTTGCTAAAATAAATCTTCCTGCTGTAGCTTTATGCTTTTCAACTACCTTATTTCCTTTTTCATCAACAGTTTCAAATCTACAAATTACTGTAGAATGTAAACTAATATTTTTAACTTCTACAGCTTCTTCAATTTCTGCAACATTTAAAAAATAACCTTTTGACTTTACTTCTTTTTCCTCTGAGCATTGAGATAAATAATAAATTCCTAATACCATATCCTGACTTGGAACAATTATTGGCTTACCATTTGAAGGGCTTAATATATTATTAGTAGACATCATCAGTACTCTAGCCTCTAATTGTGCTTCTAAACTTAAAGGAATGTGTACTGCCATTTGATCTCCATCAAAATCTGCATTAAAGGCTGCACAAACTAATGGATGCAATTCTATAGCACTACCTTCTATAAGTTTAGCTTCAAAAGCTTGAACCCCAAGTCTATGTAGTGTCGGAGCTCTATTAAGAATAACTGGATGCTCTCTTACAATTACTTCTAAAGCATCCCATACTTCGGGTTTTTCTTTTTCCACCATACGTTTAGCTTGTTTTATGGTAATAGCTAAACCTAACTTTTCTAATCTTGCATACAAAAATGGCTTGAACAACTCAACAGCCATTTTTTTAGGTAAACCACATTGATGTAACAATAATTCTGGACCAGCAACTATTACTGATCTACCTGAATAATCTACACGCTTACCTAATAAATTTTGTCTGAATCTTCCTTGTTTTCCTTTAAGCATTTCTGCTAATGATTTTAGTGGACGTTTTCCAGTTCCAGTTATCACTCTACCTCTTCGTCCATTATCAAACAAAGCATCCACAGATTCTTGAAGCATTCTTTTTTCATTTCTAATAATTATATCAGGAGCTTTTAAATCGATTAATCTTTTTAACCTATTGTTTCTATTTATAACTCTTCTGTACAAATCATTTAAATCAGATGTAGCAAATCTGCCACCGTCTAAAGGAACTAAAGGTCTAAGCTCTGGAGGAATAACTGGAATATTAGTTAAAATCATCCATTCAGGTTTGTTTCCAGATTGTAAAAAAGATTCTACTAGTTTTAATCTTTTAATTGCACGTTCTTCTGCAACTTTAGATTTAACTTCTAATAACATCGCTCTAAGTCTTAATTGTTCAGCTTTTAAATCTATATTTATAAGAATCTCTCTTATTGCTTCAGCTCCTATGCCAGCAACAAAAGATTCTTCTCCGTATTCATCAATTGCTTTTAAATACTCTTCCTCAGTTAGTAGCTGTTGTTTTGTTAATTTAGTCAACCCTGGTTCAAGAACCATAAAACTTTCAAAATATAAAACTTTTTCAACTTCTTTAAGTTTCATATCAACAGCTAGAGCTATTCTGCTAGGAAGAGACTTTAAAAACCATATATGTGCAACAGGACTTGCTAATTCTATATGCCCCATTCTATCGCGTCTTACATTTGTTTTTGTAACTTCAACACCACATTTTTCACAAATTATACCTCTAAATTTCATTCTTTTGTATTTGCCACAAAGACACTCATAATCTTTTACTGGTCCAAAAATTCGCGCACAGAATAATCCATCTTTTTCAGGTTTAAATGTTCTGTAGTTAATTGTTTCTGGTTTTTTGATTTCTCCAAAAGACCATGATTTAATTTTTTCAGGGCTAGCTAAAGCAATTTTAATCTTGCTAAAACTCTTCTCTATACTTTCGGGTTGAAATAGTTTTGATACGTCTTTATACATATTTTTTTAATTAATTTCTATATTAAGTCCCAAAGATTTAATTTCTTTTATTAATACGTTAAATGACTCTGGTATACCAGATTCAAATTTTTCATCACCTTTAACAATTGTTTCATAAACCTTTGTTCTTCCGGCAACATCATCAGATTTTACAGTTAGTATTTCTTGTAATGTATAAGCAGCTCCATATGCTTCCAATGCCCAGACTTCCATTTCACCAAATCTTTGCCCTCCAAGTTGTGCTTTTCCACCTAAAGGTTGTTGTGTTACCAAACTATAAGGTCCGGTAGATCTTGCATGAATTTTATCTTCTACAAGATGGTGAAGTTTAAGCATATAAATAGTTCCAACAGTAACTTGTCTATCAAATTTTTCACCTGTTCTTCCATCCCATAGCGAAGTTTGGCCTGAAGATGGTAGGTCAGCAATTTTAAGAAGTTCAGTTACATCATCAACTGATGCTCCATCAAATACTGGCGTAGAAATTGGAATTCCAGAAGATAATGTTGTAGATAATTCTGAAAACTCCTTTTCATTAAGTGATTTAATGTTTTCTTCATAAGCTTTATCTCCATATACTTTTTTAAGGACATTTTTAATTAAAGTATTTTTTTTCTCTTTTTCACTGGTTTGTTTAATAATTTGATTTATTTTTTCTCCAAGTTCAGAGCAAGCCCAACCTAAGTGAGTTTCTAGAATCTGACCAACGTTCATTCTACTTGGCACACCTAATGGATTTAAAACTACGTCTACTGGTTTTCCATTTTCTTGGTATGGCATATCTTCTACCGGTACTATTTTACTAATAACCCCTTTGTTTCCATGCCTTCCGGCCATTTTATCTCCCGGTTTTAAACTTCTTTTTACAGCAACAAAAACTTTTACCATTTTTAATACGTTCGGTAAGAGTTCATCACCTTGTTGAATTTTATTAACTTTATCATCAAATCTATCTTTTATGTCTTGTTTAACGGTATTGTATTGGTTTCTTATAATTTTTAAATTTTCGTTAGTGTCTTTGTCGTCAAAAGTCATTTTCCAAAAATCATTAAGTGTTAATTCATTACCATCTTTATTATTTATTTTTTTATTTTTCTTATCATTGATAGTTTCTAAAATTCTAGTTTTTATATTTCTTTCTAATATTTCTTCTTCAACACTTTTATCTTCTTGGACTGCCTCAATCTCAGATCTTTCTATAGCTCTTGATCTCTCATCTTTGTCGATTCCATGTCTGTTAAAAACTCTTACGTCAACGACTATACCACTGCTCCCTGGAGGCATCTTTAAAGAGGTATCTCTTACATCGGTTGCTTTTTCACCAAAAATAGATCTTAATAGTTTTTCTTCAGGATTTGATATTGTGTCTCCCTTAGGTGTAACTTTTCCAACAAGAATATCTGAAGGTTTAACTTCTGCGCCGATGTAAACAACTCCTGACTCATCTAAATTTCTTAATGATTCTTCACTAATATTTGGAATATCTCTTGTAATTTCTTCAGTGCCTAGTTTTGTGTCTCTTGCCATTAATTCATGTTCTACAATATGAACTGAAGTAAAAACATCATCAGTTACACATCTTTCAGATATAAGTATAGAGTCTTCAAAGTTGTATCCAAGCCATGGCATAAATGCTACCGTAACATTTTTTCCTAGAGCTAATTCTCCTAATTTCGTAGCTGGACCATCAGCAATTATATCTCCTTTTCTTACAACATCTCCAATTTTAACTAATGGTTTCTGATTTATTGTTGTATTTTGATTTGATTTTTGAAATTTTTGTAAGTTATAAATATCAACACCAGATTTAGATAGGTCTTTTTCAATTACTTTAATTACAATTCTTTTTCCATCAATTTTCTCTATAACCCCGTCTCTCTTAGATACAATAGTAACGCCCGAGTCTATGGCTACATCTTTTTCTATGCCGGTACCAACTAATGGAGATTCTGGTTTTAAAAGCGGAACTGCTTGACGCATCATATTTGACCCCATTAAAGCCCTATTCGCATCATCATTTTCCAAAAATGGTATTAAAGAAGCTGCAACTGAAACCAACTGTTTAGGAGATACATCAATATATTGAACTGTGTCCGGTTTAGCTAAAATAAAATTAAGCGACTTTCTGCAAGAAACTAGGTCTTCAATGAAATTTCCAGCACTATTTAAAGGAGAATTTGCTTGAGCAATAGTATATTTTTGTTCTTCAGTAGCAGAGAGATATTCTACATTGTCAGTAACTTTACCATCAATAATTTTTCTATATGGACTTTCTATAAATCCATACTTATTTACTCTAGCGTATGTAGATAAACTATTAATTAAACCAATATTTGGGCCCTCGGGTGTTTCGATTGGACAAATTCTGCCATAGTGAGTTGGATGAACGTCCCTAACTTCAAATCCAGCTCTTTCTCTTGTCAAGCCACCGGGTCCTAAAGCTGATACTCTTCTTTTATGAGTTATTTCAGACAAAGGATTTGTTTGATCCATAAATTGAGATAATTGAGATGTAGAAAAAAAATCTTTAAGGGCAGCGCTAATAGGTCTCGGGTTAACTAAGTCTTGGGGCATTGCTGATTCAACTTCTAACAAAGAAGACATTTTTTCTTTTATAACTCTTTCCATTCTTAGAATCCCTATTCGAAATTGATTTTCAACTAATTCTCCAACTGACCTTACTCTTCGATTTCCTAAATGATCTATGTCATCAACTTCACCTTTGCCATCCCTTAAATCAAGCATGTGCTGAATAATTGCAACAATATCATCATTTCTTAAAATACAAACATCGTTACTACATTTAAGATTTAATTTACTGTTTAATTTTACTCGCCCAACATCAGAAAGATCGTATCTTACAGATGTAAAAAATAAATTATTAAAAACTTCTTTAGCTACATCGTATGAAGGTGGTTCACCCGGTCTGAGAACTCTATATATATCATTTACTGCTTCTTCTTTATTATTATTTTTATCAATATTTAAAGTATCTATAAGGTATGAACCTTTATTGATAGGATCTACATCTAAAATTGTTAATGTGTTAATTTTAAGTTCATTTATTTTATCAATACTTTCTTGTATAATTATTGCACCTGAATTTAATATAGTTTCCTTATCCAAAGGATTTATAAGAATGTCATTAATATATTTGCCAAGAAAATAGTCTTGATCAACAGATATGTTTTTTAGACCCCCATCATAAAGATTTTTAGCAATTAAACTATTTATCTTGGAACCTTTTTTTAAAACTATTTTTCCATCTTCAGTATTTGTTAAATCATATCTTATTTTTACTGCACGCTTATAATCATTAGGATCAAACTTAGTTTTCCAATTATTTTTATTTTTATTAAAAGAAAAAGTTTTTGAATTGTAAAACAATTCTAGAATTTCTTGTCTTTTATAACCTAGAGCATAAAGAAATGTAGTTATTGGTAATTTTCTTTTTCTATCAATTCTAAAATGCAATATATCTTTAATATCGTATTCAAAATCTAACCAAGAGCCTCTGTTTGGTATCACTCTACAATTAAAGAGTAATTTTCCACTTGCATGCGTTTTTCCTTTATCATGATCAAAAAAAACTCCGGGACTTCTGTGCATCTGATTAACCACAACTCTTTCAACCCCATTAATTACAAAAGTTCCACTTGGAGTCATCAAAGGAATATCTCCCATATAAACTTCTTGTTCTTTTGCAGAAAGAATTTGTTTAGTATTATTTTCTTGATCAATATCGTAAATAACTAAACGTAAAGTAGGTTTTAAAGCTGATGAATAGGTTAAATCTCTTTGTCTACACTCCTCAACATCAAACTTTGGTTTTTCTAAACGAAAAGAAATATATTCAAGTGTAGCTTTGTCAGAAACTTCTTCGATAGGAAAAAAACTTTTAAAAACTTTATCAAGTCCCTTTTCTATTTTACCATTTGAAGGATTTTGTGGAGTTAAAAATTGTTTATAAGAGGATTTTTGGACTTCAATAAGATTTGGTATAGATATAGTTTCTTTTAATTTACCGAAATTTTTTCTAACATTTTTTTTTTCTGTAAACGATAAATACATATTTTAATTTACATCTTGAAATGTAAACGTAAAAATTTAATAAACTTAAAATTACTTTAATTCTACTTTAGCTCCAGCCGCTTCTAATTTTTTCTTAGCTTCTTCAGCCTCTTTTTTTGGAACTCCACCCTTTACTTCTTTTGGTGCAGCTTCTACTAAATCTTTTGCTTCTTTTAAACCCAAACTAGTTAAAGCTCTTACTTCTTTAATTACATTAATTTTTTTATCGCCAGCCGAAGTTAAAAAGATTGAAAATTCTGATTTTTCTTCTTCAGGTGCTGCTGCTGCTGCTGCCGCTGCTGGTGCTGCTGCAGTAACGCCCCATTTTTCTTCTAATTGTTTTGACAAGTCAGCTGCTTCAACAACTGTAAGTTTAGAAAGTTCGTCAACAATTTTATTTAAATCTGCCATGAAATTTTTTTATCCTTTATTACTTTTAGCGAGCGCCAAAATAGCAATTTTTCGCCCAGGTGCAAGTAAAATACTTATTATTTTTGATGCTGGAGCTGTTAAAATACCCACAATATTGGCCCTTGCTTCGTTTAAAGTCGGAAGTGTGGCAATTTTAGCCACCTCGTCAAGAGAAAGTGGCTCTTCTTCCATGATGCCACCTATTATTTTAAGGTTTGAGTTTGTTTTAGCAAACTTAGTCAAAATTTTAGCAGATGATATTGGATCATCCGAAAAAGCTACTGCCGTTGGTCCAGAAAAAAGATTTTCAAGTTTTTTAAACTTTGTTCCTTCTAAAGCAAGTTTTGTGATTCTATTCTTTGTAATTTTAAAAAGAATTCCATTCTTTCTCATTTCAATTTTAAGCTTATCTATATCTTTAACTGTAAGGCCTTGGTAATGAGTTACAAAAACAGAACTTGTTTTACTAAAAAAATTTTTCATTTCTTCTATATAGGCTTTCTTTTTTTCTTTATTCATCATAATTTATTTACTTAATTTTAATTTATAGGAAATTCCCATAGTCGATGTTAAAAAAGCTGACAGAATGAATTCTCCCTTTATACCTGCTGGTTTTTCTTTGATAATTGTATTTAATATTTCTTCATAATTTTGCTTAATTTTCTCATCAGAAAAACTTTTTTTACCAATAGAGGCGCCTAAATTTGAATCTTTGTCACTTTTAATTTCAATCTGACCAGATTTTAGAGCTTTAACGGTAACTTCTATATTGTTAGTTACAGTTCCAAGTTTTGGGTTAGGCATTAAACCTTTTGGTCCAAGAATTTTTCCAAGCTTTCCCATTTTAGGCATCATTGCAGGAGTGGCAACAAGTTTATCAAATTTAATATTACCATCAGTAATGTCTTTAATTAAATTTTCTACATCTGTAATATCAGCTCCAGATTTTTTTGCCTCATCTAATTTGCTCTCCTCACAAAGAACCGCGACTTTAATTTTTTTGCCATTGCCATTAGGTAAATTTACTACTGTTCTCAAGTTATTTTCTTCTTTTTTATTTTTAAGATTTAAAACAAAAGAAACATCTATTGATTCATCAAATTTTGATGTGCAATTATTTTTAACTTGTTTAATAATATCTTCAAATTTGCTAATTTTTTTAGAATCTTTTGAACTTTCAATAATTTTTTTAAACCTTTTAGACGTTTTTTTTTTCATTATTCTTTAACCTCAATACCCATAGATCTGGCAGAACCACAAATAATCTTTGTTGCTTCTTTTAAATCTATAGCATTTAAATCTTTCATTTTTTCTTTAGCAATTTCCTCTGCTTGTTTCTTTGTAATAGAACCGGCAATAACTCTACCTGGCTCTTTAGAGCCACTCTTCAATTTAGCTGCCTCTCTAATAAAATGTGATGCTGGTGGTGATTTTATTATAAAATCAAATTTTTTATCTTTGTAAACTGTAATCACTACAGGTACAGGCTTACCCATAAAAGCTTTTGTTT